>Ga0302347_1001004_pt1 | contig 37020 bp, 36 predicted proteins | sample PhyWR1_FD_202178 | JGI IMG/M metagenome (GOLD analysis project Ga0302347, IMG submission 202178) | Leaf surface microbial communities from wheat plants in UC Gill Tract Community Farm, Albany, California, United States - DLSL W.R1 (v2)... | ecosystem: Host-associated > Plants > Phyllosphere >... | reverse complement strand
CTGTCCGGTATTCTGGTAGCGCCCCGTTACCGCGGCTTTCACCGCCAGATCCAAATCGGCATCATTCAGTACGATAAACGGATCGGAACCGCCTAGCTCCAGCACGCATTTTTTCAACGCCGCCGCAGCCTGTGCGCCAATCGCCGCGCCTGCACGCACGCTGCCGGTGACGGTAACTGCGGCAATACGTTTGTCGTTAATCGCCTGGCTGACGCCGTCATTGGTGGCATTGACCCATCCAAAAACGCCTTTTGGGAAACCGGCATCAGAGAAAATCTGACCGATCAGGTCCGCCGATCCAAGCACATTGGGCGCATGCTTGAGCAGGTAGCTGTTACCCGCCAGCAGAATAGGCACCGCGCCGCGCAGCACTTGCCACAGCGGGAAATTCCACGGCATCACCGCCAGAATCGCGCCGAGCGGTCGATAGGCAATGACCGCTTTTTGATTTTCGACAAGCGTAGGTTCAGCATTCAGCATCGCCGGACCGTGCTGGGCGTACCAGTCGCAAAGCGCGGCGGTTTTGGTCACTTCGGCCCGCGCCTGCACAATCGGCTTGCCCATTTCGCGGGACATCATTTGCGCCATCTCTTCAGCGCGAACCCGTATTGCTTCGCCCAGGTCGCGCAGCTTTTGCGCGCGATGAGCAACGCTTTCCTGGCGCCACTGACGAAAGCCTGCGTCAGCAAGTGCGATAGCCCGATCAACGTCGTGTTGCGTCGCCCACGGGTATGCCGCCAGGGTTTCACCATTCGCCGGGTTAACAGACACGGCGTGAGTTGCAGATGAATACGTCATAAGGATCTCCACGGAATAAAAGTTGATTCATTGTGGTCGACTCTGCTATTTCTTAAAACTGAATAATATTAACCCACTTATTCACGAATCGAGAATGGCATGGATTTAACTCAGCTTGAAATGTTTAACGCCGTGGCCCAAGCCGGGAGCATCACCCAGGCCGCGCAAAAGGTGCATCGCGTGCCGTCAAATCTGACGACGCGTATTCGTCAGCTCGAGGCCGACCTGGGCGTTGAGCTGTTTATCCGCGAGAATCAACGCCTGCGGCTCTCTCCGGCAGGACACAATTTTCTGCGTTACAGCAAACAGATTCTGGCGCTGGTGGATGAAGCGCGGATGGTCGTTTCCGGTGATGAGCCGCAGGGCTTGTTTGCGCTGGGCTCGCTGGAGAGCACCGCAGCTGTGCGCATTCCAGAATCGTTGGCACAGTTCAATCAGCGCTATCCGCGTATCCAGTTTGCCCTGTCAACCGGCCCGTCCGGCACGATGATCGATGGTGTGCTGGAAGGTACATTAAGCGCCGCGTTTGTCGATGGCCCGCTGTCCCACCCGGAACTTGACGGAATGCCGGTGTATCAGGAAGAGATGATGCTGGTGGCCGCTGCCGGACACGCAGAGGTATCGTGCGCCACGCAGGTGAGCGGCAGTGATGTATATGCCTTTCGCGCCAACTGCTCGTATCGGCGTCATCTGGAAAGCTGGTTTCATGCCGACCGGTCAATGCCTGGCCGTATTCATGAGATGGAGTCTTATCACGGGATGCTCGCCTGCGTCATTGCCGGAGCAGGTATTGCGCTGATGCCCCGCTCGATGCTGGAAAGCATGCCGGGGCATCATCAGGTTGAAGCCTGGCCGCTGGCGGAAAACTGGCGCTGGCTCACGACCTGGCTGGTGTGGCGACGCGGGGCGATGACGCGCCCGCTTGAGGCGTTTATAGCACTGCTAAACGAACGTCAGCCACCAGCGCCTTCTCCATAAACAGGCTCAGCGGGTCGGCAACGTAAGGGGCAAACGCCTCGCGCAAACCGTACCCGTGATTTTCATACAGTCGCACTGCGGCGTGCTGCTTGATGCCGGTTTCCAGTCGTAGCGTATGACATCCGCGAGATAACGCTTCGTCTTCCAGCGCGGCCAGCAGTTTTTCGCCTAACTGTTGTCCGCGATGGGTGGGATCGATATAGACGCGCTTCATCTCTCCGGTGCCGTCGCCGTTCAGGACGATAGCGCCGCATCCCACCGCCTCAAGCTGGCGATCGCGGATCACCATCATGATCAGGCTGTCCGTCGAGAGTTGAGTCAGATCGAGCAGATGGTTACTTTCAGCGGGATAGAGTTCGCTCTGATACGCATCAAGCGCGGCGATGAGCGAGACAATGTCCGGATGGGCGGCAGATTCAGAGGTAATGGAATACATGGCAGGCTCCTTTGTTGTTTTTATTCCAGGATAGCGCCCCGCCTTTATAAGCGCTTCATAGTATTAACTTATGATGACGTTCATCTATTGCGCGAACGCGGGAGACAGCAGTAATTTTGTCATAGCCGCCGTGAAACTGAATGGACTACACATGAATACCAAAGCCCGTAAAGTGATGATCATTGGAGCAGGCAATGTGGGCGCGTCTGCCGCCTATGCCCTGCTCAATCAGAATATCTGTGAAGAACTCATTCTGGTGGACCTCAACCGGGATCGCGCTGAAGGGCACGCACAGGATCTGGCGGATGCCGCCGCGTATATGCCGGGCATGATGAGCATTTCGACGCGCGACGCGCGCGACTGCGCGGATGTGGATATCGCGGTAATCACCGTGTCGGGCGGCGCGCTCAAGCCCGGGCAAACCCGTCTTGATGAGCTGACTAACACTGCGCGGATTGTAAAAGGTCTGGTCCCGCAGATGATGGAAAACGGCTTTAACGGCATTTTTCTGATCGCCACCAATCCCTGCGATATCATCACCTGGCAGGTGTGGACACTGTCAGGTCTGCCGCGCAGCCAGGTGATCGGCACCGGCGTTTGGCTGGATACAACGCGCTTGCGTCGTACGCTCGCGCAGACGCTGGATATTGGTGCGCAAAGCATCGACGCTTTTATTCTCGGCGAGCACGGCGACACCCAGTTCCCGGTTTGGTCGCACTCCTCGGTTTACGGCTCGCCGATCGGCGAAGTCTATCAGCGCCACACAGGTGAAACGCTTGACCGTCAGCAGCTCGCAGAGAATGTTCGCCGTCAGGGTTTCGATATCTATAACCGCAAAGGCTGCACCGAATACGGCATTGCCGGAACGATTGCTGAGATTTGCCGCAATATTTTCACCGGCAGTCACCGCGCGCTGGCGATTTCCTGCGTGCTGGAGGGGGAATATGGAATGGAGGGGCTGGCGATTGGAGTGCCCGCCGTGCTGGCGCAAAGCGGTGTCCAGCAAATTATTGAGCTGCAACTGGCGGAAGATGAACAGGTCAAATTCCGCCACTCTGCCGAGGTAATTAAGGCCAATATCGCCCGATTACCCTAGAACGGACGCCTGACGCAGGAAGATTTTGCCTTTCATATACAGCGTGGCCTGACCGGCAATCAGCACGCGGTCACCCTGTAATTCACAGCGCAGATCCCCGCCACGAGCAGAGACCTGGCGGGCGCGCATCTGCGTTTTGCCCAGTTTCGCGCTCCAGTAGGGGATCAGCATGCTGTGCGTTGACCCGGTGACGGGATCTTCCGGCACCCCTTCTCCAGGACAGAAAAAGCGGCTGACAAAATCATACTCATCGCCGGGTGCTGTCACGCAGACCATTTTCTCCAGCGGGAGCATCGCCGCAATATCGGGCGTTAAAGACTCTACCTGCTGTTGGTTCTCCAGCACGACCATGTAATCGCGACCCGCGCGAACCTCTTTTGCGCTGGAAATACCGAGCGCGCTGAACAGCAGTGCGGGCGGATTCTCCACCGTCTCGCTTTCCCACGCCGGGAAATTCAGCGTCAGCCAGTCACCGTTGCGCTTAACGGTGAGATTGCCGACGAAACGCGTTGAAAAGACGATTTCGGTCTGCGGATAATCGAGATACTCAAAAATCACATGCGCCGCCGCCAGCGTGGCATGTCCGCACAGGTTAATTTCATACTGCGTGGTGAACCAGCGCAGCGCAAAGCCCTCGTCGGTGCGAACAAAAAACGCAGTTTCTGACTGATTGTGCTGCTGCGCCATCTTCAGCAGCGTCTCGTCAGACAGCCACTCTTCAAGCGGACAGACCGCTGCCGCATTGCCGCCAAAGGATTTATCGCTGAATGCATCAACCAGATAAAATTCAATTTCCTGCATTGTCTTACCGCCTGTTCTTGTTGTGTTGTCCTCATCTTCTGTGAAAACAACGATCTGCGCTACCTTTTCGATAAGGTAAATTTTGAGATCTGCGTCACATAATGGTTGTCTTTTAGCCAGTTTACGCTTTAAGATCGCCTTCTCTTCTTATCTGCAACGAATGCGTTTTATTCCTATGACAACAAACACGGTTTCCCGCAAGGTCGCGTGGCTACGTGTGGTCACGCTGGCCATTGCCGCCTTTATTTTTAATACCACTGAATTTGTCCCGGTTGGCCTGCTGTCTGACATTGCCCACAGTTTCCAGATGGAAACGGCGCAGGTTGGCATCATGCTGACGATTTACGCGTGGGTCGTGGCGCTGATGTCATTGCCCTTTATGCTGCTGACCAGCCAGATGGAACGTCGCAAACTGCTGATCGGGCTGTTTGTGTTGTTTATCGCCAGCCACGTACTTTCCTTCCTGGCGTGGAACTTTACCGTGCTGGTGATAAGCCGTATTGGCATTGCCTTTGCGCACGCGATTTTCTGGTCGATTACCGCCTCGCTCGCCATACGTCTGGCGCCTGCCGGTAAACGTGCACAGGCGCTCAGTCTGCTGGCGACCGGTACGGCGCTGGCGATGGTGTTGGGTCTGCCGATGGGTCGAATCGTCGGGCAATATTTTGGCTGGCGCACGACTTTCTTCGCGATCGGCCTGGGCGCGCTGATCACCCTGCTGTGTTTGATCAAGCTGCTGCCAAAACTGCCGAGTGAACATTCTGGCTCGTTGAAAAGTCTGCCGCTGCTGTTCCGTCGCCCGGCGCTGATGAGCATTTATCTGCTGACCGTCGTTGTCGTGACCGCCCATTACACGGCCTACAGCTACATCGAACCCTTTGTGCAGGTGGTGGCGGGCTTTAGCGCTAACGTCGCCACGGTATTACTGTTGATTCTGGGCGGCGCGGGGATTATCGGCAGCGTGCTGTTCGGGAAACTCGGGAATAAACACGCCTCTCTGCTGGTCAGCAGCGCCATTGGCTTGCTGCTGGCGTGTCTGCTGCTGTTGATGCCCGCCGCGCAAAGCGAAAGCCATCTGGCCATCTTGAGCATTTTCTGGGGCGTGGCGATCATGATTATCGGCCTGGGTATGCAGGTCAAAGTGCTGGCGCTGGCGCCTGATGCAACAGACGTGGCGATGTCACTCTTTTCGGGGATATTCAATATTGGTATCGGCGCAGGCGCGCTCGTGGGAAATCAAATCAGCCTTCACCTGTCGATGTCGGCGATTGGATATTTGGGTGCCATTCCCGCCCTGGCGGCGTTTATCTGGTCGATTCTGATATTCCGCAAATGGCCAGTGGCGCTCGAAGAGCAGCCGCATCACGGATAAAAAAGAGGTGGCTGAGGCCACCTTTTTTATTAATGGTAGTTTTTAATAATTTCCAGCACGCCGTTAATAATAAACTGCACACCCATGCAGACCAGCAGGAAGCCCATCAAACGCGAAATCGCTTCGATGCCCCCTTTGCCAACCCAGCGCATGATCGCCCCGGAACTGCGTAAACTGCCCCACAGAATGACGCCAATCAGCGCGAAAATGAGCGGCGGTGCAACCATTACTACCCACTCGGAGAACGTCGAGCCATCACGCACCGTTGAGGCGGAGCTGATGATCATCGCTATCGTTCCCGGCCCTGCCGTGCTGGGCATCGCTAAAGGCACAAACGCGATATTGGCCGAAGGCTCATCTTCCAACTGTTCCGACTTGCTTTTGGCTTCAGGTGATTCGTGCGGTTTATGAGGCGGGAAAAGCATCCGGAAACCGATAAACGCAACGATAAGCCCCCCCGCAATTCGCAGCCCAGGAATCGAAATGCCAAACGTATTCATCACCAGCTGTCCGGCGTAATAAGCCACCATCATGATGATAAAAACGTACACCGAGGCCATCAGCGCCTGATGATTACGTTCGGCACTGTTCATGTTACCCGCAAGACCTAAAAACAGCGCGACGGTCGTTAACGGGTTCGCCAGCGGCAACAACACCACCAGCCCAAGACCTATTGCCTGAATTAATTCCACCATTTCGCGTCGTTATCCTTATCCATAATTAACATCCCATTATACGGTGAAAATTCCCCGTTGAGCCACGAGCACAACGTAAGCAGTGTTTTCCACTGCGCAATCACAGCCGGTCGGTATGTTTATGATTTAAAACGCCCCGAAAAAAGTTCATGAAACGTTTTAGCAAAACGTGGCATCGGCGGATACATTCGGTTGACTTATACTTGCCTGAGCAATAATATCTGCCGTGATTAAACTACTTGCCAGGGCAACCATTGTGAAAAGCACCAGTGATCTCTTCAACGAAATTATTCCACTGGGCCGTCTTATTCATATGGTTAACCAGAAAAAAGATCGCCTACTCAACGACTATCTGTCTCCGATGGATATCACTGCGACACAATTCAAAGTGTTGTGCTCCATTCGCTGCGAGGTGTGTATCACGCCTGTTGAGCTGAAAAAAGTGCTCTCGGTCGATCTGGGTGCGCTGACGCGCATGCTCGATCGTCTCGTCTGCAAAGGATGGATTGAAAGACGACCGAACCCAAATGACAAGCGCGGCGTGCTGGTGCAACTCACCTGCGAAGGCGCGGCCGTGTGCGAAAAATGTCATGAGCTAGTAGGACAAACACTGCATCAGGAACTAACAAAAAACTTAACGGCGGATGAAGTGCTGACGCTTGAACATTTGCTCAAGAAAATCCTGCCGTAAACAGAAAGAGGTATGACGATGTCCAGACGCAATAATGACGCCATCACTATTCATAGCATTTTGGACTGGATTGAAGATAACCTGGAATCGCCGCTCTCACTGGAAAAGGTGTCCGAGCGTTCAGGTTACTCAAAATGGCACCTGCAACGAATGTTCAAAAAAGAGACCGGTCATTCATTAGGTCAATACATTCGCAGCCGCAAGCTTACGGAAATTGCTCAGAAACTGAAAGAGAGCAACGAACCGATCCTGTATCTGGCGGAACGCTATGGTTTTGAATCGCAACAGACCTTGACCCGCACGTTTAAGAACTATTTCGACGTGCCACCGCACAAGTATCGCATCACCAGTATGCCTGGTGAGTCCCGATACCTGCTACCGCTAACGAACTGTCATTGCTAATCGCCTGATTAAGGGCCTGTTTCATTAGGTATAGCCTGTTGCCGACAGTATGGTTCTGGAAAGCGCGCAATAACCGAAGCGTACGCAGAGTACGTGAGGTTGATGCGCACTACCCGAGTCCAGAATGGCAAACACAATAACCTAATGCGCCAGGCGCTAAGACGTAACCGAGGAAATCATGAAAACTACCGCCTCCGCCGCCCTCACCTTACTGGTGCTGGTCTCCGGCCAGACTTTCGCGGAGCAAACCACTCACGCTAACCAGCAGAACAGTCGTACAGCGATAGTTCTGCCAACCGCACACGAACAATCGCCTTTTGATTTTAATCATATGGGTACGGGTAGCGACAAATCCGACGAATTAGGCGTGCCGTATTACAACCAGCGCTAACGTTAATTCGTTTTGGCCCTGCTTCGGCAGGGCTTTTTTCTTTCATCCCTTGATTCGCGTCGCACGGCGCAACCGCAAACCAAACACATTGATATACAACCCTGCCATGATCAGCGCGGCACCCAGCAGCTGTAACACCGTGAGTTTCTCGTCCAGCAGAACAGCCGCGCTTGCCAGCCCGACGACCGGAACCAGCAGAGACAACGGCGCGACACGCCAGGTTTCGTAGCGTCCCAGCAAGGTTCCCCAGATCCCGTACCCCACAATCGTGGCGACGAACGCCAGATAAACCAGCGACAAAATCGTCGTGAGATCGATCTCAACCAGACTTTTGAGCATGACCGCAGCGCCGTCAAAAATGAGTGAGGCGATCATAAACGGCACAACTGGAATCAGCGCGCTCCAGACCACCAGCGACATCACCGCCGGACGCGCGTCATGCTGCATGATGAGTTTGTTGAAGATATTTCCGCATGCCCAGCTCAGTCCCGCCGCCAGCGTCAGCATAAAGCCCAGCAGCGCGACGTGTTGCCCATTCAGACTGGCCTCCGCCAAAATCAGCACGCCAAACACCGCGACGGTGATCCCCGCCAGCTGTTTGCCCTGCAGGCGCTCACCAAAGACAAACGCGCCAAGAATGATGGTGAAAAACGCCTGAGCCTGGAGAACCAGTGATGCCAGCCCCGCAGGCATGCCAAATTTAATGGCGCAAAACAGAAAGGCGAACTGCCCAAAGCTGATGGTCAGACCGTAACCGAGCAGCAGGCGAAACGGGATTTTAGGCCGCGCAACGAAGAATAATGCGGGAACTGCGACCAGCAAAAAGCGTAAACCGGCCAGCATCAGCGGAGGCATGTTATGCAAACCTAACTTAATGACCACAAAATTCAGGCCCCACACCACGACCACCAGCAACGCCAGCAGCCCGTCTTTACGCGTCATACATCGCCTCTGATTATTAAATTTTTGTAAACAGATTCAAGGTAACGAAAAAAGCCCGCCAGGAAAAGATCATTAATTCTGGCAGTCAGGCGAAGCACTTAGGGATAAATTAGGTGCTATACAAGCCCCTTATGTCGTGATACTCCTGATAAAACACAACAAAAAAATCGTAAGCATTTGTCGGGCAGAACTATGAAACCATCTCTCAGGCGCTCAACCGCAGCGCTGCTGGCGTCGTCATTATTATTAACAATCGGTCGTGGTGCGACGCTCCCGTTTATGACCATCTACCTCACCCGTGTCTACAACATGAGCGTTGAGAATATCGGTTATGCCCTGACGATCGCGCTGACTATTGGCGTGGTTTTCAGCATGGGGTTTGGCATCCTCGCGGATAAATTTGATAAAAAACGCTATATGCTGATATCGATTCTGGCGTTTATCGCCGGGTTTGTAGCCATTCCGCTGGTGCATAACGTCACGCTGGTCGTCGTGTTCTTTGCCCTAATTAACTGTGCCTATTCCGTGTTCTCCACGGTGCTAAAAGCCTGGTTTTCCGATGTGCTCACGTCGTCCGAGAAAGCGCGCGTATTTTCGCTTAACTACAGTTTCCTGAATATTGGCTGGACGATTGGTCCGCCGATAGGCACCTTGCTGGTGATGTACAGCTTGCAATTACCGTTCTGGCTGGCGGCGTTCTGTGCCGCGCTGCCGCTGGTATTTATTCAGTTCTATGTGCAAAAGAGCGTGGCCGCCGATGCCGAACACGCCCCCGTACCGTGGCAACCGTCGGTACTTCTGCGTGACAAAGCGTTGTTCTGGTATACGCTCTCCGGGCTTCTGGCCTCTTACGTCGGGGGATCTTTCGCCAGCTGTATTTCCCAGTACGTCCTGGCAGCCGATTACGACAGTGATTTTGCGCAAAACGTGGTTGCCGTTGTGCTCCCGGTGAATGCCGCCGTGGTGGTGTCACTGCAATACCTCATTGGACGCAGAATCACGGCCAGCAATATTCGCCCTTTGATGGCGCTCGGCACGCTGTTTTTTGTGCTGGGACTGGGCGGATTTATGCTCTCCGGCAGCAATTTGATCTACTGGGGAATAGCCGCAGCGGTCTTTACCGTGGGGGAAATTATCTATGCACCGGGCGAATACATGCTGATCGATAACATCGCCCCGCCGGGGATGAAAGCCAGCTATTTTTCCGCGCAAGCGCTGGGGTGGCTCGGTGCCGCAGCGAACCCAATGATCACCGGTATTATTCTGACCCATTTGCCGCACTGGTCATTATTTGCGGTGATGATGGCGGCGATTGTGATTGCGTGGCTGATGATTTTGCGTGGAATGCGCGTGAAAGCGTGGCAGGAAGAGCCGAAAACAGCGTAAAAAGAAAGGCGAGAATCTCTCGCCTTTTTTGTATTTAGTGGTGCAACATTTCGTCCACAACCTGATTTTTATACATCTCATTGGGGTAATACGTCGGCCAGTTATCCATCTCTTTCAGCAGTGCCTCATGCGAGGTGTTGCCCATAAAGAGATGGAAGTGCGCAGACTGACGCGGGCCAATTGTATGGTCGCTGAACTGCACGAATTTTGGTGCTTTAGAGCCGGCGTCTTTACATTCAAACAGATAGCGCACCCCTTTTTTGCCTGACGCGTACGTCAGAATTTTATACCCGCTGTAATCGTAGCGGCAGCTCGCGACCGTTTTGCCGGTATGGAATTCCATCACATTATTTTCAATCCCGATGGTTTCCACATCCGTGGCGTATCCCTTGCGGTAATACGCTTTCACCTCGGCAAACGTTTTGCTGGGATCGTGTTCCACTTTCTTTTTGAAAACCGGATCCAGTGAGCCATCAAGCAGGAAAGGATAAACCGACTGCCAGACGCCGTCCCAGTCGGATAATTTACGGTCTTTAACGTCTTTATCCTCAAAAAAACCGTTCGCGGCTTTCTCTTCCGCTTCGGTCATTTGATGCCCGTGCGAATGGGCAAACAGTTGACCGCTCACCAGCAGCGCCCCCAGCGTCATTGCAATTTTTCCAATCTGTGCAGCCAAAATATCATCCTCGTTCCGTTCAAGAAAATGAGAATGTTATAGTATAACATTTCAGAAAACAATCACCCTCAGATTGCCACCAGCCCGCGAACGCCCTCTTGCTCCATATCTTCACCGCGGCCACGCTGAATAATGCTCCCGCGTGACATGAGCAAATAGTTGTCTGCCAGGTCGGCAGCAAAATCATAAAATTGTTCCACCAGCAAAATCGCCATATCACCCCGACTGGCGAGCTGACGGATAACCACGCCGATCTCTTTTATCACCGAGGGCTGGATCCCTTCCGTCGGCTCATCCAGAATTAACAGCTGCGGACGGCTCGCCAGCGCGCGGCCAATCGCCAGCTGTTGCTGCTGCCCACCCGAAAGATCGCCGCCACGGCGGTGCTTCATCTCTTTTAAAACAGGAAACAGTTGCCAGATATCCTCCGGCACGCTTTTCGCCTCGCGAGCAGGAAAGCGCGACAATCCCAATAGCAGATTTTCTTCGACCGTCAGACGCGGAAAAATCTCGCGCCCCTGCGGCACATACGCCACACCGGACTGCACGCGATGATGCGGTTTAGCGTGGGTAATTTTTTTGCCCTGCCAGATAATCTCTCCGCTGCGCGCAGGCACTAACCCCATCAGGCATTTTAACAGCGTCGTTTTTCCCACGCCGTTGCGCCCCAGCAGGCATGTCACCTCACCGTTTGGGGCATCAAAGCTCACACCGCGCAAAATATGGCTGCCGCTGTAATACTGATTCAGTTCGTTAACCTGTAGCATTCCCGCTCCTTACCGTCCCAGATAGACTTCGATAACCTGTTCATTGGCCTGCACTTCACGCAAAGATCCCTCCGCCAGCACGCGCCCCTGATGTAAAACGGTGACGTGATCGGCGATGGTTTCAACAAACCCCATATCGTGTTCCACCACCATCAGCGAATGTTTGCCCGCCAGGGTGCGAAAAAGCTCTGCCGAATACTCCGTTTCGGCGTCCGTCATGCCGGCTGCGGGTTCATCGAGCAATAACAAATGGGGGTCCTGCACCAGCAGCATGCCGATTTCCAGGAACTGTTTTTGCCCGTGAGACAGTAATCCCGCGCTGCGATCGCGCTCAGTGCTCAGACGCAGCAGCGTAAGCATGTCGCTAATGCGGTCGCTCTGCTCTGAGGTGAGCCTGGCGCGCAGGCTGGCCCATACGGATTTGTCGCCTTTCATTGCCAGCTCAAGGTTTTCCCACACCGTTAGCGCTTCAAATACCGTCGGTTTCTGGAACTTACGCCCAATGCCCTGTCGCGCAATCGCGGCGGGATCGAGTCCGGTTAAATCAATCGACTGATCGTAAATCGCCCGCCCAGTCTGCGGGCGCGTTTTACCGGTGATCACGTCCATCAGCGTGGTTTTACCGGCCCCATTAGGGCCAATCACGCAGCGTAATTCGCCCACGCCGATGTTTAGCGACAGATCGGTCAACGCCTGAAAACCGTCAAAATTGACGTTTATCGACTCAAGCTGCAGCACCGGATCGGTTTGCTCACGAAAGCGGTCGCCCGGGAGTTGACGGGTAAAAAGTTCGTCGGTTGGCTGCATTATTTCTCTCCCTTACGCAATAATCCGTAGACGCCGCGCGGTAAGAACAGCGTGACGGCGATAAAAATCCCGCCCAAAAACAGCTGCCAGTATTCCGGCATGGCAACGGTAAAATAGCTTTTTGCGCCGTTAACCAGCGCCGCGCCAATCACCGGCCCAATTAAGGTCCCGCGCCCACCAAGTGCCACCCAAATTGCGGCCTCAATGGAGTTGGTAGGCGACATTTCACCCGGGTTGATAATGCCGACCTGCGGGACGTACAGCGCCCCCGCCAACCCGCACAGCACCGCCGAAAGCGTCCAGACCAGCAGCTTAAAACCACGGGGATCGTAGCCACAAAATGTCAGACGGTTTTCCGCGTCGCGCACGGCGGTAAGAATGCGGCCAAATTTACTTTTCGCCAGCCAGAATCCGATAGCTAGCGAGGCTGCCAGCAGCGCGACCGTCGCCAGAAATAGCGCAATCCGCGTGGTCGTTGCCGTCACCGGGAATCCCAGCAGCGTGGTAAAGCCGGTGAAACCGTTGTTCCCGCCAAATCCGGTTTCATTACGAAAGAACAGCAGCATCCCCGCGTAGGTCAGCGCCTGAGTCATGATCGAGAAATAGACCCCTTTGATTTTTGAGCGAAACGCAAACCAGCCAAAAATCAGCGCCAGCAGCCCGGGGATCATCACAATGAGCACCAGTGCCCAGGCAAAATGCTGGGTTCCCCACCAGAACCACGGCAGTTCGCTCCAGGAAAGGAACGACATAAACGCCGGTAATCCCTCGCCTGACGCCTGACGCATCAGATACATGCCCATCGCGTAACCGCCCAGGGCAAAGAAAATCCCGTGTCCCAGCGACAGCATTCCGGCGTAGCCCCAGACCAGATCAAGCGCCACGGCGACGATGGCATAGCAGAGGATTTTGCCGACCAGCGTCAGCATCCAGGTGGACAGGGCCAGCGGATGGCTGCTGGGTAACAGCGCCAGAAACGGCAGCACCAGCAGAATGGCGAGAATCAGGCTGCCAACAAGTTGTGTTATTCGCGGCGCTTTACGCGCCAGCGTTAAGGTCAGTGGCTGGCTCATCAGTCTGTCACCCTCCCTTTAAGCGCAAACAATCCTTGCGGACGTTTCTGAATGAACAGAATAATCGCCACCAGAATCACGATTTTCCCCAGTACCGCACCCATTTGCGGTTCGAGAATTTTGTTGAAAATGCCCAGACCAAACGCCGCTGCTACGCTGCCTGCCAGTTGCCCGACGCCGCCGAGCACTACCACCAGGAAGGAGTCAATAATATAGCCTTGTCCCAGCTCCGGCCCGACGTTGCCGAGCTGCGAGAGCGCCACGCCACCCAAACCAGCAATGCCCGATCCGAGGCCGAACGCCAGCATATCGACACGCCCTGTCGGCACGCCGCAGCACGCGGCCATATTGCGGTTTTGCGTCACCGCCCGCACGTTCAGCCCCAGTCGGGTTTTGTTCAGAATCAACCAGGTAAAGAACAGCACCAGCAGGACAAAAACCAGCACCGCAATTCGGTTCCACGGCAGGATCAGGTTGGCAAAAACCTGTACGCCGCCGGACAGCCAGGCCGGGTTCGCCACTTCCAGGTTTTGCGCGCCAAAGGTCATCCGCACCAGCTGGATAATCATCAGGCTGATCCCCCAGGTGGCGAGCAACGTCTCCAGCGGACGGCCATACAGATGGCGGATCACGCTGCGCTCCAGCGCCATGCCAACGCCCGCAGTCACTAAAAATGCCACCGGCAGTGCGACAATCGGGTACAGCGCCAGCCACTGAGGCGCGAATTGCGCCATCGCCTGCTGAACCATCCAGGTACAGTACGCGCCGAGCATCAGCATCTCGCCGTGCGCCATATTGATGACGCCCAGCAATCCGTAGGTGATCGCCAGTCCGAGCGCCGCCAGCAGCAGCACCGATCCGAGTGACAACCCCATAAAGGCCTGCCCCAACAGATCGCCAATCAGTAAACGGTGCTGAATCTGACGCAAACTGTCCGCCGCCGCCTCACGCACGCGGGCATCCGGTTCCGTTTGGGTTTGCGTAAAGGGCGATAAACGTGCCTGCGTTTCTGGATCGGTCGAATGCCCCAGCAGCGCAACGGCCTGCAAACGCACCTCGGCCTGCGGACTGGCGAGAAGCAGATTTGCCAGCGCCGCTTCCAGCGCGGCACGAACCTTGTCGTCTTGTTCCGCCTGCAGACGCTGCTGTAATAAATTCAGCATCGCCGGCGTGGCATCGCGCTGCAGTTGTATCGCTGCGCTCAACCTTTCCGTGACGTTGTCACTGATGAGCTGATGCGTGGCCAGTGCGGTGGAGGAGAGATTGCGCAGGCGATTGGTAAGACGGACCGCCTTCGGTTCGCCCTCTGCCTGGGCGCTTTCCCCAAGGGCGGAAAGTTGCCCCTTCACGCGCGTAAACGCGTGCTTTTGTGTATCAACAAAGAGATTTTCTTTTTGCAGCGCCTGCAACAGCGGCAAACGCGACGAATCCGGGCTGACGGCCCATTGCTCAAGTAACGTGGTTTGCTGGCTGCGGCTCGCGGCGACAAAGGTGTCCGCATCCGACGCCTGCGCCATCCCTGGCAGCAGACCGGCAAGCCATACTATTGCGACGAACATACGCATTACGCTCATGGCTTTTCTCCGTGACCGGGTTTAGTTGCTGGCGGTTTTCATCGGTTGTTCTGACTTTTTATCGTTACCGGGAATGTACGGACTCCACGGCTGAGCACGAACCGTTGCATCGGTCTGCCAGACGACGTTGAACTGGCCGTTACCTTCGATTTCACCAATCATCACCGGCTTATGCAGATGGTGATTGGTTGCGTCCATGGTTAGCGTAAAGCCTGACGGCGCTTTGAAGGATTGTCCGGCCATGGCGGCACGCACTTTATCCACGTCCGTGGTTCCTGCTTTCTCAACGGCCTGCGCCCACATATGGATCCCCACGTAGGTCGCTTCCATCGGATCATTGGTCACCACGGTGTCGGCGTTCGGCAAGTTATGGGCTTTGGCATAGGCTTTATAGGCTGCAACAAACGCCTGGTTGGTTGGATTATCAACCGACTCAAAGTAGTTCCATGCTGCGAGGTTCCCCACCAGCGGTTTGGTGTCGATGCCGCGAAGCTCTTCTTCACCCACCGAGAACGCCACCACCGGCACGTCGGTCGCTTTTACGCCCTGGTTTGCCAGCTCTTTATAAAAGGGAACATTGGAATCGCCATTGATGGTTGATACCACCGCCGTTTTTCCGCCCGCCGAGAATTTCTTGATATTGGCGACAATGGTTTGGTAATCGCTGTGACCAAACGGGGTGTAAACCTCTTCAATATCTTTGTCCTGCACGCCTTTCGAATGCAGGAACGCACGCAGAATTTTGTTGGTGGTACGCGGATAAACATAATCAGTGCCCAGCAGGAAAAAGCGTTTGGCGCTCCCGCCGTCTTCACCCATCAGATATTCCACCGCCGGAATGGCCTGCTGATTTGGCGCAGCACCGGTGTAGAAGACGTTTGGCGACATCTCTTCCCCCTCATACTGCACCGGGTAGAACAGCAGTCCGTTTACCTCTTCAAACACCGGCAGCACCGATTTTCGAGAAACTGACGTCCAGCAGCCAAAGACTGCCGCCACTTTGTCCTGGCTTAATAACTGACGGGCTTTTTCCGCAAACAGTGGCCAGTTTGACGCGGGATCAACCACCACCGGCTCCAGCTTCTTACCCAGCACGCCGCCTTTGGCGTTAATCTCATCGATCGTCATCAACGCGACGTCTTTGAGGGGCGTTTCAGAGATCGCCATCGTGCCCGAGAGCGAATGCATGATCCCAATTTTGATGGTGTCAGCGGCTTGCACACCAAAACTCATTCCCATAGCCGCCACGGAAGCCGACAGCGCAAAAGCTTTTAACAAGGTACGACGATGCATATTTTCACTCCTGAAAAGAAAGCTGTGCGAATGCGTCCGTTACGGCGTGGACGCAGAAAAAGCAAAACGTCTTTGACAGGAACAGGCACAGCAAAAAGAGTGCCAGAACAGAAAATAATCGGTTTTTTAGTGTATTAGCGTGAATCAATCAGCAGCAGAAAGGATTGCGGGGCGGGATGAACAGCAGCGGAACGACTCAGAATGGCACAGCGTTGCATTATAAAAGTGCAACGCTGTGCGGGATGGATTACCAGACTTCGTCAGCGATTTGCGTCACCAGGCGCACTTTGTCCCACTGCTGGGTTTCGCTCAGGCTGTTGCCCTCTTCCGTGGAGGCAAAGCCGCACTGCGGGCTCAGGCAAATCTGGTCTTTTGCCACATACTGCGCGGCCTCTTCCAGACGCGCTTTGACGCCCTGCGGATTTTCCAGCTCGCCATTTTTAGTGGTGATCAGCCCCAGAACGACCTGCTGTTTACCCGGACGGACAAAACGTAACGGCGCAAAATCACCGCTGCGATCGTTGTCGTACTCAAGGAAAAAGGCATCGACATTCACCGTCCCAAAGAGAATTTCAGCCACGGGCTCGTATCCACCTTCGGAAATCCAGGTCGAGCGGAAATTACCGCGACACACATGCAAACCAATGGTCAGATCGTCTGGTTTGCCTTCCAGCGCTTTGTTCAAAACGCGGGCATAGGTCAGCGCCAGCTGGTCTGCATCGTCCCCGCGCTCGCGGATCTGGCGGCGCTGGTCGTCGGAACACAGGTACGCCCAGACGGTGTCATCCAGCTGCAAATAGCGGCAACCCGCGTCGTAGAACGCCTGAATCGCATCGCGCCAGGTGGTAGCCAGATCATCAAAATAAACGTTCAGATCCGGATAAACGGTCGCATCAATATCTTTACGGCCACCGCGGAAGTGCAGCACGCTCGGGCTGGGAATGGTCATTTTCGGCTGGGCGTTACCGCTGATGCTTTTCAGATAGCGGAAATCCTCAAGCATTGGATGATCGCCGAAGCCCAGTTTACCGGTCACGCGCACGCCGTGTGCTTTGGTCTGCACGCCGTTAAACTGGATGCCCTGATTCGAATCGTAGCGCTCAACGCCCTGCAACCCATCGAAGAAGTCGAAATGCCACCACGCACGGCGGAACTCACCGTCAGTCACCACATGCAGGCCACAGGCGCACTGCTGCTCAACAACGTGGCGAATCGCGTCATTTTCAATATTTCGCAGCGCGCTGGCATCGATTTCACCGCTGGCAAATTTGAGTCGCGCCTGTTTGATCGCATCAGGACGTAAAAAGCTGCCTACTACATCGGCGCGGTACGGGGCGTGTTGTCGTTGCATGGTTTTCTCCTTAGCTGCCCGCAATTGATTGCAGACAGTGATAATTCATCAATTGAAGTTTTAGACTTCTGGATGGCTATATGTCCAAAAGATGTCATATCACTGCCGTGACGGCAAACGAGAAAAATTCATGGCAGATGAATTTTATTCATCTTGAGCATGCTCAGCGGAGGCAAACGCAAACTGTTCATCCTCCCAACCCGTGATGCCTCCGATCATGATTTTGACCGGCAGACCGAGCCGGGACAGTTTCAGCGCCGCTCTGTCCGCGCCGTTGCAGTGCGGCCCCGCACAGTAGACCACGAACAGCGTACCCTCTGGCCAGTGCGCCATCGTCTCGGCATCCATTGCAGAACGCGGCAAATGAATTGCCCCCGGTAAATGGCGACGCGCAAACTGCTCAGGCGTCCCCACAACGTGGAGTAACACAAAGTCCTGATCCTGCTGCGTCAGGGCGTGATGCACATCGGCACAGTCGGTTTCGACGCTCAGGCGGCGCAGAAAATGGGCGGCAGACTCCTGCGGGTCTGCGGCGGGAAATTCGGTTACGTAACTCATGGCGCTTTCTCCTGTTGGGCGTTTGTGTTAACAGTACTTTATCCAGAAATTAAGCCAGTGAATGCCAGCGGTCATGCCAGAAAACAGCAAGAAGATGACAAATTTACGACATCCCCCTTCACCGCGCGTGGTAGTCCTGGCTTATGACGGCCTTTGTACCTTCGAATTTGGGGTTGCGGTGGAGATCTTCGGCCTGCCGCGCCCTGAAATGGGCGATGACTGGTATCGTTTTGCCGTCGCGGCGGTAGATAAGGGCGAACTGCGGGCGACGGGTGGCATTCGGGTGCTCGCGGATGGCGATCTGACGTTGCTCAATGCCGCCGATCTGGTGGTGATCCCCGGCTGGCGCGGCGTTGACAAGACCGTTCCCGCAGAACTTTGCGATGCCCTGCGTCACGCCCACGCGCGAGGCTGCCAGCTCCTGTCGATTTGCTCGGGCGTTTTTGTGCTTGCGGCGACGGGATTGCTGAACGGGCGCCACGCCACCACGCACTGGCGTTATACCGAGACGCTCAAGGCGCGATTCCCTGACATTACCGTGGTCGAAGATGTGCTGTATCAGGATGAGGGAGATATTTTGACGTCAGCGGGCAGTGCGGCGGGGATCGACCTCTGTTTACATGTGGTACGTCGCGATTATGGGATGGAAGCCGCCAATCATGTGGCGCGCCGCCTGGTGATTCCTCCGCATCGCGATGGCACTCAAACGCAGCTGATGAGTCGTCCGGTCGCCCAACTAAGGGAAAGTGAGCGGCTCGGGCAGCTTTTTGATTTCCTGCACCAGCATCTGACCGTCAGCCATAGCGTCAGTTCATTAGCCGCGCGCGTCGGTATGAGTCAGCGCACTTTTTTACGTCGTTTTGCCGACGCTACTGGGACGACGCCAGCGCGCTGGATGCTCAACGAACGCCTGCTGCGGGCCAGAGATTTCCTCGAGACGAGTCGACTGAGTATCGACAGCATCGCGGCGCAGACAGGGTTCGGCCATGCCGCCTCCCTGCGACACCATTTTCGTCAACATTTCGCCCTCTCGCCCGCACAATACCGGAAGCAATTTTACGTCACGCGCTAATGGCATAACGGCAAATTTAAGGCAAAAAAAACCGCCATTTTCTGGCGGTAAATGCTTGCATGGATAGAGTTGTATTTTGATATCTACTTTCCCGGTATTCCCTACCAGGTAGAAGATCGTAATAAACGTAGCACTTATATCTTCAACAACGGTTAAACAACGTTGCGGTCTGACGTTGTTTCAGGAAATCTTTTCAGGAGGCAGCGTTAGGCCCTTTACTCTTAATTTGCAGATATTGCATCAGTCCCTGATCTGCGCTTTGTTGAGCATGATCGTTTATCGCCTCAATATAATAAGGACGTGCAACGCTATAAGGCGCGCGTTCCGCCGGGTAAATCATAAACTCAAATTTCGTGCCCTTCGCCGAAGAGAGACAGTTCATTGCCCACGCATTATCGTTTATTTTTTGACTTTGACATAATACCCGGCCATAACTGCTGGTCAGGTAAGAGCTCACTCTCTCCTCCGCGGCTTTCATGTAGTCTGGCTTGTTGCTATAGAGACTAAAGGCAGTGGTGGCGACAGCAATGGCGGCAATCCCAGGGATAACAGTGGCAAATAGTCTGTTCATTTAAATGGGTAATCCATAATCAATACATAATTAATACAAATAAAATACATCGCCTGGCTATTATTACCACTTAAACTGGAAAAGCAAATATTTATTTGGCATCTGTTTTTTTCAAGACTTTTATATATGACACATGCCTATAAATAGATGTTGCCATCATCTATTTAAAATAATCAATAGTGTTTATTTTGTTATTATTTGAAGCGTTCATTTATTGAATTTATAAATTACGCCACCTGTTTCCCTCCCGAATTTGAATCGTAAGGCTATGTTGACAAATTATTTGCGATAAATTTCACTTCCGAATAGTAACTCAAGGTAACTATTGGCATGATGACCGCAAAATGTGATGCGGTGATGAGACAATGGTTAAAAAAATGTTATCGATAATACTGCTAACCTGTGCGCTATTTTCAGGTCAGTTGATGGCAGGACACAACGGCCATGAATTTTTATGGGTAAAGAACGTTGATCATCAGCTCCGTCACGAAGCGGATAGCGATGAACTCAGATGTGTTGCAGAGGAGTCAGCGGACGGTTTGCGCGAACATCACCACTGGCAGAAGTCGCGCAAACCCGATACTCACTTTCTTTGATTAAACGCCCTTGCGCTTCGGCAGGGTTTTCATCAACTCTTCAGGACTGACAGAGGCCACAACGCTTCCCGGTTGTGGCATTTTAACGATGTGATTTTTCATTTTACCAATGACGTGCATTTCGCAGGGACGGCAGTCAAATTTCAGCGTTAACACTTCATCACCGTTCACCAGCTGCATCGGCGTAGCTTTCCAGCTTTTGATATTGCCCTTGGCCTGTTTCGGACACAGGTTGAAGGCGAAGCGCAGACAGTGTTTGGTGATCATCACCGGCACATCGCCCTTCTCTTCATGCGCCTCATACGCCGCATCAATGAGTTGCACGCCGTAACGATGATAAAACGCGCGCGCTTTATGGTTATACACGTTCGCCAGGAATGACAAATGGGAATCCGGATAGACCGGCGCAGGGACAGACACCGCTTTGCGACTCCCGCGCGGATAATTGGCCAGGCGTGCTTCATCAAGCTTTTCGGCGGTTTCGCGGCGGAACTGGTTAAGCTGGCTGTTCGGAACGAACAGTGCATCCGGCAGCGTAAGCGTAATGTCGCGCGCGTAGTAGATCGTTTGCCCCAGCTTCGCCACGCCGTCTTTCAGGCTGTTCATCGCCTTTTCTGCGTTATTCGCCACCTCAAACTGCCCCTCGAGGGTATGCGTCACGCTCACGCCATCTTCGCTGGTCATGGTCAGGATCAGCTGTTCTTCCCAGCCGCCGAGCTCTATATCCACCGCGATACGGCGTTCACTGGACGTTTTCAGCAACGCCTGCTGCCAGTTATGGTCAAGGTTACGGTTAAGCGCAGCATTCGGGCGGGCTTTGTACAGATCCGCCGGCATTTCGTTCGGCCAGACGCGATACTGATTGTCACCCGTTTTCTCAACGGTATTGGCGCGGAAGCCGACGATTTCGCGTTTGATCATCACGTTCAGCCCGTCACCGTTGGCCAGGGTTTCCGTCACTTTCACGTCGAGGTGATCTTTCGATACTTTTAAAACTTCGCCCACCGGCAGGCCGATAAACTTAGGCGAATCAAACGCACCGATATCGTCTTTACGGGCATTCACAAAATAGTCGGTGCTGCCACGGTGGAACGTTTTATCCGTGGACGGAATAAAGAAATGCTCGGTGCGCCCGGCAGAAGAGCGCGCCAGGTCGCCGCGATCTTCAATGATGGCGTCAAGCATCTGACGATAATGCGCGGTGATATTCTTTACGTAGCTCATGTCTTTGTAGCGCCCTTCAATTTTGAAGGAGCGCACGCCAGCGTCGATGAGCGCCGCCAGGTTTGCCGTCTGATCGTTGTCTTTCATCGACAGCAGATGTTTTTCGAACGCCACGACGCGGCCCTGATCGTCTTTCAGGGTATACGGCAAACGACACGCCTGCGAGCAGTCACCACGGTTGGCGCTGCGCCCGGTCTGCGCGTGGGAAATATTGCACTGGCCGGAATAGGCCACACACAGCGCACCGTGGATGAAGAATTCAATGTTGGCGTCAGTCGCCTGGTGGATGTCGCGGATTTGATTGAGATTCAGCTCGCGCGCCAGCACGATCTGGGTAAAACCTACGTCAGAGAGAAACTTCGCTTTTTCAACGGTGCGAATATCGCACTGGGTACTGGCGTGCAGTTCAATCGGCGGAATATCCAGCTCAAGCACGCCCATATCCTGAACGATCAGCGCGTCGACGCCCGTCTGATACAGATCGGTAATCAGGCGTTGGGCGGGTTCCAGTTCATCATCATGAAGAATGGTGTTCAGAGTCACGAACACTTTTGCACCAAAACGGTGGGCAAACGGCACCAGCTCCGCAATATCCTGCAGGCTGTTGCTGGCGTTATGGCGAGCGCCAAAGCCAGGGCCGCCGATATAGACCGCATCCGCACCGTGAAGAATCGCTTCACGGGCGATGGAGGCGTCTCGAGCCGGGCTTAAAAGTTCAAGATGATGGGATTGCAGGCGCATACGTCGTCGTTATCCGTTATGGTCAAAATGGCGGCTATTGTAGTCAGAAGTATGCGACAGCGAAACAGTTTTGCGTAGGGTTAGCGGGGATAGTGGATCAAAGAGTGAAAATGCACCGTCTGGCTACTGCTGTTGCGGTACGCGTGGGGTTTATCGCCGGCAAAACGCACGCCGGAATCCGCTACAATTGTGCGCCAGTGGCCGTCGATACACATTTCCAGCTCACCGCTTATCACCACCACATGTTCAACAACGCCCGCTTCATGCGGCGTTGACTCACTGAGGGCACCCGGTGCGAGCGTGATCGAAAAATGGTCAAACTTCAGCGTGTCGTCCCACGGGAATAACGGTTTCACCACCATCGCCTGCTGCTGCGGATCAAACACCGGCTGCGGCTGTTCCTCTGGAGTGATAAACGCTGAAAAAGGCACGTTCAGGCCCGTGGCGATTTTCCACAACGTCGACACCGTCGGACTGGACTCATTACGCTCGATCTGTCCGAGCATCGCTTTAGACACGCCCGTCTCGTCGGCCAGTTTTGATAAACTCCAGCCCCGCGCCTGACGCTCTGTCTTTAAGGTTGTCGCAAGATGTTGAGTGATAGTCATAATGCCTCCCGTTGTGGCCAAGTGTACCACTTGTACGCTATAGCGCACAGTGCTACATTATTTCGGACGCTATAACGCACAACGGAGCCCTGATGCGTAATTCCTCCTCTCTGTTTCCTGCCGTGTTGGCCGGTTTCGTCGCCGTGCTGGTCGGCTATGCCAGTTCAGCAGCCATCGTCTGGCAAGCGGCAGCATCGGCAGGTGCAAGTTCACAGCAAATCGCAGGCTGGATGACCGCACTAGGTCTGGGAATGGGCGTGAGCACGCTTGCACTTTCACTCTGGTATCGCGCACCGGTTTTAACCGCGTGGTCCACACCCGGTGCGGCGCTGCTCGCCACCAGCCTGCAGGGCGTGACGCTCAGTGAAACCATAGGTGTGTTTATTTTCGCCAACGCGCTCATTCTGCTGTGCGGGCTGACGGGGCTATTCGCCCGGTTGATGAAGATTATTCCCCACACTCTCGCGGCAGCCATGCTCGCGGGTGTCCTGCTGCGATTCGGGTTGCAGGCATTCAGTAATCTGCAAGACCACTTTCTGCTGTGCGGCAGCATGCTGCTGGCGTGGCTCATCGCGAAAGCCATCATGCCGCGCTATGCGATTGTCGCCACGCTGGTGGTGGGCGGATGGGTGGCCTGGCTGGGAGGTGACATTGTCACAGAAAAACTCATGTTCTCGGTAGTGATGCCAGCGTTTATTGCCCCCACATTCACTTTCACCACTCTGATGAGTATCGGGCTGCCCTTCTTCCTGGTGACGATGGCCTCTCAAAATGCGCCCGGTTTCGCCACCATGAAAGCCTCTGGCTATCCGGTCGCGGTTTCCCCATTAATGATTTTTACGGGCGGATTGGCCCTGCTGTTCTCGCCGTTCGGCGTGTATTCGATCTGCATCGCTGCGATTACGGCTGCAATTTGCCAAAGCCCCGACGCCCATCCGGAGGCCAAGAAGCGCTGGTTAGCCGCCGCTGCCGCCGGTGTGTTTTATCTGCTCGCCGGGATTTTTGGCGGCTCGATCACCGCACTGATGGCCGCTCTGCCCCTGAGCTGGATCCAGACGCTGGCCGGGCTGGCCCTGCTGGGCACGATGGGTGGCAGTTTGTCTCAGGCGCTCCAGCACGAAAGCGAGCGCGACGCGGCGCTGGTTACGTTTCTGGTGACCGCCAGCGGTGTAACGCTCTTGGGGATTGGTTCGGCTTTTTGGGGATTAATCGCGGGTGGCATCTGTTATGCCGTATTTTCACACTTTCGCCGCGCGTAGCTGCGAAGGTGTTCGCCCGGTCGTGGCTTTAAAACGGTTGCTGAAATGACTCGCCGAGCTGAAGCCGCAGGCCATCGCGATATCCGTCAACGGCTGCTGGGTGAACTGGACCAGCGCTTTTGCCTTTTCCATTCTCTGATGCATAACGTATTGATGCGGCGCCATCTTCATCGACTGGCGGAACATGCGCGCGAAATGGTATTCACTTAACGACGCCACCGCCGCCAGGTCTGCCAGCGTCAAAGGCTGCGACAAATGGTTATCGATATACTCAATCACCGCTCGCAGCACGAAGGGCGAGAGCCCGCCGGTGACTATCGGCAACTTCCACTGCACGCTGGAATAGTGCTGAATCAGATGGGTCAGGAGTAACGTGCTGGCGGTGCTCAAGGTCAGCTGATTGGCGGCCTGCTGCCAGTCACAGCCCAGCAAAAACTGACGATACAGCATGGCGATTTTCGGATCGCTGGCGAACGTCTTTTCATCGAGCACAATCGACGCCGGACTTTTGTCCCAGATCTGTTCGCCAATCCCGCGCAAATGTTCATCGGTACAATAAAGATGCACAAACGATAAATCATCGCGGATATCCCAGCTCGATTCGCTCTGCTCCGGCATGAGACAAAAACGGTCCGGCCCGCCGCCGTTTTTCCAGCCGCTGGCGGTTTTATGATAGCTCTCATAACCGTCCGCGACGTACAGACTCAGAGTGTGGTGGTTGCTTTTGACCGTGACAGTGTCGTGCTTGTTAAACCACGCCGCCAGCTGGATACCCGAGTTAAGCGCGACCGTTTCCCGCAGCACGGCATTTTGTTGGCGAAGCGTTTCGAAAGTGTCGTAGGCGCGGGACATAACCGTCATAAGCTGGCAATTAAACAGATCGTTAGTCTATGAAGTGTTGCCCTTTGATGCCAGCGCTGGCGCAATAAAAAAGCGCAAGATTTTGCAAGTCAGTCGCAAGATGCTGACAGCGCGCCAGCCCAGTCCAGGCCACACTTCGCCTTTGCCGTTTGAGAAGAGATAAAAATGAACGCACTGTTATATGGCCTGGTCGTACTTATCTGGGGAACCACCTGGATTGCCATTTTCCTGCAGCAGGGGCCGGTAGCTGCACCGGTTTCGATTTTCTGGCGCTTTGCCGTAGCCAGCGCCACCATCATGATAGTTCTCCTGGCACTGGGTCGCCTGCGTAAAATGGTCTTGCGCGATCACCTGTTCTGTATGGTTCAGGGGTGCTGCGTGTTCTGCTTCAACTTTTGGTGTTTTTACACTGCGGCGGCCTATATCAACACCGGGCTGGAGTCCGTGATTTTCTCCATGGCCGTGCTGTATAACGCGGTCAACAGCTTTATTTTCTTTGGACAGCGCCCGCCTGCGCGCTTCGGGATCGCCGCCGTTCTGGGCATGTTGGGCATCATCACTCTGTTCTGGGACGATCTGCTCGCGAGCGGTTGGAGCCAGGAACTGTTGCTCGGTATCGGTCTGTCAGCATTGGGAACGTACGGGTTTTCATTGGGAAACATGATCAGTCTTCGCCATCAGCGCAACGGGTTGGAAACGATGACCACCAATGCATGGGCCATGACCTACGGTACGCTGGTGATGGGGGCCATCGCGCTGATTCGTGGCGACAACTTTACGCCCGAATGGACGGTAAGCTATATGGGGGCCCTGCTGTATCTGGCCATTTTTGGTTCGGTGATCGCATTTGGGGCTTACTTTACGCTGGTCGGGCGGATTGGTGCCGGTAAAGCAGCGTACAGCACATTATTATTCCCGCTGGTCGCCTTATCCATCTCGACAATTTACGAAGGATACGTCTGGCATATGAACGGCATTGCCGGAATAGTGCTGATACTTACCGGAAATATGGTGATGTTTACGAAACCAGAAACCTGGTTCAAACGGTTGCGTTTGGCGTAACGCCTGGAGATAGCCGGCCTGTTTTACAGGCCGGATCGGGATTTACTTCGTATTCTTAACGTCAAACATAGTGGCATCGGTCGCCATGTCATCCACAACTTTCTTCAGCGTTGCCAGGGTCATTGGTGAGTTTTCGTTATTCAACTCACTGCCTTCGCCTTTACGAACCACTTTGATAACCGGTTTGCCGGTCGCCGCGTCAATCAGCTCACCTTCAAAATAGAGATGCGTGTCCATGGTACGGTGGCCTGATGCCATTTGCGTCCCGGCAATCACCAGTGCAACAGGCACCACTTCATAGAATTGCAGGCCTTCTTTCTTCGATCTCACCCCGGTCACTGCGCCACGGAAAATCAGGCTGCGAGGGCCAGGCGTTGCCACAATTGGCTTATGCTGCCCAAGGGCGGTTTTCATTTTGGTATTGATATAAGCCAGCAGGTCATCAAGTAATTTCTGACCAATTTGAGTCGTTGGCTTAGGGACCGGATAATAGGTAATCGGGTTATAAACAATGCTGTCGTATTTTGATGGATTATAAGAAGGATCAACCCAGCGCAACGTCGGTTTACCCGTTGCGGATGTTGTCTCTTTTAAGCCGGAGTAATCTTTTAAAAAACCCGAATATTGGTCGGGCTGCGCCACTTTAGACGCACAGCCCGCTAACGCCAGCAAGCCAGAGAGCACTGCAACTTTAAAAAAAGCTTGAGTACGCATGATGGTGAATCCCTGTTATGTGCAGATATGCAGTTGAAGTTATAGCAAAATAAAAGCGGGTGTGTAGTGACAAAAGATGGGGAATACAGCACAAATTGAGAAAAGGCAGCCCGGCGAAACGCCGGGCAATAATTTATGGTGATTTAATATCCACTTGCCAGAACAGATGTTTGCCAAACGGGTCAATTTCATAACCCGTGACTTCTTTTCTCACCGGTTCAAAAATAGTGGAGTGCGCAATCATTACCGCAGGCATTTGGTCGTGCATCATCTGTTGCGCCTCTTTGTACAGCGCCGCACGTTTATTCTGATCGGTTATTGATTTAGCTTCAGCGATGATTTTATCAAACGGTTGATAGCACCATTTCGCCGAATTTGAACCGCCATTCGCAGAAGTACAGGTAAACAGCGGGCCGAAGAAGTTATCCGGATCGCCTGTTGCCGTCGTCCAGCCCATCAGAGCCGCCTGGTGTTCACCGCCCTTCACGCGCTTGAGATATTCACCCCACTCATAGGTGACGATTTTAGTTTGCACGCCGATCTTCGCCCAATCGGCCTGGATCATTTCGGCCATGCGTTTTGCGTTCGGGTTATACGGACGTTGCACCGGCATTGCCCACAAATCCACGGTTACGCCGTTGGCAAATCCGGCCTCTTTCAGCAACGCTTTGGCTTTTTCAGGATCGTATTCGTAATCTTTCAGCTCGCTGTCGGCGCTCCATACGCCCGGCGGCAGCAGGTTTTTCGCCGCCGTTCCGGTGCCGTGGAAGACCGCATCAATGATCGCCGGTTTGTTTATCGCCATCGCCAGCGCCTGGCGCACCTTCACATTATCCAGCGGTGGTTTTTGCGTATTAAAGGCGAGAAAGCCTGTGTTTAACCCGGCTTTACTCATCAGGTTAATGTCTTTGTTGGCCTTCATGCGCGGCAAGTCGGCAGGATTCGGGAACGGCATCACCTGACACTCATTCTTCTCCACTTTGGCGAAACGCACCGACGCGTCCGGGGTGATGCTAAACACCAGGCGATCCAGCTTTGATTTGCCCTGCCAATATTCCGGGAACGCGGTGAAGAGAATACGTGAATCTTTCTGATACTGCGTCAGCTTGAATGGCCCGGTGCCGATGGGGTCCATATCCACTTTTTCTGGTGTTCCGGCTTTCATCATCGCATCGGCGTATTCGGAAGAAAGAATCGAGGCGAAATACCACGCCAGGTCGGCGACGAACGGCGCTTCAGGGTGAGCCAGCGTGAAGCGCACCGTGTGATCGTCGACCTTGTCGATGGCGGTGATCAGGCTGCCAAACTCCAGACTTTCAAAGTTGGAATAGCTGCCGTTCGAGACGTTATGATACGGATGATTCACGTCTTTCTGACGCATAAACGAAAAAATCACATCGTCGGCGTTAAAGTCGCGCGTCGGTTTGTAGAATTTATTACTCTGGAATTTTACGCCTTTACGCAGATGGAAGGTGTACACCTTTCCGTCGTCGCTCACGTCCCAGCGTTCTGCCAGGCTCGGCACCAGCTCGGTTGTGCCCGGTTTAAAATCCACCAGACGGTTATAAACCGGCACGGCGCTGGCCTGGTGCCAGAGGTATACAGCTGAGGATTAAAGTTCTCCGGCGATCCTTCGGAACAATACACCAGCGTTTTGGCCGCCACGGTGGAACTGACCGTCAGTGCGGCTAAGGCCAGGGCTAAAGTTGTCAGTTTGCTATTCATTGTGTTTTCCTGTCTTTTTAATTCGACGGCTAATTAATTCTTTTGCCAATTCATAAATACCATTAAAGTAACAATGCAAACACCTGATAATACAAATTAAGAAGGATTCACTGTGGCTTCACAACTCTCCAGTCAATTAACCCAACGGTTTTTTCGCTATTTATCCATCACCAGCCAAAGCGATCCAAAAGTTAAAACACTGCCCTCCACACCAGGTCAGCATGAGATGGCGCGTGAATTAGCTAATGAGCTGAAATCACTGGGTTTAACCGATATTGTGATCGATGAATTCGCCACCGTCACTGCCGTGAAAAAAGGCAATGTCGCGGGTGCGCCGCGCATCGGTTTTATTACCCATATTGATACGGTAGACGTCGGATTATCACCGGATATTCATCCGCAAATATTAACATTTGCAGGAGAAGACCTCTGCCTGAATAAGGAAAAGCAGATCTGGTTACGCATTAATGAACATCCCGAAATTCAGGCATATGCCAATGAAGAGATTATTTTCAGCGACGGGACCAGTGTATTAGGCGCCGATAATAAAGCGGCCGTCACGGTGGTGATGACGGTGCTGGAAAACCTGACGGCTGAGCATCAGCACGGCGATATCGTGGTGGCGTTTGTGCCTGACGAAGAGATCGGTTTATGCGGGGCAAAGGCGCTTGATCTGAAACGCTTTGATGTCGATTTTGCCTGGACTATCGACTGCTGCGAACGGGGTGAAATTGTTTATGAGAACTTCAACGCGGCGGCGGCGGAAATTCGCTTTACCGGCGTGACGGCGCATCCCATGTCCGCAAAAGGAGTCCTTGTCAATCCGCTGCTGATGGCGATGGATTACATCAGCCATTTCGACCGTCAGCAAACGCCGGAATGCACGGAAGGCCGTGAAGGTTATATCTGGTTTAACGGGATTCAGGCCGGGCAAAACGAAGCCGTATTGAAAGCCAATATCCGTGATTTCGATCGCGACAATTTTGCTGCACGTAAACAGCAGATTGCCGATGTTGTCGACAAGATTGCGGCTCAGCATCCGACTGCGCAAGTGGACTACCGTATCGAAGATACCTACAGCAACATCAGCAATGCGATTGGCGAAGATCGTCGTGCGATCGATTTGATGTTTGAGGCGATGGAATCACTGGGTATCACGCCAAAACCGACACCGATGCGCGGTGGAACCGACGGCGCGGCGCTTTCAGCAAAAGGCCTGCTGACCCCGAACTTCTTCACCGGCGCGCATAACTTCCACTCGAAGTTTGAGTTTTTACCGCTGTCGTCGTTCGAGGCCTCATACAAAACGGCCCTGCAGATTTGTCTGCTGGCTGCGCGTTAAGCCGGTTTACGCGCCAGTAGCGTGGCGAAACGCAGTTTGATGCGATTGCCGTTGGCGTCGGTGCGATGTAATTCACCGACGTCTTCATTATATTTCAGTGTTTCCCAGCCTTCATAATAGCGGCTCAATTCACCGCTTTTGAACGCGAACGGGAAACCGACGTTGCACGGATAATCGTCGGTATCCATCGCCGCAACAATCAGGTTATAACCGCCCGGTTTAGTGCAACGTTGCATATTGGCAATCAGTCCCGGAATGGTTTTCGCTTCCAGGAACATCATCACCACGGTCGACAGAATAAAATCATACTCGCCTTCAAAGCTCAGGCTGTTCAGATCTTTGATCGACGCATGCAGGTTGGTAATCCCCTCTTCCGCTTTGATGCGCTCGAGATTCTCGATGCTCATCGGGTTTTTGTCCCATGCGGTGACGTCATAGCCGTTCGCCGCCAGATAGAGGCTGTTACGGCCATTGCCGCAGCCCAGATCCAGCGTTTTACCCGGTTTTACGATCCCTGCGCTGTACACCACCTCGGAGTGAGTCCGGGTCATGCCATATTTTTCGGTAAAGTAATTGTCATCAACAAGAGTCATTCTTTTTCCTCAGCTTGCATAAGCGTTGCTTTATCTGAACGAACCAATAGCTTTCCCTGCATCAGCAAAATAACGGTGCGCGCGAGCAGCAGCGCAATGATGCAGTTAGTGAAAATAAACAGCGGCACTGCAAGGGCAGCAAAAAAACCTGACGAACTGCTGTGCCCCAGATGCAACCCGGTGGTCGCCAGCGCGGAGACGCCGAACGAGAAGCTCCAGAAAGACGCGTTAAACGGCTGCGAGAGATACCACGGCATCAGGCGCAGCATAAACAGCAACTGCAGCAAACCGTAGCCAAAGAGCATTTTGGCAAAGGTGTCGGCTTCGCCACCGTTCACGCTCAGCCACGCGCTACAGGCCACCAGCGCTGGTGCCAGCTGGATGCCCAGCGAAGTCCGCAATGGCGACGGCAATTCTCCGCTACTGCGTAATCGCTGCAAAATAACCGGCTCAAGGCTAAGCCATGAAAAAACGCCTGCGCCCAAAAAAACCAGCCCGGCATCATGGTAGCCCAGCGCACCGCAGGCCATCGCGCTAATAAAATTGTTGGCAACCGTCGGCAGATACAGTCCCGGCGTGGTCGCCTCTTCAGGGTGTTTCCCCCGCCACAGCCCGGCGCTTTGCCAGGCGGAATAGCCAAGTTGAATCACCACGCCTGTCCCGAATAAAACCAGCGAGACGGGGCGACACCACGGGACAAATCCAATCGCCACCAGCATCGTGGTGGCCGGAAACAGGCTGACAAAACTGCTCATCACCGGATGACGCATTTCCGCCAGCACGCTGTGCGGAAAACGCAGCGCGCGGGTGATAAACGCCACGGTGAGGAAAGACCATATCAGCACCGCCAGCGCAACTAACATCTCGCCCGGCCATCGTGATACCCCCCAGATTGTGCTGGCATAGCGCCACGCGAAGCCCATACCAATGGTTCCTAAAACCATCCCAAAATAACCGGACGGTAAGTTAAGAACCTGTTGGGATTTGTTACTTTTATGCATTAATTTTAAACTATAAATTATATTTGAAATGCTAGTTTAAGGGGTTTGCGATTACGTTACCAGCACTTCGCAAGTCGTAAAGTTTGCTACGTTTAGTAAGATGCCCAACAGAGATAACGCAATGAAAAAATACCGACTCAGTGACGAAACTCGCCTTTATCATTCGCACGACGGAGAAACGAAATCGATCGTCACGTTGCGCCAAATCATTGCCCTGCGCGATTTTCACGATGTGACGGCCGGAAGCCAGGGCGGATGGCTGGACGACGAAAGCGCCCTTTCTCACGACGGGAACTGCTGGATCTACGATGAAAACAGCGTCGTATACGCGGGGGCGCAAATTCAGGGCAACGCCCGAATCACGCAAACCTGCGAAATTAGCCATTCCGCACAGATCGGCGATAACTGCTGGATAGACGCCGCTAATATCAGCCACGGCGCACGGCTTAGTGATGCCGTCACGGTGCAATGTTCTGAAGTGCGCGGCGAATGCCATCTGTACGGTAATGCTCGCGTTCTTCACAACAGTACGATCGTTGCCGCGATTGGACTCACGCCGGATCGAGAGCAGATCTTACAGATCTTCGATAACGCCACCGTCAGCCAGTCGCGGGTGGTACACCAGGCGCAGATTTACGGCGATGCGATAGTGAATTTTGCTTTTATTGAACATCGCGCTGAGGTGTTCGATAACGCGCTGATCGAAGGCAACGATCTCAATAATGTGTGGGTTTGTGATTGCGCCAAAGTCTATGGCAACGCGAAGCTGATCGCGGGTACAGAAGAGGATGCCATTCCAACCCTTCGTTACAGCTCGCAGGTGGCAGAAAACGCCGTCGTGGAAGGCAACTGCGTGATAAAACATCACGTTTTAATCGGCGGTCAGGCGTGGTTGCGCGGCGGCCCTATCCTGATTGACGACCGGGTCGTGATTCAGGGGCGCGCGCGCATCAGTGGCGATGTGCTGATCGAGCATCGAATCACTATCAATGATGACGCAGTGATTGAAGCTCTAAGCGGGGAAAATATTCACCTGCGCGGCGAAAAAGTCATTAACGGAAACCAACGCATCACCCGCACGCCCCTATTGGGCGCACTGTGAGCGGATAATTTTGGCGTAACTGTTCACATCCTCGAACTTACCGTTCAAATACTCGGCTTCCTTCATGCACCCTTCCAGCGCAAATCCGTTGCGAATTGCGACATGATTACTCTGCGCGTTCGCCACCCGGCATTTAATGACGAAGCGGCGAATTTCGCCCCGCTCAACGTAATAACGCATAAAGGCCTGTAAAGACTGCGAAAGAATACCCTGACCCTGGCTGGCTTTATCCAGCCAATAGCCGATGTAGCCCGTCTTATTGGTCGGTTCGATAGCATTAAACGAGAGTACGCCTTTCAATGATTCATCCTGAAAAATCAGGAACATCTTCGCGTAACCGCGCTGGTGCAGCATCTGATTACTCTGCACATTTCTGCGCGTATCGTCTTCGCTGCCCACGTGCTGCGCCCAGTCAAATGCCGTCTGTAGCCAGGTTTTATTCTTGATAACCAGCTTGTGCAGTTCGGTGGTGTAGCGTTCATCAACCGCCCGCAGCTCGATGCGGTCTGTCACGGTGATGATTTCAGATGGAATGTCGGTCATTGCTCTCACCTTATTCCTCTCCCAAACGGGAGAGGAAAAGAGAAACGTTAGCGCATGACGCGGTCATCAACATAGACACGTTTGTCAGGCGCGGGTGGGAAATACTGATACAGCCAGGTTTCGCTGATCGCATCGCCCTGGCAGCGCAGGAACATACGCATATCGACCGGGTCGGTTGAATCGTTTGTTGGATACCAGTCGAACAAAATGCGATAGCCGTCGAACGGTTCAACATAGAGGATTTCGACCTGTCGCGCTTCACCGTTTGAGAGCGTAATGACCGGCTCGATACCTTTCGGCGCAGCGGCTTTCAAGTCACCGCCAACGAAATCAATGGCGAAGCGACGTGCCCAGGTTTTCGGGTAGTTTTCGCCCGGGGCCCAGCCTTCCGGGAAGCCGCCCATCCCCGTACGCGTGGCATACACATTTGCCAGCGGAGAACGTACCGGTGGCTGCGCGCTCCAGTACAGGCGATATTTGAAGTCCAGCTCGTCGCCCGCTTTAACCGGTTTTTCGGGCTGCCAGAAGCACACGACGTTATCCAGCGTTTCACCCGTGGTCGGGATCTCCATCAGGCCTACGCTGCCTTTGCCCCACTGGTTGCGCGGCTCAACCCAGAGGCTTGGACGCTTGTTGTACCAACCCATGATGTCCTGATAGTGCGAAAAATCGCGGTCAAGCTGGAGAAGGCCAAAGCCTTTCGGGTTTTTGTCCTGGTAGGCGTTGAACTGTAATTTCTGTGGATTATTCAGTGGACGGCAAATCCATTCGCCGTTCCCACGCCACATCGCCAGACGATCGGAGTCGTGGATTTGTGGGTGAATGGTATCGCACATGCGACGTTCGTTATTGCCGCAGCTAAACATGCTGGTCATCGGGGAGATGCCAAGCTGTTTGATATCTTTACGTGCATACAGGTGGTTATCCACCTCCATGATCACCTGGCTCTTCTCGCAATGAATCACGAACTTATAAGCGCCAGTGATACTTGGGCTGTCGAGCAGCGTGTAGACGGTAAAGGTGGTGTCGCCCGGTTTAACGGTTTCAAACCAGAACGAGGTGAAATCAGGGAACTCTTCTGGCGTATTCGTAAAGGTATCAATCGCCAGGCCGCGCGCGGAAAGACCGTATTGATACGTGTCATCTACCGCGCGGAAATAGCTCGCGCCAAGGAAAGAGACAATATCGCGACGCGCTAGTTCAGGCGCTTTGAACGCGCGGAATCCGGCAAATCCTAAGTCGCTTTGCCCTTCGAGTTGTTTCGTATCTACACCCGCATCGTTGTAGTTAAACAGTTCAGGACGGAAATGAATTTCACGCGCCTGAGACGAGGCGGAATCCAGCGAGAACATCCGTACACGGCGGCGGAAACCCATCCCCATATGGAAGAATTGCACGTCCAGCTGACGGTCTTCAATATTGTTCCACAGCGACTGTTTCGCATCGTATTGAATGGCGTTATATGCCTGCGGCGTCATGGTCGCCAGCGTGTTTGGCAATGGACGCGGCGCACCACCCCACGGGGTTTGCGCCAGATCGTGCGCCATGGATTGCAGTACGGAGAAATCAAAGCGACGACTCTGGCCGTCGGCAATATCGGAATCTGCGGCAAATGCCGCGCGGGAAAAGAGCGTTGAGAGTCCAGTTGTACCGCTCAGCGCGGCCATTGCCAGCGAGCCCTGTAAAAAACGTCTGCGATTCATGCCTGAGAAAACGTCCTTATGGTCGTGAGAATGAGTTTCGCACGCGGCGAAACGACGGCAAGAAAGAACGCACAGCCTAAACAAAAACGGTTAAAAATCCAATTGTTGAGCGGTGATTATCTGAACAAAGCGAGAAATATATTCTGTCGAGGGGAATGAACTGAAATGAGCGTAAAGTTAAGTATAAATTTGGGCGTGGGAGAAATAAAAAAGCCCCTGATGGACATCGTCATCAGGGGCTAATCAGGCGCACTATTATTATTTTACGCTGACATCGATACCTGGAAAATATTTCTGCGCCAGTTTATCGATCGTTCCGTCAGCGCGGACTTTTTCAATGGCCGCATCGAGCTGTTTCTTGGTGGCCTCATCACCTTTGCGCAGCCCAAAGCCGATCCCGCTGCCGAGGATCGTGTCGTCAGACACCGGTTTGCCGATAAATCCAAACCCTTTACCCTGCGGTTTGCTCAGGAAACCTGCCTGACCGGCCGCTGACATCACAAGCGAAGCATCAATACGGCCATTCAGCAGATCGCCCCAGGCCATATTCTGATCTTTATAAGACACCACGGTGACACCGTGCTTTTCCCAATGCTCTTTTGCATAGGTTTCCTGAATAGAACCCTGCAATACGCCGATGCTTTTGCCTTTCAAGCCCTCAGGCGTCGCTTCAACACCGGTGCCTGCTTTGCCCACCAACTGCGAAGGGATGCGGTAAATCGGCTGGGTGAAGTCGATGCTCTGCCGACGCTGATCGGTGATGTTCATCGCGGAGTTAATGGCGTCGAATTTTTTTGCCATTAATCCTGGAATCAATGCATCAAAAGAGGTTTCGACCCAGCTGCATTTCAGTTCAGCGGCTTTGCAAATCGCTTTGCCGAGATCGATGTCGAACCCTTCCAGTTCGCCCGAGGCATTGCGGCTTTCAAACGGAGGATATTCGGCTTCGAGGCCGTAGCGAAGTTCAGTTGCTGCCAGCGTCGAAAACGAACACAGCAATCCCATGCCGACAACTAACGCGTTAAATTTCATCTCAAAACTCCTTAGCGTGGTTTAACCCGACACAGGGCCTGCGCACCTGCCCGTAATGTCGCCTCATCTTTCGCAAAAGAGAGGCGAATCAATTTGTTATCTGTGCCATCAGCGTAAAACGCCGACAGCGGAATCGTCGCCACGCCACATTCAGTAATCAGGCGTTTGACCATCTCGCTGTCGCTCTCGTCGCTGAAATGGCTGTAATCGGCCAGCAGGAAGAACGAACCTGCGCTGGGCAGTAATTTAAACGGCGAGTCCGCCAGTAAATTTTGCAACAGATCGCGCTTACGCTGATAAAACGCGGAGAGCGAAAGCCAGGTTTGCGGATCGGCCATATGTTCAGCAAAGGCGTATTGCATAGGGGTATCGGCCGAAAACATCAAAAATTGATGCACTTTGCAAATTTCATCCATCAGTTCTGCCGGAGCAACACAATACCCCACGCGCCAGCCGGTGACATGATAGGTTTTTCCGAATGATGAAATGATCACGCTTCGTTCCGCCAGCTGCGGGTGCGTTGCCATTCCATGATGTGGTTTTTCGTCAAACACGACGTGTTCGTACACTTCGTCAGACAAAATAATAATGTCGGTGTTTTGGGTAATGGCCGCCAACTGCTGTAAATCCTCAGCAGAGAAGACCTGCCCGCTGGGGTTGTGCGGCGTATTAATGATAATCATCCGGGTGCGGCTGGTGACCGCCGCACGAACTTCATCCCAGTCTACGGCAAACGCCGGAACCGTCAGCTTGATCGCGACCGGTGTAGCACCTTGCAACCGCACGATGGGCGCGTAGCTATCGAAAGACGGTTCAAAATAGATAACCTCATCGCCGGGATGCACCAGTCCGCTGATCGCGGAGTACAGCCCTTCGCTGGCGCTGGCGGTGATCAGCACTTCAGAGCTGGCGTCATATCGCGTGCCGTAAAGGGTCGCGATTTTATCGACGATACGCTCTTTAAGGGGAGGCAAGCCGGTCATCGCCGCATATTGATTATGACCCGCTTCCATCGCACGCGTTACGCCGGCGATCAGATTAGGGTCACAAGAAAAGTTAGGCGCGCCTTGAGAAAGATTGATGGCATTGTGCTGGGCAGATAGCTGGCCAATCACGGTAAAAATCGTCGTGCCCACATCAGGCAGTTTAGAACGGGTATGCACAGGGGTACGTAATGTCATCAT
>Ga0302347_1001002_pt1 | contig 37165 bp, 36 predicted proteins | sample PhyWR1_FD_202178 | JGI IMG/M metagenome (GOLD analysis project Ga0302347, IMG submission 202178) | Leaf surface microbial communities from wheat plants in UC Gill Tract Community Farm, Albany, California, United States - DLSL W.R1 (v2)... | ecosystem: Host-associated > Plants > Phyllosphere >... | reverse complement strand
AACTGTACTTACAATCGGTGATGGTATCGCTCGTGTTTACGGTTTAGAAAATGTGCAGTACGGAGAATTGGTAAGATTCGAAGCTGGAGTAGAAGGTATCGTTCTTAACCTTGAGGAAGACAACGTGGGTGTGGCTCTTCTTGGTGAATCCAAAATGGTAAAAGAAGGTGATACTGTAAAAAGAACCAACAGAATCTCTTCTATCAAAGTTGGTGAAGGAATGCTTGGTAGAGTTGTTGATACTCTAGGAAACCCTATCGATGGAAAAGGACCTATCGAAGGAGAACTTTACGAGATGCCTTTGGAAAGAAAAGCGCCAGGAGTTATCTTCCGTCAGCCGGTAACTGAGCCACTTCAGACTGGTATCGTTGCTATCGATTCTATGATTCCTGTAGGAAGAGGACAAAGAGAGTTGATCATTGGTGATAGACAGACTGGTAAAACAGTTGTGGCTATTGATACCATTATCAATCAAAAAGAATTTTATGATGCTGGTCAGCCAGTATATTGTATATATGTTGCAATTGGACAAAAAGCTTCAACTGTAGCACAAATTGTTAAAACTCTAGAAGATAAAGGAGCTTTGGCTTACACGGTTATCGTTGCAGCTAATGCTTCTGACCCAGTTCCTATGCAGGTTTACTCTGCTATGGCAGGTGCTTCTATCGGAGAATATTTCAGAGACACTGGTCGTGCTGCTTTGATTGTTTATGATGACTTATCAAAACAAGCCGTTGCTTACCGTGAGCTTTCTCTACTATTGAGAAGACCACCAGGACGTGAGGCTTACCCAGGAGACGTTTTCTATCTTCACTCAAGATTGTTGGAAAGAGCAGCAAAAGTAATTGCTGATGATTCTATCGCAAAACAAATGAATGATTTGCCAGAATCTCTTAAACCGATCGTAAAAGGAGGCGGTTCATTAACGGCACTTCCAATTATCGAAACGCAGGCTGGTGACGTTTCTGCATACATCCCGACAAACGTGATCTCTATTACAGACGGACAAATTTTCTTGGAAACGGATTTGTTTAACTCAGGAGTTCGTCCGGCGATCAACGTTGGTATCTCTGTATCGAGAGTTGGAGGTAATGCTCAGATCAAAGCAATGAAAAAAGTTTCCGGTACTTTGAAATTGGATCAGGCTCAGTATAAAGAATTGGAAGCGTTTGCTAAATTCGGTTCTGATTTGGATGCGGCTACTTTGGCAGTAATCTCTAAAGGTGAAAGAAACGTGGAACTTTTGAAGCAACCAGTTAACTCTCCACTTCCTGTAGATAGTCAAATTGCGATGATTTATGTCGGAACAGAAAATCTATTGAGAAATATCCCAATCAAGAAAGTTAAAGAATTCCAAGTAGAATACGTAGATTTCTTGAGAAACAAACATCCAGAAGTGATGGCAGCTCTTAAAACAGGAAAAATTGATGATCAATTGACTGGCGTTTTGAAGCAAGTGGCGACAGAACTTTCTGCGAAATACAACTAAAATTAATTCAAAATTCCGAATTCAAAGTTCAAGATTTTGAATTCGGAATATTAAATTTTGAATCCTTAGAATGGCAAACTTAAAAGAAATACGAGGCAGGATTACATCTATATCTTCTACGATGCAGATCACAAGCGCTATGAAAATGGTTTCCGCAGCGAAACTGAAGAAAGCGCAAGATGCGATCGTAATGCTAAGACCTTATTCTGAAAAACTTCAGGAGATCATACAGAATGTAAGTGCAGCGTCTGATGCAGAGAACATCTCGGAATTTGCATTGGAAAGAGAAGTGAAAAAAGTGCTTTTCATCACTGTGACTTCCAACAGAGGTTTGGCTGGAGCTTTCAACTCATCTGTGATCAAAGAACTTAACATCCAGTTTTCTGCTAACGAAAATACGGAGATAGAAGTTCTGACAGTAGGTAAAAAAGCTTTTGATGCTGTTAGAAAAAACAAAACTGTTTACGAAAACCACAGTTCACTTTTCGACAATCTTTCTTTCGATCACGTTTCAAATATGACAGAGAAAGTGATGTCGGACTTCAAAGCAGGCAAATTTGATAAGGTCTATGTTGTTTACAACAAGTTTATCAATGCAGCAACGCAGGAAGTAGTGACAGAGCAGGTTTTGCCAATTTCATCAGCTACAGTAGAGAAAGCTGGTTCAGCAGATATCAATGTAGATTATATCTTCGAACCGGGCAGAAAAGAGATTCTTGATGTATTGATTCCAAAATCCATCAAGACCCAGATCTTCAAAGCCATACTGGATTCCGTAGCATCAGAACACGGGGCAAGGATGACAGCTATGCACAAGGCGACCGACAATGCAGATGCACTTAGAACAGATCTTAAGATATTCTACAACAAAGCAAGACAGGCAGCCATCACCAACGAAATATTAGAAATTGTTTCCGGAGCAGAAGCGCTCAAAAACAGTTAATAAAGATAAAGTTAAAGTTAGTAGTTAGTTATAAAAAGCATTGAGGGTCAAACTTCAGTGCTTTTTATTATTTACAGCAGTTTGTATTTGGACAGCTTTTCCGCCTTCCACTCCCGCTATTTTTTTGTCCTTGCTTTTTCCTGCCAAAAAAATGAGCTCCGTTCAAGTCGGGCTGCAGATTCCACATAAAAATACGATTCGTCATAAATAACAAATTTGTATTAAAAAATTCCCCTCCCTCGGAGAGGCGATAAAAATTGATAAAATTTTTATCGAAGTGGTTTTCACACATTTCCAACTTCTCAATTTCAAGTTAAAAAAAATATCTATCTTTGTACAGATTGTATATACATAACAACATTAAATGGACCCCGATAGTTTAATCAAACTTCTCATAGCATTATTTTTAGTTCTTCTAAATGGCTTTTTCGTAGCCGCCGAATTCTCAATTGTTAAAGTACGTTATTCCCAAATCCAGCTAAAAGCTGCTGAAGGAAACGCTGTAGCAAAACAAGCTGAAAACATTATCAAAAACTTAGATGCGTATCTTTCAGCGACTCAGCTGGGGATTACATTAGCTTCCCTTGCTTTAGGTTGGGTCGGAGAGAGTGCGTTGCATCATATCATAGAAGCCACTTTTCATTCACTGAATATAGAATTGGCGGAAGCTACAGTGACCACAATTTCTGTAGTTTGTAGTTTCTTATTGATTACGGTGATGCACATTGTATTCGGAGAATTGGTTCCGAAATCGATTGCGATTAGAAAATCGGAAGCCACTACGCTTTTCATTGCTTATCCATTGCATTTATTTTATAATATCTTCAGACCTTTCATTTGGTTGATGAACTCATTATCCAACGCATTCCTGAAATTAATCAAAATATTTCCCGCTTCAGAACACGATATCCACTCAACAGAAGAGTTGCAGTTATTGGTAAAACAATCTGCCGACAGTGGTGAGATAGAAGAAGAGAATTACGAAATCATCAAAAATGCATTTGATTTCACCGATCACAATGCAAAACAGATCATGATCACCAGGCAGAATATTTCGTCTATTGATATCAATGATGATCCAGAAGACATCATCAACCAAATCATGGAAAGCGGTTATTCCCGTATTCCTGTTTATGAGGGTTCTATTGATAATATTATTGGGATTTTCTATACCAAAGAAATCATCAGAGAATACATCAAAAGTAAAGGCCAAGTTTCTGAAGACAGTCTGAGAGGCTTTATGAGAGAAGCATTTTTTGTGGTGGGAAGTAAGAAAATTTCTGATTTACTTAAAGTGTTCCAATTGAAGAAACAACATTTAGCCATTGTCATTGATGAGTTTGGTGGAACCGAAGGAATCATCACACTTGAAGATATCTTGGAAGAATTGGTTGGAGAAATTCAGGATGAAGAAGATGAGGAAGAAAAAATCGTGGAAAAAGTAGGTGAAAATATCTATTGGGTGAAAGCAACTCAACCTTTGGATGAGATCAATGAGCAACTTCCAAAAAAAATTCCGCCATCGGAAGAAGGTGAGTATAATACGCTTGCCGGATTTATCTTGAATGAACTGCAAGATATTCCGGAAGAAAATCAGGAATTCGAATACGGTAATTATCATTTCAAAATCCTCAAAATGCAGAACAAAAGTGTAGAGTTGATAGAGCTGATTTATGACAAACCTTTGTTAGAAGACATCGCCGACGAAATTACCGAATAAGACGTTATGGAAATCTACAACAGCAGATCTTATGACGAGCCAAAACGCCAGTACGAAGAAGAAGTATTGGTAATGGAACTGGAAGATGAAGTTTACAAACTCGTGGTACATAATGATGATGTCAATACTTTCGATTTTGTGATTATGTGTCTGATCAATATTTGCGAACATACGCCCGAGCAGGCAGAGCAATGTACATTGCTCATTCACTACAAAGGTAAATGTACCGTAAAAACAGGCTCTCTGGAAAAACTGAAGCCCATGCATCAAGCGTTACTTGATAAAGGTCTGAGTTCTGAAATAGTATAAAATTAAAACGATTGCAAAGGCAAGTCTTTTTTTTGTTTATTTATTGAAATCTGTAATTAGCTTCAGGCAAAGTATTATTTTTTAGAAACGCCTCATATTCAGGAGAAAGGGTTGCTCTTCCGTAAGTGTTTTTTCCAGACATTCCCCCCAACCGGATTTTGTCTTTTCCGTATTTAAGATTAAGCTTATCAATGGCTTTCATTATTGGGATGTGTTTCGCGTCCTCATCTTTTTCAAAAAGATTGATCAGCCTTTCATTGTCCGGAACAAAATCGGAAACCATTACACCTGCTTTTTTGTAATGAAATCCTTCTTTATAAATTGCTTCAAAGATTGTATTCGCCAACTTCGCCAAGACAATAGATGAGCTACTGGGATTGGGTAAAATGATAGAAAATCCGTCTCTATATTCGCCTAATTCTTTCCTAAATCTATTGGTTTGGATAAAGACACTGATGACTTTGCAACAGGAATTTTGTTTCCTCAATTTCTCCGCGCAATAGATGGCAAAAGTTTCCACCCGTTCTGCCAATTCTTCTTTGTTGGAGATCATTTTCATAAAACTTCTGCTTACCACAATTGATTTTTTATTGGAAGGCGTGTCAAGTTCCAATTGCGGAATCCCTTTGAATTCATTAATCATTCTAATTCCTTGGATTCCCATTACTTTGCGAACCCAAATTTCTGGTTTTTGTAAAAGATCCCAGGCTTTATGAACACCATTATCCCGCATTTTTGCGCCTAATTTTCTTCCGATTCCCCAAACATCCTGAATATCCAATTCCTTCAATGCAGTTTCTATTTTTTCCTTAGAATCCATAATGTAAACGCCTTCCGGGTATTTTTTGGTCTGTTTTTTTACAATATGATTGGCGATTTTGCACAAAGTTTTAGTCGGAGCCAATCCAATGCTTGTAGGAAGTTGTAATTCTATATCAATTTCTTTTCTGATTTTACAACAATAGTCATAAAGGTCAAAATATTTGAACCCGCGAAAATCCAAAAACAGTTCATCGATGCTGTAAACCTCAAATGCATTTAGCGGAACATAGCTTTTTGCAATTTTCATCACTTGCTGGCTATAGTAATTATAAAGTTCGAATTTTGCCGAAAAAACTTTCACATCATTCGCTGCAAACAGATCCTTGTATTTGAAAGCCGGCGCAGCCATCGGAATTCCTAAAGCTTTCGCCTCATTACTTCTGGAAATCACGCAGCCATCGTTATTGGAAAGTACGATCACGGGTTTTTCTTGAAGCTCTGGTTTTAAAGCTCTTTCGCAGGAAACAAAGAAATTATTACAGTCGAGGAGTGCGTACATATTAGGATTGATAAGTTGAAATTTCTTCACGCCAAAATTAGTTACATTTTAAAACAAAATAACTATATTTGTTGTTACAAATTATAACAATGTCAATTTTTTCAGATAACATCAGGTTTTTGAGAGCTAAGAAAATGACAACTCAACAAGAGTTGGCAGATACTTTAATTATTACAAGGTCACGGTATGTTTCTTACGAGGACGGACGTTCCGAACCGCCATATGAAGTTCTTATTACAATGTCGAAGTTCTTCCACATCAGCATCGATTTGCTTTTGACGGTGGACATCAGAAAATATCCTTTGGAAGAGATGATGAATCTCCCAGACAACAGGATCGTCCTTCCAATTATCGTTGATAATTTGGGCAACAACAGCATAGAAATCATTCCTCAAAAAGCTTCAATGGGATATTTGTCGGGTTACAGTGACCCGGAGTATATCGAAAATCTTCAAAGAATCTCTTTGCCGTTTTTGACCAATGGAAAATATAGGGCGTTCCCTGCGCAAGGTGATTCTATGCCACCTTTCAAAGATGGTTCGTTCATCATTGGGAAATATGTGGAAGATATTGAGCATTTGAAAATCAATAAAAGTTATATTTTCGTGACTCTGAACGACGGGATCTCCTATAAACGATTCAAAGGTCAAAAGACAAGATCTATCGAGGTTGCTGCGGACAATTCTTTTTATAAACCTTATGAGATTCCGTTGAGCGATATTGTGGAAATCTGGCAATACGCATCGGGGATTTTTCCTGAAGATTTTGAACCGGACAATTTTGATCATTATAATTTGAAAGATATGTTTTTGGAAATCAGAAAAGATATCAAAGAGTTGGACAATAAGGTTTCGAATTCCAAATAAATTTTAAAAATGTACAGTACAGATATGCAACTCAGTTTGTTTGATGCAGGCGAATATTACCAATTTCCGACCGAATTATTGGATTATACCGAACATTTTTTGTCTGAGGAAAGAGCAACGGAAATTGAAAAAAACCTTATAGAAAACGTTCCCTGGAAACAGAATACGCAAAAAATGTTTGACAAAGAAGTCCTGACGCCACGTCTGACAGCTTGGTATGGCGACGATGAAAAATCTTATCATTTGGGAGGGAATGATTTCAGTGTCAATGCTTGGACGCCGGAACTTTTAGGTCTGAAATATAAAATCCAAAAATTGACAGGTCACCAGTTTAATTCTGTCTTGCTCAATTTTTACAGAGACGGAAATGATTCTGTGGCCTGGCATCGGGACAAGGAGAGCGAATTGGGCAATCGTCCTGTCATTGCATCGGTCAGTTTTGGGCAAGTAAGGAATTTTGATTTTCGAAAAAAGGATAATCATCAGAATAAATATACATTGCCGCTTCAGCACGGCTCATTGCTCATTATGAAAGGCGATTTGCAGACCAATTGGGAACATCGGATTGCCAAATCTGTCAGACCAATGAAACCACGTATCAACTTGACTTTTCGAAATATTCGGGAATTGTAGATAAGAGAAAATTTTAAATAATATTTTATTTTAAATAGATATATGGAGATTTATTTGGTTTTTGTTAATGAATAATGAATTTTATTAGATTTATATTAATAATCCAATTAAAAATTATTATTTTGCGCGTGAATTTAAATAAATACTTATGAATTTGAAAACTACTCTCTTAATTACAGGATTTGCACTAACATTTTCCACAATGTACCAGGCGCAAACGACACTTGAGGCAAAAGCAAAAGCCTGGATTTCTCAAAACTCAAATAAAATAGGAACGACTTCTAAAGATAATTTTGATTTCCAATCCTCTAGAAAAAGTTTATCAGGGGAAACTTTAAGATTTCAGCAAACCATCAATGGTGTTCCGGTTTATGAAGGTGATATCGCTGTACATTTTAATAAGCAGGGAGAAGTGACTTACGGAACAGAGGTGGCAGTTTCCAAACAGCTGAAACAAGTTGATACAACTCCAACATATAATAAAGATAATGCTTTTGACAAAGCGAAAATTGCAGCTGAAATCAAAGGAGTTATTACGCATCAAGAAAATAATTTGTATGTTTTTTTAACAGAAGATGAGCAAACCAAACTGGTGCATAGGGTCATTATCAATTCTTATGATACACCAGGAGATTGGGAGATAATGGTAGATGCACATTCTGGAGATGTTCTTAGAGTCCTTGATATTGCCAATTATCATCACGATGATAAAAGAAAGAAGAAATCAAAACAAAAGGCAGAAATGAAAGCTGCAGGAACAGCTTATATCTTTGACCCGGACCCGCTTTCCAGAGCGCACGTCGCTTACGGAGGTGCTTATGTGGATAATAATGATGCAACCAATGCAAGTCTGGATGCTGCAAGAAGTCTAGTAGCGTTACCGGATATCACTTTTTCAAATGGTGTTTATAGTCTGAAAAGTAAATATGTACAGATTGCAGATTTCGAAGCTCCTTCGACAGGTCTCTTTACACAAGCCTCTCCCGATTTTCTTTTCAATAGAAATGAACAGGGCTTTGAAGCGGTAAATTCTTTTTATCATATCGACAGAAGTCTTGCTTATATCAATGAAACATTGGGAATAAATTGTAAATCTACGCTGAATGGCGGTGTGATGATGGTTGACCCACACGGATTGAGTGGGGACGATAATTCGCATTTCATCCCAAGTTCACAAAGGTTGGCTTTTGGCGAAGGCTGTGTGGATGATGCTGAGGATGCTGATGTTGTTCTGCACGAGCTAGGGCACGCCATCCATCATTGGGTTACGGGCCTTAAATCTTCTTCTTCGCAAGGGTTGGGAGAAGGTTCCGGAGACTATTGGGCAATGTCTTACAGCAGAAGTCTGAATCAATGGGCGCCTGCAGAGGCCCATTATAACTGGATGTTCAGCTGGGATGGACACAATGAATGTTGGGCTGGTAGAGTTACCAATTATGCGGCAAAATATCCTACGAGTAATATAAACAGTTCGTCCGCCATCCACGCAAACGGCCAGATCTGGGCAACATCTTTGATGAAAATCTATGACAGAATCGGTAAAGAGAAAACAGATCGTATTTTCTTGGAAGGTCTTGCAATGACCAATTCTTCTGGCAATCAACAAACTGCGGCTGTTGCTGTAAGGCAGGCTGCCATCGATATGTTGGGGACTTACGGATTTACTTGTAATGATATTAATATTATTAGTGAAGAGTTGACAACATCAGGTTATACACTTCCAGCATATCAATGTGTAGAATTAGCTGTTGCAGACGTTTCTAAGAACTCAATGTCAATTTACCCAAATCCGGTAAAAGATAATTTGACAGTGGCAATGAATTTCAAAAAAGCAGAAGTTGCAGAAATCTATAGCCTGGAAGGAAGAAAGATCTCTGAAACTAATATTAATACAAATAGTAATGTGGTCAATGTTTCTAATCTTGCAAAAGGTGTTTATCTATTGAAAGTAAAAGGAACTGATATTGTTCAGAAATTCATTAAGAATTAATAGACTAAATTTCATTAATAAAAGAAAGCAGCGACTATTTTGTCCGCTGCTTTTTTATTCCTCCTTTTGGTGATATTTGAAAGATACAAGCCTTTTAGTAAAAGCCTCCGTATGTTTTGCTTAAAACACACGAGAGTTTTTATAAAAAGACACGAGAGTTTCCATGAAAAGACACGAGAGTTTCCATGAAAAGACACGAGAGTTTTTATAAAAAGACACGTGTCTTTTTAAGGGTCTTTTCAAAAGCCCTATCCATCGGCTTTGTAGAGATGCTTTTTTTGCTTTCAAAAGATAGAATCAGAGCTTGATTTATCTAAAGAAAATTCACAAAAAAACCGATTGTCATTCAATCGGTTTTTTATTTTTTAAAATTTCACATGGAAGGTTTTTTCCTCGCCGTTACGTTTCACGGTTACAGGATGTTCTTCTCCGGCATTGATTTTTGCCAGGCAATCCATATAAGAATAGACTTCCCTCACTTCGCATTTTCCGATTTTTGTAAGAACATCACCTTGCAAAATTCCCGCATTAGCCGCCGGTCTGTTGTCTATTACGCCATCAATGCCCATTCCTTCTTTGCTATCGGCATAATTTGGCATAATTCCCAAGCTTACTTTATATTTAGGAACCGATTTGGTTGCAGCAACTTTGGTTTTAGTAAAAGGGATTTCTTTTTCATTTCCTAAGGCATCTGCTAAATTGAAAACATAATTAGTAATCAGTTTCCCACCAGTATAATTGATCTTGTCGGCATCATCTGTTGGCTTGTGATAATCATTATGCGTTCCCGTAAACAAAAATAAAACAGGAATGTCTTTCAGATAAAAAGAAGTATGGTCGCTTGGTCCAACTCCAGATTCATCCAATGCCAGATTAATGCCTTCCGGTTTATATTTTTTCACTAGATCTGGTAGGATAGGAGAGGTTCCTACACCACCGACAGTTAAGTCCTTATTGTCATTAAGTCGTCCGACCATATCCATATTGATCATAAAAATGGTATTCGGATAATTGGTTTTGATGGTTTCTGCTAATTTCTTCGAACCCATCAGTCCATCTTCTTCTCCTGAAAATAAGGCAAAAATATAGTTTACATTTTCTTTTGTTCTATTTTGAGAAAACATTCTGGCTAATTCCAAAACAGCGGCAGTTCCGGAAGCATTATCGTCGGCTCCGTTGTGGATTTGCCCTTCGGAATTGACCAGAGTGGAGTTATGGTGCTCATTAAGCCCAAGATGATCATAATGCGCACCGATCACGATTGTTTTTTCAGCTTTGTTGTCTAGAACTGCAATGACGTTTTTACCTTTTACAGCAGTAGATGTTTTGTCATCGTGAGGATTTAGTTTTACATTATATTCAAAATTCTGGATGAATTCTTTTCCTTCATAGGGTTTCAATCCTAATTTTTTGAACTCAGAGGAAAGGTAATTGGCTGCTTTTGTTTCGCCTTCAGAACCTGTTAGTCTTCCTTGTAATTCATCGGAAGCCAAATAGTAAATATGTTTTTTAAGGTTATCTTCATTGGCTTTTTCTGAAGTTATTTTTTCCTGAGAGAAATATAATGCAGAAATCCCAATTAATGAGATTGTGGAGATTTTTTTGAAATTGATTTTTGATAAAAACATAAAGTCTAATTTTTATTGAGAACAAATCTAAATGTTTTTGCCAAGATAAAAAAATAAGCCTTAGTGATAAGGCTTATGATTTTTGTTATGATAAGGTTTTAATTTATTCTATAATTATTTTCTTTGTTATTTTCTCATTACCAATGCTGATTGTCCCAAGATAAACACCGGGCTTCAAATCGGAAATATCCATTTGGTCACTATTCTGTTTTGTTGTGAAGATCTGGCTTCCACTCATGTCTGTTATTGCAATAGTAAAATCTTTTGAATGATTGTCAATTTTTAGATTCAAAATATTTTTGGCCGGATTTGGATAGAATTGTACCGATTCCAATATTTTCGAAGTTGAAATATCGTCAATTTCCAAGACCGAAGTAGAGGCCACTGCAAAATGCTGTATAGACCCAACTGCAGATTTCCCAACGTTTAACACATAAACGGGATCCATATTCACATAAAGGTCATTGGCAGTATGTACAAAAGGATTGTTGTAACCACCTTCATATTCCCAATAGCCTGTGATGATCTCTCCGTTTTGTTGAAAAGGAACATAATCTGTACTTTCCGCAGGGTCAAAATCTACTGTTAACGGCGAATATAATAAAGTGCAATTTGCCAATTCCTGAACAGCAGTTGCAGCAGCTGCATTATTGCTCGTTGGAGATGCCTGATCTCTATCGTGATAAAGCTTAGTATTTGCTTTTGTCGCCAATCCACCAACCTGATCTAGATTCACAACGACTTTGATGTCCATTTTAGGATTGGTTCCATTCACGATTTGGGAAACATATCTGGAACTTCCCAAAAGTCCTTGCTCTTCTCCAGAAAAATGAATGAACTTGATAGAATATTCCGTGGGAACATCTTTCAATATACGAGCGATTTCCAAAATGATAGAAGTCCCGCTTCCGTTATCATTGGTTCCGGGACCATTGATAGAATCGAAATGTCCGCAGACGATCACAAATTTATTAGGGTAAAGCGTTCCTGTTTTTGTTACGATAAAGTTTTTGGAAGAATAACCACTGGCGGTCCAGGAATGTTCCTGAAAATTGGCAGTAGTGTAACCAAAAGAAGTGTATTTGTTTTTGATCCAATTGAAGGCGTTGGTATTTTGTGTAGTTCCTGTTCTCTTCACTCCCAAAGCTTCGAATTCCTGCAAATAGGAATTGATATTTGCCTGGGAAACTTTATTGGCTCTGTCTTGGTAAGTCTGGATGAAAGTTTGTGACTCTATAAATTGAAGACTTGTAAAAAATATAAAAGAAAATATAATTCTTTTTGTCATTATTGGGAGAATTTTAGCAAAAATAAAAAAATCCTGAGATATTTCTCAGGATTTTATATTGATAACAAAGATTTGTAATTATTTTACTTGATCGACAACAGCTTTGAAAGCTTCTGGATGATTCATTGCAAGATCTGCAAGAACTTTTCTGTTCAGCTCGATGTTGTTTTTCTTAAGAGCTCCCATGAACTGAGAGTAAGATAATCCGTGCTCTCTAGCACCCGCATTGATACGAGTAACCCAAAGGCTTCTGAAACTTCTCTTTTTCTCTTTTCTACCACGGTAGGCATATTGCATTGCTTTTTCTACCGCATTTTTTGCTACAGTCCAAACGTTCTTTCTTCTACCGAAAAAACCTTTAGCCTTTTTAATAACTTTTTTTCTACGCGCTCTAGACGCTACAGAATTTACTGATCTTGGCATAATTTAAATTGTTTTTTTGAAAAGGGCGGTAATTTTCATTACTCTTAGGAGCACCGTTCCAGGGTTAATTTTTTTGAATTTTTTGAATTCTTATAAACCGAAATGATTTATAAAAACTACTTTAACGCTAATTGACGTAGAACGCTTTTCTTGTCCACTTCTGCAACATAAGAAGTTTGCGTAAGATTTCTCTTTTGCTTAGTTTCTTTTTTAGTCAAGATGTGGCTTTTGAAAGCACCTTTTCTTTTGATCTTTCCGGTTCCGGTAAGAGCAAAACGCTTTTTAGCACCTGATTTCGTTTTTAATTTTGGCATTGTTTTGCTTTTTATGTTTTGTTATCAATATCTATTTCATTATTCCTAAACGCATCTAAGAATAATAGTCTGCAAAATTACAAAAAAAATATGAAACTCTGCGGTAAATATATGTGTTTGATTTTTAGATTGGATTTTTACCTCCTGTAATGGTAAATTCCTTATGATTATGAATTAAAAATAAAAAGACCTCAAAATTAATTTAAGGTCTTATAATATAAATTGAAATCTGTCAATATTATTTTGCAGGCTTTTTAGGTCCCATCATCATGATCATTCTTTTTCCTTCTAATTTAGGAAGCTGATCAACTTTTCCAACGTGCTCTAAATCCTGAGCCAATTTTAAAAGAAGAATCTCTCCCTGGTCTTTGAAAATGATAGAACGTCCTTTGAAGAAAACATAAGTTTTCAGCTTAGAGCCTTCTTCCAAAAATTTTTCGGCGTGCTTTTTCTTGAACTCATAATCGTGATCATCGGTCTGTGGACCAAATCTGATTTCTTTTACAACTACTTTTACCTGCTTCGCTTTTAGCTCTTTGGTTTTCTTCTTTTGCTCGTACAAGAATTTTTTATAATCCAGAATACGAGAAATGTAAGGCTCTGCTTTATCTGAAATAACGACAAGATCCAACTCTTGTTCTCTCGCTATTTCTAAAGCTTTAGATAATGGATAAACTCCAGGTTCTACATTTTCTCCAACCAAACGAACTTCCCTTGCGCGGATTTTGTCGTTGATTTGATGGAGGTCTTCTTGGACTGGACGTCTCATCGGGCCTCTGCTGTTGTTTCTTTTTAGTGCTATGGTTTTAAATTTTAAAATTAATAATTTGTTGTCAGCTTATTGGTTTGCTCCCAATTCAAAAGCTGGTTTTGCCTGCTCTTTGAAATAAGAGATGAATGCATCTACTGTCATTTCTCCCAAATCGCCTTCGCCTCTTCTTCTTACAGAAATCGTACCGTTATTTTCCTCGTTCTCACCTACAATAAGCATAAATGGTAACTTTTTCAATTCGGCATCACGGTTTTTCGTTTCTGTCGTCTATCAATCCGCAAATATCGTGAATTTCCAATGATTCTGAAACTTTTTTTGCATAATCTGAATATTTTTCACTGATTGGCAAAATAGTAAACTGTTCCGGACTCAACCAAAGTGGGAAATCTCCCGCTGTATTCTCAATTAATATCGCAATGAATCGTTCCATAGAACCAAATGGCGCTCTGTGGATCATCACTGGTCTGTGCTTCTCGTTATCGCTTCCGTTGTACCAAAGGTCAAATCTCTCAGGCAAATTGTAATCCACTTGGATTGTTCCCAACTGCCAGCTTCTTCCTAACGCATCTTTCACCATAAAGTCAAGTTTTGGACCGTAGAAAGCCGCTTCGCCATATTCGGTTACGGTTTTCAAACCTTTTGCTTTTGCAGCAGTCACGATGGCGTTTTCAGCCTTTTCCCAATTTTCATCGGAACCGATATATTTGTCTCTGTTTTCTTTGTCTCTTAATGAAATTTGAGCCGTAAAATCAGCAAATCCAAGTGAACCGAAAACATAAAGTACAAGATCAATCACTTTTTCAAATTCCTGCAACAACTGGTCTGGTGTACAGAAAAGGTGCGCATCATCCTGAGTGAATCCACGAACTCTTGTCAGTCCGTGCAATTCTCCGGACTGCTCATATCTGTAAACTGTACCGAACTCTGCATAACGCTTCGGCAAATCTTTGTAAGACCATTGTTGTGCTTTGTAAATCTCGCAGTGGTGCGGGCAGTTCATTGGTTTTAACAAAAATTCCTCCCCTTCATTTGGTGTTTTGATTGGCTGGAAACTGTCCTCGCCATATTTTTCCCAGTGTCCTGAAGTGATATATAATTCTTTCGCTCCAATATGTGGAGAAATCACGAATTCGTAACCTTGTTTTTTCTGAGCTTTAGAAAGAAACTCTTCTAATTTTTTTCTAAGCGCAGCTCCTTTTGGCAACCAAAGTGGAAGTCCGGCACCTACTTTTTCGGAGAATGCAAAAATCCCCAATTCTTTACCCAGTTTTCTGTGGTCTCTTCTTTTCGCTTCTTCTAATCTTTCAAGATATTCTGTCAGCTCTTTTTGTTTAGGGAAAGAGATACCGTAAACTCTTGTCAGCTGTGGATTTTTCTCATCGCCTCTCCAGTAAGCTCCTGCTGCATTAAGAATTTTTACAGCTTTTACAATTCCTGTTGATGGGATGTGACCACCTCTACAAAGGTCAGTGAAGTTGTCGTGAGTTACGAAAGTAATTTCGCCATCAGGCAGATTTTCAATCAATTCTGTCTTGAAAGGATTGTCTGCGTATTCTTTCAGCGCGTCAGCTTTTGAAACTTCACGAAGGTTGAAAGTCGAATTTTTCTTAGCATTTTCTAAGATTTTCTTTTCCAGTTTTTCGAAGTCCTTTTCCGACAAAGGTTCTCCTCCGAAATCTACATCATAATAAAATCCATTCGCAATTGCAGGTCCGATTGTCAGCTTGGCTTCCGGATAAAATTCCATAATAGCCTGAGCCAGCAAGTGAGCAGAAGAATGCCAGAATGCTTTTTTTCCCATATCGTCATTCCACGTCAATAGCTGCAAGGTAGAATCCTCCGTAATCGGGGTTTCTACTTCTGTCTGTTTTCCGTTTACGACGGCAGAAATGGTGTTTCTTGCCAAACCGTCACTGATACTTAGTGCAACTTGTAGTGGAGTAACTGCTCCTTCATATTCTCTGATGCTGCCATCAGGAAGAGTAATTTTTAGCATTATGACTGAAATTTTTAGGATGCAAAAATAGTGATTTTTAGAGAAAAAACCGGATTTATTTTAGCTTAACTTTCTCTTTTATAATCTCGATGACGTCCACATTTCTCACTTTCGATTTTACCCAGCCGTGGATGTCGATATAGACGAGCGTTCTTTTGTCGTATCGGTTTTTTTCTGATTCCTGAAGGTGTTTTTCAAATTCCTTGAAGGTCGAAAGTTGTGCATTGGAATTTTGGTCATTGATTTTCTTAAAGAAATCGACAATTTTGAAATGTAATTCGCCAGGATTTCTCATCTTTTTCACAAACTTAATCGTGCTTTTCACAAAGTCATCGTAATCATCATCAAAACCAGCTTCAAATTTCGCCATCAGAATCAAAATCCTCGTGTGGAAAAGCAGATCCTCCTGAATATTTCCTTTTGAATTAATGATATTCAAACCGTATTTGATGGTGTTTTGATATTGTTTACTGCCAAAATACATCGATGCAATTTTCAAAAAAAGAATGAGGAAATGATGTTCATCTATCTTATCGCGGTGTTTTTCCATTTTCAATTCCAGTTCGGGAATCATTTTCGTGCCACCGAAAAAATCACCTTTGATGAAATAAAGATTCATTTTGGTGTTATAATAATTAAGGAAAATCAACGACTGCGAATTTTCATTATGGATAAAAGTGTCCGATTTTACAACGCGGCTGAACTTCTCAAAACTTTTTTCAATCCTTTGAATGTTGCCATACAGAAACAAGATTTTGAACAGATAAGTATTTCCTTTGATGTACCAAACCGGATGGTTTTTTATCATTTCAGGATTATCGTGGAACAATTCTACCCATTGATAGGCATATTTCAAAGTGTATTTATAATCCTGCAAAAGCTGATTTTTCCAAACGTGGGCTTTGAAATACCAAAGTTTTTCCGTGAAATTAAGTTTGTTAAGGTCAATTTTTTTGACTTTTTTATCAAACAAATCTAAGATTTTATTACGGTCATCATCGTTTTTGATATAACCGTGCGTCAGCATTTCGCTGTATAATTTCAAGGATAAATTGGAGAGTTGTGTGGCGTAACTGTTTTGCTTATTGATTTCTGTCGATTGCAAAATCAATTCATCAGCTCGTCCATCAATACTTCTTGTAATGAATTGAGATTCAATCACTTTTTCAAGTTCGATGATTTCGGAAGCAATGCTTTTTTCATCTAAATCCAATGCAGATTGTTTGGCTTTATCGAGGATTTTCAAAGCTTGTTTGTACAAACCTTTTTGATAAAGAATGGTCGCAAAATCAAGCTGTTCCCGCAGTTGTATTCTGCTGTTTTGGAGACTTGGATTCAGTCTCAGACTTACCAATATTTGTTTATAAAGATGTGCTTTCAGATTGGAAAGTTGCTGTTTCGATGATATTTTTTTATCAATAATGATTTCCTCATTATATTCCTTCATTTTGTCCAATTCAGAAAAAAGTAAAAGAAATTTTGCATCGACATTAATTCCAAGTCGGTTCACATACAACTTGAATTGACGCTTTTCCGACGTTGAAAGTGACTTAATAAGGACAAATAAAAAATCTTTCTGTAATTCTGACATTGTAAATTTAAAATATATAAATAATTGATAATTAGTTTTTTAACAATTATTTTAAAGGAATTGAATATTGTATTTTTTGGAAAGCATCAATCAGATATCATAAATCAAATTCTACTTTTGAATATCAAAATTAGGTAAAAAACTTTATTATGAATCCGGAAAAAATTGAAATTTTTGATACGACGTTGAGAGATGGTGAGCAGGTTCCCGGATGTAAACTCAATACAGAACAAAAAATAATCATCGCCGAGAAACTAGATTTTCTTGGCGTTGATATTATAGAGGCAGGTTTTCCAATTTCGAGTCCAGGTGATTTCCAATCCGTACAGGAGATTTCGAAAATCGTGAAATATGCGAAAGTTTGCGGACTGACGAGAGCCAACAAAAAAGATATTGAAGTCGCGGCTGAAGCTTTGAAATATGCAAAAAGACCAAGAATCCACACCGGAATCGGAACTTCTGATTCTCATATCAGATTCAAATTCAATTCTACAAGAGAGCAGGTTTTGGAGCGAGCAATTGAAGCCGTAAAATACGCGAAAAATTTTGTAGATGATGTCGAGTTTTATGCAGAAGATGCAGGCAGGACTGACAATGATTTCCTGGCAAAAGTTTGTGAGGAAGTCATCAAAGCCGGAGCAACGGTTCTTAATATTCCTGACACAACTGGTTATTGTTTGCCGGAAGAATACGGACGTAAAATCAAATATCTGAGAGAAAACGTAAAAGATATTGACAAAGCGATTTTGTCTTGTCATTGTCACAACGACCTTGGAATGGCAACCGCAAATTCTATTTCCGGAATTACCAACGGCGCCAGACAAATCGAATGCACCATCAACGGACTTGGCGAACGTGCAGGAAATACAGCTTTGGAAGAAGTCGTGATGATTATCAAGCAACATCCAAATCTTAATTTTCACACTGATATCAATTCCAAAATGCTGAACGAAATGAGTTATCTGGTTTCTGAAATGATGGGAATGCCGGTTCAGCCAAACAAGGCAATTGTTGGTGCAAACGCATTTGCACACAGTTCCGGAATTCATCAGGATGGCGTAATCAAAAACAGAGAAACGTACGAAATCATCGACCCGAGAGAAGTCGGAATCAACGAATCTTCCATCGTATTGACGGCGAGAAGCGGACGTTCGGCGTTGGCTTATCGTTTCAAAAATATCGGTTTTGATGTGACAAAAGTAGAATTGGACTTTTTGTATCAGGAGTTTTTGAAAATCGCGGATACCAAAAAAGAAGTTAATAATGATGATTTAAGTTTTATGATGAAATCATTTAATCAAAAAATTGGATAGAAATAAAATGAGCCAAGGCAAAACACTATTTGATAAAGTCTGGGATGCGCATGTTGTAGAAACGGTTCCGGATGGACCTCAGGTGATTTATATAGACAAACATTTGATTCACGAAGTGACAAGTCCACAGGCTTTTGCGGAATTGGAAGCAAGAGGTTTGGAAGTTTTTCGTCCAAATCAAATTGTGGCAACTGCTGACCACAATGTTCCAACTTTGGGACAGGAATTGCCAATCAGAGACGAATTATCAAGAACACAAGTTCAGCAATTGACAGAAAATTGCAAAAAAAATAACATCGAGTTGTACGGACTTGGACATCAATATCAAGGCATTGTTCACATCATCGCACCGGAATTGGGGATTACGCAACCGGGAATGAGCATTGTTTGTGGCGATAGTCATACTTCTACACACGGCGCTTTTGGTGCCATTGCTTTTGGAATCGGGACAAGTCAGGTGGCGCAGGTTTTTGCGAGTCAATGTTTATTGATGAACAAACCAAAATCGATGCGGATTTCCGTGAATGGAAAACTGAATAAAGATGTTCAAGCAAAAGATGTGATTCTTTATATTATTTCGAAGGTAGGAACGGATTCAGGAACAGGCTATTTCTGTGAATATGCAGGAAACGTCTTCGAAGAAATGTCGATGGAAGGCCGAATGACGGTCTGCAATATGAGCATCGAAATGGGAGCAAGAGGTGGAATGATTGCGCCAGACGAAACAACTTTCAATTATATCAAAGACAGAAGATTTGCACCAAAAGGAGAAGAATGGACAGAGAAAGTTGAATATTGGAAAACGTTGAAATCCGATTCTGATGCCATTTTTGATAAAGAATTTGAATTCTCGGCGGAAGATATTAGACCAATGATAACTTACGGAACAAATCCCGGAATGGGAATTTCCATCGATTCCAAAATCCCGACAGCCCAAAATGAATCTGAAGAAAAGGCTTTAAAATATATGGGGCTTGATGCCGGACAATCCACGTCCGACATCAAAGTGAATTATGTGTTCATCGGAAGTTGTACCAACGCAAGAATTGAGGATTTCCGTTCTGCGGCAACTTATGTGAAAGGAAAACAAAAAGCTGCAAATATTGTCGCCTGGTTGGTTCCAGGTTCACAAAAAGTAGCAAAACAAATCTATGAAGAAGGATTGGATAAAGTCTTCAATGATGCTGGTTTTCAAATCCGTCAGCCTGGATGCTCCGCTTGTCTAGCAATGAATGACGACAAAATCCCCGAAGGTGAATATTGTGTTTCCACTTCCAACAGAAACTTCGAAGGTCGGCAAGGTCAAGGCGCAAGAACGCTTTTGGCAAGTCCATTAACTGCCGCAAAAGTGGCTGTGGAAGGCAGAATTCCTGCTTTTGAAAATTTAAATTAATGACACACTGGCATTTTAAATCTTGAATTTTAAATCTTGAACATCGAATTAAAATATGCAAAAATTAGTTTTAATAAAATCTCAGGCCGTTCCGTTGCCGAGCGAAAATATAGATACCGACCAGATTATTCCGGCGCGTTTTCTGAAAAGTATCAGCAAAGAAGGTTTCGGTGAAAATCTTTTCAGAGACTGGCGGTATAATGTTCACACGGATGAACCCAATCCGGATTTCGTTTTAAACAATCCGAAATATTCCGGTGAAATTCTGGTTGCAGGAAATAACTTCGGTTGTGGAAGCAGCAGAGAACACGCCGCCTGGTCGTTGACAGATTATGGATTCAAAGTGGTGGTGTCAAGTTATTTTGCTGATATTTTCAAAGGTAATGCACTCAACAATGGGCTTCTTCCAGTGAAAGTTTCTGCAGAATATCTCAAAGAATTAATGGGAACCATCACGCAAAATCCTTCCACTCAAATTACTGTAGATGTAGAGAAACAGACGATTTCTTTCGATAACAAAACAGAAAGTTTTGAGTTGGATTCTTACAAAAAAATATGCCTCATCAATGGCTACGACGATATTGATTTTTTAACAAGTAAAAAAGAAGCAATTCAGAAATTTGAACAAAAAACACAGAAAGTAATTGGCTGATGGCGATTGGCTTTTAGCTGATAGCTTTGAAATCAAACTTTTGATAATTAATGTATGATAAATTATTTATGAATAAAACTTATAAAATAGCAGTTTTGCCGGGCGATGGCATTGGTTCGGAAGTGACCAACGAAAGTGTAAAAATCTTAAAAGTGATTGGCGAAGCTTTTCAATACAATTTCCAATTCGATTATGGTGTTATGGGAGCAGAAGCGATTTATCAAACAGGAAATCCATTGCCAGATGAAACTTTGGAATTATGCAAAAACTCCGATGCGGTTTTATTTGGTGCGATCGGTGACCCAGCTTTTGATAATAATCCTGATGCGAAAGTTCGCCCAGAACAAGGTTTGCTCAAATTAAGAAAAGAATTGGGATTGTTTGCCAACATCAGACCAATCAAAACTTACGCTTCACTCATCAAGAAAAGTCCGTTGAAAAGAGAAATCGTTGAAGGAACGGATATTCAAATCTATCGTGAGTTGATTAGCGGCATCTATTTCGGAGAAAAATTCACTGAGGAAAACGGCGATTACGCTTACGATGTCTGCAAATATTCCAAAGAAGAAATTACAGGAATTGCTCATCTGGCTTTTCAAGACGCTCAAAAAAGAAAGAAAAAACTCACCTTGATTGACAAAGCCAATGTTCTCGACACATCCAGACTTTGGAGAAAAATCGTGAAGGAAATCGCGTTAGAATATCCAGATGTCAAAGTGGATTTTATGTTTGTAGATAATGCGGCAATGCAGATGATTCTGAATCCAAAACAATTTGATGTTGTCCTGACAGAAAATATGTTCGGCGATATTATTTCTGATGAAGCCAGCGTGATTGGTGGCTCAATCGGTTTATTGCCTTCCGCATCTATCGGCGATAACAACGCACTTTTCGAACCTATTCACGGTTCTTATCCGCAAGCCAAAGGAAAGGGAATTGCAAATCCAATCGCCTCAATCCTAAGTGCAGCGATGATGCTGGATTATTTGGAATTGAATGTTGCGGCTGATAAACTTCGTCAAAGTGTAGAACATGCTATCGAAAGCAAATTTGTAACAATGGATTTGAATGCAGAACAGAATTACGCAACATCAGAAGTTGGAGATTTCATTGCAGATTATATTCATTTCTCGGAAAAATCTTATTACAATTATGAAAATATCCAATTGGGAAAATCCACAATTGTATAAAAAATATTCATATGGAACCAATAAAAAGAGCCGAAGAAATTCGGCTCTTTCGAATGTGAAGTTATAAGGATGCGATTGGTCTTAATCTTTTCTACCTTGCGAATCCATCTCGTCAGACATTCCTTTCTCTGGTCTGTATGCATCACTTCTGTTATCTGTGAAGTACAGATCATTCTTAGCCTTTGCGATAATTCTTGCTCTGGTAGATTCTGAAATTGGATATTCTTTATGAGTGTCAGGATATTTTCCAGCCAGGTAACCTCTGGTTCTTTCTTCTACATCTATTGCGCCATTGTCATCTAAGATGGCTTTCGCAGCATTGGCATCTTCTTCAGTTTCTGTATAAACAGTGATGGTATTGCTATTGATGCTTGCATATTCGTAGCGGTCTATTTCTATCTCGTTGCGGTCAAAGAGCCAATCGAAAAAGCTTTGTTCTTTTTTTGGTTCTATTTTTTCAAGTGCTTCTATTTCAGAATTTGTTAATGAATATTCATACAAACCTGCGTCTTCCAATTTGGTGATGACATCTCTGCTTTCTGCTTCGTTGGGAAAAATCCCGATAATCGTGTAAGACATAATAATATTTTTTTGGTGTTAAACATATTTGTCTTCGTTTAAACAAAAATTATGGCAGAAAGGAAAAATCGAGCAAATTTTAACAAAGTTTTAATAATTTTAAAATTAGATGTTTTTAAATTTTAGCATAAAAAAGCCTTCCAAAAAAAATAAGAAGGCTCACATTAAATCATAAAAATCATTATAAGAAAAACGATTCAATTGTAATTTAATTAATTTTAAAACCCAATCCGTCGGGTTCATCCGCAATCCAATTTTCGTGCATATGATGTCTTCTGTTATTGGTGAAAAAAAGGTTGTTTCTTGCTTTGGATATGATTTTTGCATTCTTGCTTTCAGAGATCAGATATTCCCGAGGAGAAGCAGAATAATTTTTAGTCATATAATCCTGAGTTTTCTCTTCTACATTCACGGCGCCATTGTGGTCCAGGATATCTCTCACGATGTGCGCGTCCTGCTCGGTCTGCAGATGGACGGTAATCGTGTTGTGGTCGATACTTGCGTATTCAAAACGGGCCTTGTCCAGATGATTATCATCAAATAACCAATTCCAAAAACCATTTTTCTTCTCAATGTCCACATTTTGCACAGTCTCTTGGTGAGAATGAGAAAGATTGTAGTCATTGTAACCAGCGTTTTCCAATTTTAAAAGGACCTTGTCAGCCTCTAGCTGAGTGGGAAAAAGCCCTACAACAATATAAGACATAGCTGTAATGTTTTGATGAGACGAAATAAAAAGAACACTTCTGAACCAGATTTTTTATCTTCTGATTTGCAATATTAAATATATGTTAATTTTATCAAATAAACAAGCCTTTTAAAATAAATTGAAAGGCTTGTTGAATTTTTCGCAAAGAAAATTACTTTTCTGTGTTGTCTGTTTTTCCGTCCTTGTTCACTTTGGAACCTTTTACGATATCTTCTTTATCAATGTCAGGCGGGTTTTGCTTGTCGGAAGCGGCTGGAATGTTTTTGAAATCCTCGGTCTGTTTTTTCTGTTCAGACGAGTTGTTGCTTTCTTGTTTTTTATTTGGTTCCATAACGATTGATTTTATAATTCGGTTGCGGGAAAAGTATTGGTCTTATCCTCGATGGAATAATGCAATGCCTTTGCCAAAACGAATATATCGTTCAGATTATCTTTTAATTGTTTTTTGCTTTGCTCCTTCAGGCTGTTTTGATTCACGCTTTTCGCCATATTTTTCTTGGCAGATTCCATCACGCCATTGATATCTTTTTGGGTGAATCTGTTAATGGCATAATCATCCATAAAATGAATCTTCACATCAGGAAAAATTTTGATTTCCGGCTGAGGAAGCTGATTAATGATGACTTTCTTATTCACAGTATCAACATCAATTTTCATTTGTTTCAAATCATAGGAAACCTGCGCTTTTGCAGTTGTGTAAAGTACCATTTCACGTGGCAGAATATCAAACCCAGCAATATTTGCTGCTGAACTTTTGTGTGTCTGGAAACTGGAAAAATCCTGTTCCAGAACCACCATTTTGTTCATCTTCTGAATTTGATTGGTGATGAGGTAATAATCTTGATTGATAAGTGCCGCATCTTCTTTTTTGTTACAGCTTCTCCACGAGAGAAAAACAAACACCGTAAGGATGATTCCGAAAATAAAAGAAAGGATTCCTGTGTATTTTGTCATTTGAATTGCGATTTGTCAGCAATATTAAGTTTGAAATAATTTTATTTTTTACTTGAATAAGCCTGAATTATTATCTTTTTTCAAAATGTTAAGCAAATCTTTCTCCAAAAATCCGGTTTCGGGCATTTCTGTGATTCTCCCGATTTCTTTTCCGTACTTTTTGACAATGATTGTCGGAACTCTAGTGATGTTATAAAGACCTTCTTCGCCAGCCGGAGATTCCTTTTTACGGTTCACGGCGATGATTTGCATTTTATCGGTATTGTATTTCAACGTTTCCAGAATTTTTATCAATCTTGGAAATTCTCTGTGGCTGTCTTCACACCAGCTTCCGACAAAAACCACCAGACTATAGCTGTTTAGTTTTTCCTTTTTCAATTCTGCCAAACTTGGCTGGTCAATTTGGTAACGGTTGTATTCCTCATCAAACCAGGTTTTGTAAGGTTCTTTTCGGAACTGGTCAAGAGATTGCGTTCCCAAAAGCATTTTGCCATCGTTCTTGGATTCTACTTCACGGTTCACGATGATGCGTTCTGCACAAGAAGTGACGAACATCAAAGCAAGCACCCCAAATAATATCGAAATTTTTTTCATCCTGGATTTTTTATTTTAAAAGTGAGGCCAAGTCGGCAGCAGAGTAGTATTTGTTCTTCAAAACCTTGTTGTCTGCAACGCGGTGAACATTGTATTTGTCACCAGATTTTTCATAATAGGCTTCGGTTCCTTTGGCTTTGTAAAATTCTACCGTTTCCTGCGCCTGAACTTCATTATCACAAGCTTTGGACATATTGGAACGCTGAACTTCATTGAACAAATCCACGAATTTATCTCCCAATCCAAACTCCAAAACACCGCCACTCAAAACATACTGAAGGTCGCAAAGTGCATCAGCAACTTCTACCAAATCGTTGTCTTCAATCGCTTTTTTCAGTTCGTCCAATTCTTCCTGTAAAAGGCTAACTCTCAACTCAGCACGTTCTTTCGAAGGTATTTGAGGCGTGTCAAGAATTGGGGCGTTGAAGGTTTTGTGAAATTCGGCAACTTGGTTCAGGCTGTCTATCTTTTCCATATATTTTCTAAAATTTTAACAAATATAAAAAATGCCGTCCTTAAAGACAGCATTTATTTTTATTAACCACAAAAGTCACAAAAGAATTTTAAATAATAAACAGGATTTTGTCATTCCGTAGGAATCTCCACTAGAATTGATAAAAGTATGTTTAGATTCCTACGGAATGACAAACTGGATTTTATTTTTAAAAGTATTTCTTTTGTGATTTTCTAATTTATTTTAACCTTTCCAAAATACCTTTCCGCTTCACAATATTTTTATAATCCCATTGGATTTCTCTGGATTTTTCCAGCCAACGTTTCAAATCATCATTATCAATTTCAGTCAAATCATTATAAAAAATAGAAGCATCCTGAAATTTTTCGCCTTCCACATTCAGTTTTTCTTCAGCGAAAGATTTTCCGCTCCAGAACATCAATCGAATTCCTCGTTTTTGTTTGCTGTAACCCACAATCGGATTTCCATCGAGAAACCAAACCGGATTTGCGTGCCAGATTTTGTTCTCGGCTTCGGGAAGATGTTTGCAAATTTCTTCGGAAAGGATATTTGCGATTTTTTCATCTTCTGATTCTAATTTTTGATTGTATGAAGTGATGTCGAGATTCATTGCTTATATTTAAAAACCCTTTCAAAGTTATTAATTTTGAAAGGGCTGAATATTTTAATTTTTTAGATTAATTAATCATTTAATCATTTAATCATTTAATCATTTAATCATTTAATCTTAAGAAGTAATATCTCTTCCAATCACCAATCTCTGGATTTCAGAAGTTCCTTCACCAATTGTACATAATTTTGAATCTCTGTAGAATTTTTCAACTGGGAAATCTTTAGTATAACCATAGCCACCGAAAATCTGAACCGCATTGTTCGAAATTCTCACGCAAGCTTCTGAAGCATATAATTTTGCCATTGCGCCTTCACGTGTCATTTTTGCTTTTGCATTTTTAAGGTCAGAAGCTCTTCTGATTAGCAATTCTGAAGCGTCAATTTCTGTCGCCATATCGGCCAGCATAAAGTTAACTGCTTGAAAACTTGAAATCGATTTTCCGAACTGGTGTCTTTCCTGCGCATATTTAAGCGCAGCTTTATAAGCACCTCTCGCAATTCCCAAACTAAGGGCTGCGATTGAAATACGACCGCCGTCAAGGATTTTCATAGCCTGTTTGAAACCGCTTCCAACTTCGCCCAATCTGTGAGAATCCGGAACACGAACGTTGTCGAAAATCAATTCTGCTGTTTCCGATGCACGCATTCCCAATTTATTTTCTTTTTTACCGGAAGTGAACCCAGCCATTCCTTTTTCCAAAACGAAAGCTGTGGAATTATTTTTTGCTCCTTTTTCTCCAGTTCTTGTCATTACCACCGCAATATCGCCGGAAATAGCGTGGGTGATGAAGTTTTTTGCACCGTTGATAACCCAGTCGTCGCCATCTTTGACCGCTGTTGTAGACATTCCGCCGGAATCTGAACCTGTGTTGTGCTCCGTCAATCCCCAAGCGCCGATGACTTTTCCGGAAGCCAAATCTGGCAACCATTTTCTTCTCTGTTCCTCATTTCCGAATTCGTAGATGTGATTCGTACAAAGAGAATTGTGCGCCGCAACAGATAATCCAATCGATGGGTCAACTTGGGAAATCTCGTCCAAAATCGTCACATATTCTTGATAACCAAGACCAGAACCTCCGTATTCCTCAGGGATTACAATGCCCATAAAACCCAATTCACCCAATTGGTGGAAGAGTTCTACAGGGAAAGTTTGGCTCTCGTCCCAATCCATAATGTTGGGGCGAATATTTTTTTCAGCAAAATCTTTTGCCGTTTCAGCTATCATTTTTAGGTTGTCCATAGTGGCAGTATCCATACTTTTATCTTTGTCGCCAAATATAGAAAAATTAGGATAAGGATAAATTATTTTTAAAATTTGTTTTTTATTCTTTATAAATCGAGGTTTTCATTATTTTAGCCTAGAATTTTTTCACAATGAATCCGAAACTAAAAACCCTTTTATTCTTTCTCGTAGGTGCTTTTGCCGGAATCTCGGTAATGTTCCTCATCACGAATTATAAAATCGAGAAGAGAAATCAATATTCCAAAGAACTTAGAGAAAATCAAAATCAAAAGAAAACTAACATTGATTCTGATACGAAAAGTGTTTCCGAGGGAAATTCAATAGAAGAATTAACGAATGATGAAAAGGTCATTTCTTACGTCAAATCAAATCACAAATTACCGGAATACTACATCACGAAATCTGAAGCTAAAAATCAAGGCTGGAATCCATCAAAAAAAAATCTATGTGACATCTTACCAGGAAAAGCAATTGGCGGAGACAAATTCAGTAACCGTGAAAAATCTTTACCAAAAGGCGAACAATATTACGAAGCCGACGTGAATTACGACTGTGGAAACCGCGGCGCAGACCGAATTATTTTTACTGAAGATGGCAATGTTTGGCTGACGAAGAACCATTATAAAAGTTTTGAAAAACAATAAAATGCTGGAAGATGTAAGTCTGAAGCACGAAGGAAAACTTCCAACCTCCATCATCCAACAATCAATAATTTAATTAAAAAATGAAAGAAGTATATATCGATTTTATAAACATCGGCGACTACGAAGATTTTTACACGGAATTGAAATCAAAAGTTGAATTACCGGAATATTTCGGAGACAATCTGGATGCCCTTTCCGATGTGATTTCGGGCGGTTTGGAATTGCCGCTTCACATCGAATTTGTGAATATGAGTGTGGACCAATTGGAAACTTTTGAAGACCTTCTGACGGCGTTGGAAGATGTGGAAGACGAAGTGGAAGAGTTTACCTTCACCTATTATCTTGAGCAATACGAAGATGACGATGAAAATCTGGATGAAGATGAAGAATAATACAAGAAAAGCGACCATTGATGACCTTTCCCAACTGGCCCAGTTGTTTGATGAATACAGGATGTTCTATCACAAAATTTCTGATATTTCCGGAGCAGAACAATTTATTTCCGAAAGATTAGAAAGCGAAGATTCCGAGATTTTTGTAGTTGATGAAGAAGGGAAGTTAGGCGGTTTTGTACAGCTCTATCCATTATTTTCTTCTACCAGAATGAAACGTTACTGGCTTCTGAATGACCTTTACGTGACTCCCGAATTTCGTGGAAAGGCTTATTCCAAAGCTTTGATTGAGGAAGCAAAAGAACTTTGCAGAACTTCAAACTCTTGCGGAATGTATCTCGAAACCGGAAAGGGAAATATGATTGGAAATCAATTGTATCCGAGTGCAGGTTTCAAAAAATACGATGAGGTGAATTTCTATGAGTGGGAAGTAGATAATTAATTATGAATGATAAATTATAAATGATTATTGATTCTATAAATATTGAAAGGCTTCGAGAGCCTCAGCATGACAATGTTTCTCATCCTAATAAACCTATCCACTAAATTATGACAGAATTCGAAAAATATATACAGCGTTACCTTGATTTGGTTCCTTCAGAAAACTGGATTGAAGAGATGAAAATAGTTTCCGATGCAACTTTGGAAATTTATGAATCACTTTCCGAAGAACAAGGGAACTATGCTTATGCAGAAGGAAAATGGAGTTTGAAAACGCTTTTGCAACATTTGATTGATACGGAAAAAGTCTTTGCATATCGTGCGATGAGATTTTCCAGAAATGACCAATCATTGGTTTCCGGTTTTGATGAAGAAGCTTGGGCGGATAATTCTTATGCAGAAACCCGAACTTTGAAAAGTTTGATTAAGGAATTTAAAGTGACGAGAAAACAGTCTGTTATTTTCTTTAAAAATCTTCCGACAGAAGCGTTACAATTGATTGGAATTGTGAATGGAAATGACATCAAAGTTGAAACAATCGGAAAACTAACCGTTGGTCACAATATCCATCATTTGAATATTATTCAGGAAAGATACTTGCCAAATTTTAATAATTAGTTACAAAGCTCAAACATTATCATGTCTCTTTTTCAGAAAGATTTTCAAATTTCATTTCGGTAAAAACAGGCTTGTTATTTTTCCCTTTGGAATACTTTAATATTAATTTAGTAGGACTTACAGAATCATCGAAACTATAAAAGACTGTTTGGTTTCGATGATAGTTTCTTTAATCCCGTCATCATCTGTATCTTCAAATCTTAATTTTCCATAATCGGCACCAAAACTTTCCTTACCTATTTTGATTTTGGAATTGGATTTTAAATATGGGGTGTATTCCACATATCTTTCTATTGCGCCTGGATAATCTTTAATCCAGATAACATCGCTATATGGATTTTACTTTTAAGATATGAAGTAAAAACAAATCCCAAGATTAGTAGAATCAAACAAAAGAAATTTTCTTTATCATAAACTACTTTTTTCTAGTCAAATATTTCCTTCCCGGAATAAAAAGTAACAAAGCGCCAATCACAAAAAGACAAAGTCTGGAAAGAAAATCGCCACTTTTGGTGTAGAAAGTTTCGTGGTCTATGAGATTTACTTTTGCCATCAAAGCGCCTTTTGCGCCGTAAGGCAAATCATCCACAATATCGCCTCGGGAATTGATGTGCGCACTTGTTCCGCTGTTAGCAGCCCTAGCAATTTCTCGTCGGGTTTCTATTGCGCGGAGTTTTGCATAATCCAATAATTGCTTATGACCTTGAGAATATCCCCACCAGGAATCATTGGTAACTATTGTGAGAAGATTTGCTCCTTTCTTAACATAATCGGTTACGAATTCTCCATAGATGCTTTCGTAGCAGATAATTGGCGCGATCACAGATTTGTTGTACGGATTTGCAAATACTTTTCGTTCTTTGGAAACACCTAAAGAACGTGTGGTTCCGCCAAGGTCTAGCATTACGTCACCTAAAATTGGTTTGAAGAAATTGATGTATGGGAAAATCTCAACGCCCGGAACCAACATCGCTTTGTGATAAACTTCCGGCTGCTGATTCGGGATGATTTGTATCGCTGAATTATACTCGTCCACCCAAATGCCTTGTCTTTCAAGATAACTTGCTGTGACAGGTTTTTCCTCATCTTCTTTGTAAACATAATAACTCGAAATTCCACCACTGAAAACCGATTTCGGATGCTGAGAAAGGAAACCTTTGATATTATTGATCAACAAACTATTATTGAATCCTCTTTCGCTGACAGAACCCGGGCCAGGAAGCGACGTTTCGGGAGAAAGGTATAAATCTATATTTTCTGGTTTTACTGTTTCTGCTGTTGGAGAAGATGAGTAAATTAATTTTGAGTTCTTCTCGGCAATGGATAGCAGGTCACTTTCAATCGTCAAGCTGTCTTTCTGATATTTTTCCGTGTAAGGGTCAAGTGCAGGCTGAAGCATTGTCACATTGATTGTTCCAACCGTTTCTGGCGAATAATTGTAATATTTGACCAAAGAAATAATCATTGGTAAAATAATGAAACCGGCTAACATTGATACATTTTTAATCAAAGATTTTCGAATTCTTCCGGCTTCCCAGATTCTTAATGTATAAAACCCTAGAATATTACAGATCAAAATCCAGAAACTGCCACCAGTTGCGCCCAAAGTATCATACCATTGGATAAATTGATGATAATCTGCAAAGACATTTCCGAGATTGAGCCACGGCCAGGTGAATTCCCAAACGAGATGTAGCTTCTCAAAACACATCCAAATTGCCACAAAAAATACCAATCCAAAATAAGTTCCCTGACTTTTCTTGTAGAAATGGTAGGCTAAGAAGAATAAGGCCATAAAAAAAGAATTGGTCAGTACAGGAAAAAGGACCGCTAAAAGAGATTTGCTTCCGTCTGGCAATTGTGAGTTGTAAAGCCAACCTGTCGTCACCCAATTCCAAATCAAAAAAGTAAGATAAGAGAAACAAAAAACCGCTAAGCTTTTCTTTTTGATATTACTGAATTTCGTAATGTTATGTTCCATCATCAGAAGCGGGACCCAGGCAAAAAATATAAAAAACGGAATCCCGTAAGTTGGCCAGGAAATGGCTAACAAAACTCCAGAAATCAAAGCAAGTAAAAGATTTTTCATTGTATGACTTTATCATTTAGTTTGCCATTCCGTAGGAATCTAAACGCTAGATTACCTACGGAATGACAAATATTACATTATTTTTTAAGAGAACATTTTCTTCCTCAGGAAATAAAATCCAGCTCCCAAAGCACCTAAAATTCCTAAAGGTAAAAGCAGATTGATCCATTGCCAATCCGATTTTTCTTGATCAATTCTTTGTCTGTCAAGTAATCTTACTTCGATGGTTCTGTCTCGCAGTTCCATGATATTGCTGTCATCCAACAGATAGTCCAAAGCATTTCTCAGGAACTGTGCATTGCCATAATGCTCTTTGGTTAGCAAATCTTCGCCCAAAGGAAGCGGTTCACCTTTCCATATTTGGTTTCTGGCAATATCACCATCGGCAATCACGAGCATTTTATTTTCCGGGCTCTGAGATTTGAAATCAGGATAAGCATTTTTCTCACTTCTTGTAGAATAAGCTGAGGTAAATTTGCCTTCCAAAGCCACCGCAAAAATCTTCGGCGGAGTAGGACGTTCCATCTCTCCGATACTATCTGTTCTTACGATTTCAGAAAGTGCGACATAATTTGGAACTGTTTTGCTCATCGTTCTTTCGCTTGATTCAAAAAGAACTCTCGTTTTGATATTTTTTCTTCCCAACGTATCAATCGAAGTTGGAAATTCGAATTTTACAGGATTGATGTTTTTTGTGATTGGATTTTTGGTTTCAGCCATTCCCAATGGGAAATAAGGCCAAAGAAAACTGCTGTATTGAGGATTGCCGGCCACTTCTCCCGAAACGATTCTCACCAAAGCCGATTTTTTCATATCCTTGGTCAAAGCAGGATTAATCCTAAGGCCATAATTGAACATAAAATCCGTCAGATTCAGGTCCAGCGGATAGGCCATTATTTTCTTGGCCTGGAACAACGTGTCCATTTCAGCATTTACGGCGTCTATCATCCAAAGCGTTTTACCGCCATTCATAATGTATTGGTCGAGAATCACTTTTTCATTATCAGTAAACGCTTTTCTTGGTTTTGCAATGACCAAAGCATCCATTTGTTTCAGTTTTGGAACATCGGCCAGAGATAATTCGGTTTTGTTTTCCGGGATAATTGGACCAATGTTATAATTCTCCATTGCCAAATCCATAAATCCACGGAATTCATCCGGCCCCAATTCTTGTTGATTTACCAAGAAACCAATATTCTTAGCTGTTTCCTCGGTCATTCCTTTGATGGTCGAAGCAAAATTATATTCCAAATTCTCTATCGATTTGTTCAATTGCGTTGCTGCATCTATTCCGGATTGCTGAATGATCAAAGGAACAGAAGTGCCGTAACCATCGTATTTGATGGCGGCGTACGGAAACATCACGATTTCGGAGATTTTCCCGTCTTTCATATCAGGCAAGATCGAAGGCTGCATTCCCATTCCTTTCAAAGTATCCATCGGAATTTTTTCAGCAATCGGATCCCGGAATTTATAATCGATTTTTGGATTGATTTTTCGGAACTCGTCCAACATAAATTTGGTTTCATTCGAAAGTTGCTTAAAAGAAGCCGGAAAATCGCCCTCAAGGTAAACTTCAATCGTCATCGGTTTCTTCACATTTTCTAACACCTTGATCGTAGAATCTGAAAGTGTGTAGCGTTTTTCCGCCGTCAAATCGAAACGTTTATAAAAGATTCCGCTCATCCCGATAATCAGAAGAACGGCTATAATGATAAGTGTGATTTTATTTTTTTTATTCATCTTAAATAATAATGAATTTTATATTTTAAATATTATGGGCAGTTCAGTTTGAGAAAATTCGCGTTTCAATTTCCAAAAATCCGTAAACCTTGATTCTGTTTACTTTATTCTTGTCTCTTGCCTCTTGTTTCTTTCCTCTTTCCTATTTCTTTTTCCAGACAAACCAACTTGCCAATCCTAATCCTAAAAATATCACGAAAAGAAAATAGCAAACATCTCTCGTATCGATCTGACCTCTTGTGAACGCTAAGAAATGCTGATAAAATCCGATATTCTGAAGAATGTAATCGGCCCCGCCCATTAATTTATAACTTGCCAATTGCTCAATCCCGAAGTAGAGAATAAAACAAAGAAAAACACCCAGCAGATAAGCCATGATTTGGTTTGATGAAAGCGATGAGGCCAGAATCCCGACTGCAGAAAAAGCGGCAATCAGAATCATCAAGCCGATGTAACTTCCGAAAGTCATACTTCCATCGATATTACCTTCCGGAACACCCAAAACGTAAACCGTGTAATAATAGACTAAACTTGGTAACAGACATAAAATGCCAACCAGCCAAACGGAAAGAAATTTCCCGCCAACGATGTCAGTAATTGTTATGGGTTGAGAAAACAGCCAAAACAGGGTTCCTGATTGTTCTTCCTCGGCCAAAGTTCTCATACTGATTGCCGGAATGATAAACATAAAAAGCCAAGGCGAAAGCACGAAGAAACTTTGCAGGGTTGCACTTCCAATCTCGAAAATGTTGAAATTGTTCTCGAAGAAGAACAGGAATAATGCAGAAATAATACTGAATGCAGCAATGATAAGCCATGCGCTCCAGTTTCCGAAAAAATTCCAAAGTTCTTTTTTGAATATTGCTATCATAAATGAGTTATAGAGTTTGAGTGTATTAGGGTTTTGACGGGCTGAGGCTCTCGAAGCCATTATTATTGATTCTTTTGGCTTTTGTCTTTTGTCTTGTTTCTATTGACCAATTTTACAATAGAAGTTATCAAAATGATGATTCCGAAAAATCCGAGTAAAAGTTGCCACCAATATTGTATAACGGCATATTTGAGAATTACTGTAAAAACAACTGCGAATAAAATAAATGTTGCGATCTCATTGAATTGTCGGAGCTTGATATTAGGAATAGACAATGTATTTCCTTTGAGGTTCTTTAGTTCCTTTACACGCTTCCAGCACCAGAAATGGTAAATCCCAAGCCCGACTAGAAAGGTTAGTTTCAGATGAAACCAAGGTGTTTTCATTAATCCGGAATTCAGATAAATCATTGTCAATCCGCTGAGCAACATCAATATTCCTGCGGGAACTGTAATGATATTCCAAAGTCTGACTGCCATAAAGCTGTACTGATTGCGAAGAATCTGTTGTTTTACTTCATCAAACCCGTCGGTGTCCTTATAATAGACAAACAATCTTACCAGATAGAAAATCCCGGCAAAATAACTTACCATAAAAATAATATGAATTGCCTTTATTATAGGATATAGCATTGAAGCGATATTTTCTGCAAAGATACTTTTTATTGGTTGAAGTGAAAACAAAGAATTGTTATAAACAGTTTTGATGAATTGATATTCTAATTGGTGTTTTTAAGTGGATGTTTAGATTAAAATGTTTATTTTAGTGCGAAATAAATAAAATTTAATATGAAGAAAAAATTACAGTTGTTTGTGTTCTTGATTCTCGGTGTAATGGGTTTTGCTCAAGCGTTGAGGCCTGTTGCTAAAGAGGTAAATGATTTTCATTCTAAAAAAGTAGCTTTTCAACCGGTCAGTCTTTTTAGTTTGGACAATAGTGGTAAACAAGTGGCTTACCAGCAGGCTGCCAGAGATGCGAGAGTTTTGAAATTGGACAAAAATAAACTTTCAAATATCTTGTCAAAAAGACCAGAAGCAATAGAATTCACTTTTCCTTTTGAGAATAGAGAATTGGTTTTAGAAATGGTAAAAGTGGATATCTATTCCCCTGAATTCAAAGTGGAAACCAATAAAAAGAAAGTTACAGATTATAAAAAAGGGGTTTTCTATAGAGGAATCATCAAAGGAGATAACAAATCTGTGGTCGCCTTCAGTTTCTTTGATAATGATGTTGTGGGTGTGGCCTCTGCGCCTAATATTGGGAATGTCACTTTGGGCAAAGCAGTGAGCTCGGAAGATTTCGTAGTTTATAATGATCAGAAGTTAACGGGCTCTAATCCTTTTATTTGTGCAGCTGATGAATTGATGGACAATGAAAAACAAAAAATTAAATTTGATCCAAAAGCTTCTAAAGCTCCAGAAATGACCAATTCTTGTGTGAGGGTTTATTATGAAATTTGTAATCAGCCTTTTCAGCAAAGTGGCTCTAATGTTACCAATACGCTCAATTGGATTTCCGCCGTCCACAACAATATCAATACCTTATATGTAAATGATGGTGTGAAAATGTCTCTCAAAACCGTTTTTGTTTGGGAAACTGCCGATCCGTATACAGGAACATACAGTCAAAATCTTTCTGCTTTCAGAGCGAATAGGCCAACTTTCGACGGAGATTTGGCACATTTGGTAAATTATCCTTCCACAACAAGTGTAGCTTATCTCAATTCTCTTTGTGGAGCTAATAGATATGCCTATTCAGGAATTAATATGACCTATAATAATGTGCCCACTTATTCTTGGACCATTATGGCAATGACGCATGAGATGGGACATGCTTTAGGTTCTCCACATACGCACGCTTGTGCTTGGAATGGGGATTCTACACCAATAGATGGTTGTGGAGCGCTCGCTGGATATCCCGAAACAGGATGTGATGCGATAGGCCCAATCCCGAGTCAAGGCGGGACAATCATGAGTTACTGTCATCTAAACTCAGTTGGGATCAATATGTCGTTAGGCTTCGGAGAACAGCCAGGTGCTTTGATCAGGCAGACTGTAGATTCTAAAGCGTGCCTGGGAACAGACTGTATTAGTGTTTGTACAGTTACGGTTACTTCCTTGGCCGTAAGTAATGTTACAAAAACAGCGGTTACAGCAACTATTTCTGATGCGACATCTTCTCAATGGAAATATAGAGTAGTGAAAATGGACGGAACAGTTGTGAAATCTGGTACTACCACTTTAAAAACATTAACAATCACAGGTCTTTCTCCCAACACCTTCTACAAGGTAGAAGTCGGGACAGATTGTTCAGGTGCTTACCAAAGAAGCCAAATGATTTTGACGGATGATGACTGGTGTGGAAAAACAATTACAGATTCTGGAGGAGCAAACGCCAATTATACAGACAATGAAACTTGGACAAAAACTTTTTATCCAGACAGCTCTACTCAAAAAGTTAAGATTACTTTCCAGGAATTTGATCTGGAGTCAGGTTATGATTATCTGACGGTAAGAAATGGACCTTTGTCAAATTCGCCTACTTTCACGGGCAGTAGTAATATGAGCGGAACAACTATAAGAGGTCCGTTTGAATCAACTCATGCAACTGGAGCAATCACGGTAACCTTTACCTCAGATGCTGGTGTTACGGCAAAAGGCTTCAAAGCAATTCTTAGTTGTGGCACTTTAGCCGTGAACGATATTGCTGATTCTAAATATTTGTCGCTTTCGCCCAATCCGGTTAAAAATCTATTTACACTTTCTGGAATTGCCAAAATAACTTCAGTTAAGGTATTTGATACTTCTGGAAAACAAATCAAGGATTTTGATTCAGGGTCTATTTCTAAAAATAGTTATGATATTTCTAAACTGAAAACAGGAAGCTATGTTGTAATGATTAAAACAGATGCAGAAACGATAAGTAAGAAGATAATTAAAGAATAAAAATTAGAAATTAATATAACAATAGTCAAAACTCAAATTTTGACTATTGTTTGTATAAAGATAAATAAGATAAAAAATTAACCATGAACAAAAAACTACAATTATTTGTATTCCTCATTCTTAGTGGATTGGGTATTGCGCAGACATTAGTACCTATCGCTAAAGAAGTGAATGATTATCATTCCAAGAAATCTGTTTTTCAAAAAGTGAGTCTTTTCAGCTTGGATGAAAGTAGCAGGCAAATTACTTACCAGCAAGCAGCTAGAGATGCAAGAGTTTTAAAATTAGATAAAAATAAATTATCGGCTATCTTGTCAGAAAGACCGGCAGCTATAGAGTTCACTTTTCCTTTTGAAGATAGAGAACTTGTGGTCGAAATGGTAAAAGTTGATATTTATTCCGCAGAGTTCAAAGTTGAAACCAAT
>Ga0302347_1000999_pt1 | contig 37223 bp, 34 predicted proteins | sample PhyWR1_FD_202178 | JGI IMG/M metagenome (GOLD analysis project Ga0302347, IMG submission 202178) | Leaf surface microbial communities from wheat plants in UC Gill Tract Community Farm, Albany, California, United States - DLSL W.R1 (v2)... | ecosystem: Host-associated > Plants > Phyllosphere >... | reverse complement strand
CCAGCGCGCGCACCACGCTCAGTTGCCCTTCTTGCGCGGCAATCATCAGCGCCGACCAGTTGCGCGCATCCCGGCCATCGATGTCCGCGCCCGCCGTCGACAAGGCCTGCACCACGGCCGTGTGCCCGCCCTGCGCGGCCAGCATCAGCGCGGTCCGGCCCTGGGCGTTCCTGGCCTCGATGTCCGCGCCGGCGCGCAGCAAGGCCTGGACCCGGTCCAGGTTGCCTTGCGCCGCAGCGCGCACCAGCGCCGCGCCGGCGTCGGTTTCCCGGCACGGCGCCGGCTGCGCAACATGAGCGCGCAGGCGGGCACTGGCCAGCGTCAGGCGCAGTGTCTTCCACATCTGCCGCAGACCTGCGGATCAGCGCAGCACCGTCAGGCGATCGACTTCGAATTCGGTCTTGCGCAGGCCCTTGTCGAATTCGCCCAGCAGTTCCACGCGCTGCTCGGCGCTCACGGACTGGCCTGCGGGAAAGTCCTTGTCGTCGATCTCCACGCGGATGCGCCCCGTGGCATCCGCGAACGTGTAGTGCTCACCGCCGTCATGCGAGACGATCTGGCCCTGCAGGCGGGCGTGCTGGTCGTCGCGGCCGGTGTCGAGCAGCTGCTTGACGGTCATCAGCGGCACATTGCTCGGGCCGGTGTAGCCGCCGGCGGCGGCAGCCGTCGCATTGCTAGGACCGGTATAGGCCGCGGGCTGGGCCGTGGCAACCGTGGCGCCGAAGGCCAGCAGGGAAGCAAGAGTCAGTGTGGAAACGATGATGCGCATGGTGATGCTCCTTCAGTTGGGTCAATGAATCCGCTTTCTGTGCGGCATGAATCCATTGGACACAGCGAAACTGAAGGCAATCTGATGCGCGCCGCTCAACCCGCGGGAAAATCAAGCACCACGCCCAGGCCGCGCCCGTCAAGCCCTTCTTCGAAGCGCAGCGTCGCGCCATGCAGGGCTGCGATGCGCGCCACGATCGACAGGCCCAGGCCATTGCCCGGCTGGCCCGTGCCCAGCACGCGGAAAAAGCGTTCGCCCAGGCGAGCGCGCTGCTCCAGCGGCACTCCCGGGCCGTCGTCACGCACTGCGAGGCGCACGCCGCCGCCGGGCAAGCGCTGGGCCTCGATGCGCACCTGGCCGCCCGCGCTGCCGTAGCGCACCGCATTGTCCAGCAGATTGCGCAGCGCGCTGGCGATCAGCGTGGGCGTGGCCTGCAGATGCGTGACGTCGAGGGCGCGCTGCACGCGCATGTTCCTGGCATGTGCGGGCGCGAAGTCCAGCGCGTCGATCAGCGCATCCAGCGCCACGGCCTCGCGCTGCAGCGGCTCGGCCTGCGGATCCAGGCGCGCGAGCGCCAGCAGGCTTTCTATCAGGCCCGTGCAGCGGTCGAGGTCGGCACGCAGCTGCTGCAGATGAGCGTCGGGCAGTTGCAGCTCGCGCTCGATCAACTGCACGCGCATGCGCAATGCGGCCAGCGGCGTGCGCAGTTCGTGCGCCGCATCGTTGGTGAAGCGGCGCTCGCTGTCGAGCGCCACGCCCAGCCTGGTCAGCAGCGCGTTGAGCGCATCCAGGATGGTCTGCAGTTCGCGCGGCGGGTTGGGCACGGCAATCGGCGACAGGTCCTGCGGCGACTGCGCGGCAATGCGCATTGCAGTGTCCTCGAGAGGGCGCAGCAGGCGACGGATCTGCCTCCAGCTCACCAGGCCCAGCAGCACCAGCAAGCCCAGCGCCGGCCAGGCGAGGTTCTCCGCCATGTCGCCCAGCAGTTCGAGGCGCTCCTCCATGGGCTGGCCCACCTGGGCGCTGGTGCCGTCCGGCGCGCGGCGCACATGCACGCGCCAGAGCTCGTTGTCGACCCATACATTTGCATAGCTCTTGCGGCTTTGGACGCGCGGCACGAACGCGGACCGGGGCGTGTCGTCGGCACGCAGCAGCACGCGGCCGTCGGGCGCGACGATCTGGTAGTACATGCGCAGCTTCATCGCTTCGCCACGGCCGTCGCTCAGCTCGCGGCGCGGGTTCGCGGCCGCATCGCTTTCCGAGCCCAGCTGCAGCACCAGGCGCGCGCCCTCTTCCAGCGCCTCGTCGAACACTTCGCTGGTCGCGAACCAGGCCACGCTGATGACGATCGCCAGGCTCACCAGCCACAGCGCGATGCTGGTGCCCATCACCATCAGCAGCAGGCGCCGGCGCAGCGACCAGTGCGCGTGGCGCGTCTGCTGCGCGGCCTTCCAGTTCTTCCATGGAAAGAGATTCATGCCGGTGCCAGCCCATAGCCCTGGTTGCGCACGGTGACGATGAAGCGCGTGCCGAGCTTCTTGCGCAGGTTGTAGACATGGGCCTCGATCGCATTGCTCTCGACTTCCTCGCCCCAGCCATAGAGGGCTTCCTCGAGCTGGGCACGGCTCAGGATATGGGTGGGATAGCGCATCAGCGCCTGCAGCAGCGCGAACTCGCGCGCGGTCAGCGTGACCGGCACGCCGTCGAGTGTCGCGCGCTTGGCCGCAGGGTCCAGCGCCACCGCGCCATGGCGCAGCTCGGGCGCCGGCTGCGGCGTGCCGCGGCGCAGCGCGGCGCGCACGCGCGCCGACAGCTCCTCGAGGTCAAAAGGCTTGACCAGATAGTCGTCCGCGCCCAGGTCCAGCCCCTGCACGCGGTCGGCGAGCGTATCGCGCGCGGTGATCACGATCACCGGCAACTGGGCGCGCGGCGCACCCGCGGCGCGCAGTGCCTTCAACACGCCGTCGCCGTCCAGGCCCGGCAGGCCGCGGTCCAGCAGCACGCATTGGTAGTCGTGCGTGGCCAGGGCGGCTGCAGCCTGGTCGCCGCGTTGCAGCCAGTCGACCGCGTAGCCATCGAGCTGCAGCCAGGACTGCAGGGAACTGCCCAGCGAGGGGTCATCTTCGATCAGGAGTATGCGCATGCCCCCAACCCTAACGCAGAAAAATGATGCGAAGCTGAAGAACGCGCCGCCAGGCGCTAGAACCCGGCTTCGTCCATTTCGGCGCAAGTCATGTCGCGCGTGCGCACCACGGCGAGCCAGGCACTTATGCGCGGCAGCTCGTAGCGCAAGAAGTAGCGCGCGGCCGCGCGCCGGCCGATGTTGGCGGCGGATTGCGCGTCGGCGCGCAGCGATGCGCGCGCCACGTCCAGCCACATCCACGCCAGCACCACATGGCCCAGCGCCTGCATATAGGGCACGGCATTGGCCAGGGCCTGGGCAGGATCGCCCGTGGCCCAGGCGGCTTCGGTCGCGGCCAGCGCCTGTTGCAGCGCGGCCGTCAGATCGTCGGCGAACTCCACGAGTTCAGGCAGGGCGCGCGCGGCCGCGATGCTGGCGTCGATGCGCGCGGCCAGCAACTGCAGGCCGCGGCCGTTGTCCATGCGCACCTTGCGGCCCAGCAGGTCCGCGGCCTGGATGCCGTGCGTGCCTTCGTGGATCATGTTGAGGCGGTTGTCGCGCCAGTACTGCTCCACCTGGAAGTCGCGCGTATAGCCATAGCCGCCATGGATCTGTATCGCCAGCGAATTTGCCTCCAGGCAGAATTCGCTGGGCCAGCTCTTGGCAATCGGCGTCAGCACTTCGAGCAGCAGCCGTGCTTCGTCGGCGGCCTGCGGCGCGGCCGTATGCTGCTCGTCGACCAGGCGCGCGCAGTAGAGGTTCAGCGCCAGCGCGCCTTCGCCATAGGACTTCTGCGCCAGCAGCATGCGCTTCACATCGGCGTGCTCGATGATGCGCACCTGGGGCCGGGTTGCGTCCTTGCCGCCCGCGCCCATGGGCCGGCCCTGGGGACGATTCTGCGCATAGTCGAGACTCGCGTAATAGCCCGCCAGGCCCAGCATGGTCGCGGCCATGCCTATGGAAATGCGCGCCTCGTTCATCATGTGGAACATGCACTGCAGGCCCTTGCCGGGCTCGCCCACCAGATAGCCGATGGCGCCGGCCGCGCCGCGCACCGGGTATTTGCCTTCGCCGAAATTGAGCAGCGTATTGGTCGTGCCGCGCCAGCCTAGCTTGTGGTTCAGGCCGGCCAGGGCCACGTCGTTGCGCTCGCCGGTCAGCGCGCCTTCGGCGTCGACCAGCTTCTTGGGAACGATGAACAGCGAGATGCCCTTGACGCCCGGCGGCAGCTGGCCGTCGGGGCCGGGAATCTTGGCCAGCACCAGATGCACGATGTTCTCGGTGAGCTCATGGTCGCCCGCCGAAATCCACATCTTGTTGCCTTTGAGCCGAAAGCGCGGGCCCAGCGGGTCGTCCTGCGCGCCTTCGCCGTCGGGCGTGGCGCGCGTGGCGATGTCGGACAGCGAGGAGCCCGCCTGCGGCTCCGACAGGCACATGGTGCCGGCCCAGCGGCCGTTGAATTCATTGAGCGCAAAGACCTCTTTTTGCAGCGCGCTGCCATGCACCATCAGCGCGCTGGCATTGCCCGAAGTCAGCATGTTCGAGCCTATGCTGACCGACGCCGCCGCAAAGAAGCTGTTGGCCGCCGATTCCAGCGTGTACGGCAGCTGCATGCCGCCGATCTCGTAATCCTGGGCCGCGCTGAGCATGCCCGACTCGGCATAGGCCAGGCGCGCCGCATGCGTGCACGCCGGCAGGATGACCTTCTCGCCGTCGAAGCGCGGCTCCTCGGTGTCGACGGTGCGGTTGAACGGCGCGTACTTGTCGCGCGCAATGCGTTCGCAGGTGTCGAGCACCGCGTCGAACGTCTCGCGCGAATGGTCGGCAAAGCGCGTGCGCGCGCTCAGCGTCGTCACTTCCAGCCAGTCATACAACAGAAAATCCAGCGTAGCGCGCAAGCCCATGGTCCACTCCTCGCTCATAGAAACAAATCGGGCCGCAACAAGCGGCCCTGACCCGTTCGCCCTGAGCCCGTCGAAGGGTGAACTTCGATAGATCCAGGGCGATGCAATCACTATCCGCGCTTACAGCACTTCGAAGACACCGGCCGCGCCCATGCCGCCGCCAATGCACATCGTCACGCAGACCCGCTTGGCGCCGCGGCGCTTGCCTTCGATCAGCGCATGGCCCGTGAGGCGCTGGCCCGAGACGCCATAGGGGTGGCCCAGCGCGATCGCGCCGCCGTTGACGTTCAGGCGCTCGGCCGGAATGCCCAGCTTGTCGCGGCAATAGAGCACCTGCACGGCAAACGCCTCGTTGAGTTCCCACAGGTCGATGTCCTGCACCGTGAGGCCCAGCTTCTTGAGCACCTTGGGCACGGCAAACACCGGGCCAATGCCCATTTCATCGGGCTCGCAGCCCGCGACCGCAAAGCCCAGGAAGCGGCCCAGGGGCTGGAGGCCGTTGCGGCCCGCATAGTCTTCGCTGACGACGACGCAGGCGCCCGCGCCGTCGGAGAACTGGCTCGCGTTGCCGGCCGTGATCAGGCCGCCGGGCAAGGCGCTGCGCAGTCCGCTGATGCCTTCCTTGGTCGTGCCTTCGCGCGTGCCTTCGTCCCTGGCGACGGTGACTTCGCGCGTGATCAGGCCGCGCACCTTGTCGACCACGCCGGCGGTCACGGTGATGGGCGCGATCTCCGCGTCAAACAGGCCCGCGGCCTGGGCGGCGCAGGCTTTTTGCTGGCTGCCCGCGCCGTACTCGTCCATCGCGTCGCGGCCAATGCCATAGCGCTGGGCCACGGTTTCGGCGGTCTGCAGCATGCTCCAGTAGATCTCTGGTTTGCTGCGCAGCAGCGCCGGATCCTGCAGCATGTGCTGGTTCATTTCCTGCTGCACGCAGGAGATGGATTCCACGCCGCCGGCCACATAGACATCGCCTTCGCCGGCGATGATGCGCTGGGCCGCCGTGGCAATGGTCTGCAGGCCCGAGGAGCAGAAACGGTTGATGGTCATGCCCGAGGTGGTCACGGGCAGGCCCGCGGCCAGCGCGATCTGGCGCGCGATGTTGGCGCCGGTCGCGCCTTCGGGCGTGGCGCAGCCCATGATCACGTCGTCGACGGCGGCGGCGTCAATGCCGGCGCGCTGCACGGCGTGCTTCACGGCATGGCCGCCCAGCGTCGCGCCGTGGGTCATGTTGAACGCACCTTTCCAGCTCTTGGCCAAAGGGGTGCGGGCGGTGGAAACAATCACTGCGGAGGTCATGGAATATCCTTGAATTCGTTCGTCGGGCAACGCTTACTGGAAGGTCTTGCCTTCGGCGGCCAGCCGCGCCAGCAGCGGCGCGGGTTGCCAGAACGCCGCGTCGTCGTGCGGGTTCTGCGCAAAGCGGTTCATTGCCTGCACCACGTTGATCAGCCCGACTTCGCCCGCGTAGTGCATGGGGCCGCCGCGGTGGATCGGGAAGCCGTAACCCGTGAGATAAACCATGTCGATATCGCCCGACTTGCCCGCGATGCCGTCCTCGAGGATGTGCGCGCCTTCGTTGACCAGCGAGAACACCAGGCGCTGCACGATTTCCTCGTCGGAGATCTTGCGCGGCGTGATGCCGTTGTCCTTGCGGTGCTGTTCGATCATCTTGTTGACCAGCTCGGAAGGAATCGCATCGCGCTTGCCGGCTTCGTAGTCGTACCAGCCCGCGCCGGTTTTCTGGCCATAACGGCCCAGCTCGCAGAGCCGGTCGGCCGTGGCGCTGTACTTCATGTCGGCGCGCTCCACGGCGCGGCGCTTGCGTATCGCCCAGCCGATGTCGTTGCCCGCGAGGTCGCCCATGCGGAACGGTCCCATCGCAAAGCCGAACTTCTCCACGGCCTTGTCGACCTGCTGGGGCGTCGCGCCTTCGTCGAGCAGGAAGCCGGCCTGGCGGCTGTACTGCTCGATCATGCGGTTGCCGATGAAGCCGTCGCACACGCCAGACACCACGGCGGTCTTCTTGATCTTCTTGGCCAGCTGCATCACGGTGGCCAGCACGTCCTTGGCGGTTTCCTTGCCGCGCACCACTTCGAGCAGCTTCATCACGTTGGCCGGGCTGAAGAAGTGCATGCCCACCACGTCCTGCGGACGCTGGGTGAAAGCCGCGATCTTGTCGACGTCCAGCGTCGAGGTGTTGGATGCGAGAATCGCCCCGGGCTTGGCCACGGCGTCGAGCTGCTTGAACACGGTTTCCTTGACGCCCAGCTCCTCGAACACGGCTTCTATGATCAGGTCGGCATGCTTGAGGTCGTCATACGACAGCGTGGTGCTCAGCAGCGCCATGCGCTCTTCGTATTTCTCGGGCTTGAGCTTGCCTTTCTTGACCTGCGATTCGTAGTTCTTGCGAATCGTGCCCAGGCCGCGGTCCAGCGCTTCCTGCTTGGTCTCCAGGATGGTCACGGGAATGCCGGCGTTGAGGAAGTTCATCGCGATGCCGCCGCCCATGGTGCCCGCGCCGATCACGCCCACCGTGCGGATCTCGCGCTGCGGCGTGCTCGAAGGCACGTCGGCAATCTTCGACGCCGCGCGCTCGGCCAGGAACAGATGGCGCAGCGCGCGCGACTCGGGCGTGAACATCAGTTGCGTGAACAGCTCGCGCTCGGTCTGCATGCCGGCGTCGAACTTGCCCACGGCCGCGGCGACCGCGTCCACGCACTTGCCGGGCGCGGGGAAGTTCTTCGCCATGCCCTTGACCATATTGCGTGCGAACTGCAGATAGGCTTCGGCCTGGGGATGCTTGCACGGCAGGTTGCGCACCAGCGGCAGCGGACGCTGGCCGGCAATGTGCTGGGCAAACGCGCGCGCTTCCGAGGCCAGCGAATCCGCCGAAGCAGCGACCAGATCAAACAGCTTCTGGCCGGGAATCGCAGCGAGCACTTCGCTTTGCACGGCTTCGCCGCTGACGATCATGTTCAGCGCGGTTTCCAGGCCCAGCAGGCGCGGCAGGCGCTGCGTGCCGCCAGCGCCGGGCAGCAGGCCCAGCTTGACTTCGGGCAGCGCGACCGACGTCTTGGGTGCGACCACGCGGTAGTGGCAGCCCATGGCCAGCTCCAGGCCCCCGCCCATGCAGACCGAATGGATGGCCGCGACCACGGGCTTGGTCGATTGCTCCAGCACCTTGATCACCGACAGCAGATGCGGCTCCTGCGTCGCGCGCTCGGTGCCGAACTCGGTGATGTCGGCGCCGCCCGAAAAGGCCTTGCCCGCGCCCGTGATGACGATCGCCTCGATGCTCGCATCGGCATTTGCCCGGTTCACCCCCTCGACGATGGCCCGGCGCGTGGCCAGGCCCAGGCCGTTGACCGGCGGGTTGTTCAGCGTGATGACGGCGATGGAGCCGTCCTTCTGGTAGTCAGCGCTCATGCGGTTGTCCCTTGTGGAATGGAAAAGAACGATCGTGCGTTTTTTATTGTAGAAACTTGCGCGCAAATGACCAGTGGGGTTTGTCTCGCCTGGGACAAGGGGGGCAGTCTTGCTGGGAACTACAGTTCGTCCAGCGCAACGTAAGCGAGCCGAAGTCTCGCAAGGCGTCAAAAAGAAACAGCAAGCCTCATCCCCCGTTCGTCCTGAGCTTGCCTCGCCGGCCGCGTCTAAGGATGAACGGCCTGCGCTCAAGTCATGAAGACAGGCCGTTCATGGATTCGACAAGCTCACCACGAACGGGTTTGTCCGTCGCACCCGCCTGGTGACTTAAACCTCCAACCACTCCTTGCGCACCTTCTCATCCGCGCGCAGGCCATCGGGCGTGCCGTCAAAGACAATGGCCCCATGGCCCATCACCAGCGCGCGGTCCGAGATGCGCATGGCAATCGTCAGTTTCTGCTCGATCAGCAGCACGGCAATGCCGCGCGCCTTGATGGTCTGCAGGTATTCGCCGACCAGCTCGACGATCTTGGGCGCGAGGCCTTCGGTGGGCTCGTCGATGATGATCAGGTCGGGGTCGCCCATCAGCGTGCGGCACAGCGTGAGCATCTGCTGCTCGCCGCCCGACATCACGCCGGCCTCGGTGTGCTGGCGCTCCTTGAGCCGCGGGAACATCGCGTACATGTCGTCGAAGCTCCAGCGACTGCCCTTGCCGTTGCCTTTCTGGCCCAGCAGCAGGTTCTGGTGCACCGTGAGATTGGGAAACACGTCGCGGCTTTCGGGCACGTAGCCTATGCCGCGATGCGCGATCTCGTAGGCCTTGCGGCCCTGGAGCTGCTCGCCTTTCCACTCGAGCGTGCCCTCCCAGTCGACCAGCCCCATCACGGCCTTGGCCGTGGTCGAGCGGCCCGAGCCGTTGCGGCCCAGCAGCGCGACGATTTCACCGGGCCGGACTTCGAAGTCCACGCCATGCAGCACATGGCTCTTGCCGTAATAGGCATGCAAGTTGGCAATCTTCAGCATCTTCAGTGCGCTCCCGCCTGCTGATCGGCCACGGCTGATCCCAGATAAGCTTCCTGCACGCGCGGGTTCGCGCGCACCTTGTCGGGTGTGTCGAAGGCGATGACTTCGCCGTACACCACGACGGCGATCTTGTCGGCCAGGCCGAACACCACGCCCATGTCGTGCTCCACCGTCAGCAGCGTGCGCCCTTCGGTGACCTGCTTGATCAGCGCGATGAAACGCGCGGTCTCGCTGTTGCTCATGCCCGCCGTCGGCTCGTCGAGCAGGATCACGCTGGCCCCGCCCGCGATGGTGATGCCGATCTCGAGCGCGCGCTGCTCGGCATAGGTCAGGTTGATCGCCAGCACGTCGCGCTTCTTTTCCAGGTTGATCATCTGCATCAGCTGCTCGGCGCGCGCGTTGGCGTCGTGCAGGCCGGACAGGAAGCGCAGGAAGGTGTACTTGTACCCCATGCTCCACAGCACGCCGCAGCGCAGGTTCTCGAACACGCTGAGCTTGGGGAAGATGTTGGTGATCTGGAAGCTGCGCGACAGCCCCAGGCGGTTGATCTCGAACGGCTTCTTGCCGTCTATGCGCTGGCCGTGCAGCAGCACTTCGCCGCTGCTGGGCGCAAAGCGTCCGCTGATCAGATTGAACAGCGTCGACTTGCCCGCGCCGTTCGGCCCGATGATGGCCACGCGTTCGCCGGCCTCGACGGCCAGGTTCACGCCGCGGATGATCTCGGTCTTGCCGAAGCGCTTTTGCAGGTCCTTGAGTTCGAGCGCGTAAGTGGTCTGTGTCATGCCTGTGCCTCCCCGCGTTTGATCAGCAATTCGATTTCTTCCTGGATCTGGCTCCACTGGCGCACGAAGCGCCGGCGCAGCATTTCGAACAGGCCGCCACCCACTACCAGCAGCGCAATCGCGCCCAGCCAGCTGTCCGTGCTGCGCGTGTCCAGCGACAGGCCCATGAAGCGCAGGTGATCGCCCAGTGCCGCGTTCAATTGCAGGTGGTAGATCATCTCGACGATGGCCGCGAAGCCCGCGACGCCGACCAGCGCGCAGACGGTGAGCAGCGCGTAGCCGGGCAGCAGCCGCTTGAGCTTGCCGAACTTCGCCAGCCGCAGGTTCATCATGATCAGGCTGGCCACGCCGCCGGGCGCATACATCACCATGAACAGGAACACCAGGCCCAGGTACAGCAGCCAGGCCTTGGACAGCTCGGACAGCAGAATGGAGGCGAACACCAGCAGCACGGCGCCGATGATGGGCCCGAAGAAGAACGTCGCGCCGCCCAGGAAGGTGAACAGCAGATAGCTGCCCGAACGCATCACGCTGACGCTGTCGGCCGCGGTGATGATCTCGAAGTTGATCGCCGCCAGGCCGCCGCCTATGCCGGCAAAAAAGCCGGCAATGATGAACGAGAAGTAGCGCACGCGCTGGGTGTTGTAGCCGACGAACTCGACGCGCTCGGGGTTGTCGCGCACTGCATTGAGCATGCGCCCCAGCGGCGTGCCGGTGAAGGCGAACATCAGCGCCGTGCAGACGAAGCAGTAGACCGCGATCAGGTAATAGACCTCGATCGCCGGGCCGAAGGTCATGCCCAAAAAGGGCTGGCCGTAGACCCGGTCGCTGGTGATGCCGCCCTCGCCGCCGAAGAACTCGGGGAACATCAGCGCCATGGAAGCCACCAGCTCGCCTATGCCCAGCGTGATCATCGCAAACGTCGTGCCCGACTTGCGCGTGGTCACATAGCCCAGCAATATGGCGAAGAACATGCCGCCCAACCCGCCGATGACGGGAATCAGCACCAGCGGAATCTGCAGGCCGCCGACCTTGTTCATCGCATGAATGGCGATGAACGAGCCCATGCCGGTATAGACCGCATGGCCGAAGCTCAGCATGCCGCCCTGGCCCAGCAGGATGTTGTACGACAGGCAGATGATGATCAGATAGCCGATCTGGCTGAGCATGGTCAGCGCCAGGCTGCTGGTGAACAGGTGCGGCGCGGCGGCCAGCGCCAGCGCAAACAGCGACCAGACGACAAAGCGGCCGATATTGAGCGGCTTGAAGCGGTAGGCAGGCTGGGCCGCCGGGCGGGTCTCAGCCGCCGGCGCCTTGCGCCCCGCGAGCGTGCTAGATGAAGTGTTCATGTTCTCATTTATCCGTTCGACGTTCGCAGTATTCGCTGTGCATGGAACCGGCGCGACCCAACTCAGGGGCACCGAGCAAGGGCCGCCCCGCAGCGAGGGTGCCGTCCCCCTCCACCAAAGGTTGAGAGGGGGAAGCCACGCAGTGGCTCAGGGGGTGCTTCATTTCAGTCCTCCCGGGTGCCAAGCAGGCCCTTGGGGCGGAAAATCAGGATCAGCACGAGGAACAGGTACGGCAGGATGGGCGCGACCTGGGAAATCGTCAGCTTGAGCACGGGGTAGCCGAACGTCTGGTCGGTGATCTTCGCGCCCAGCGAGCCGAAGAAATGCACCAGCGAGTAATCCAGCGCGACGGCGAAGCTCTGCACGATGCCGATCAGCAGCGAAGCCAGGAAGGCGCCGGCCAGCGAGCCCATGCCGCCGACCACGACCACCACGAAGATGATCGAACCCACCGACATGGCCATCGCCGGCTCGGTCACATAGGTGTTGCCGCCGATCACGCCGGCCAGGCCGGCAAGCGCGCAGCCGCCGCCGAACACCAGCATGAACACGCGCGGCACGTTGTGGCCCAGCGCCTGCGCCATCTCGGGGTGCTTGAGCGCGGCCTGTATCACCAGGCCGATGCGGGTGCGCGTGAGCATCAGCCACACGGCCAGCAGCATCAGCAGCGCGACCAGCATCACGAACGAGCGCGACTTGGGAAACTGCGTGCCGTAGAGGGTGAACAGCGGGCCTTGCAGCTGCGGCGGCAAGGCATAGGGCACGGTGCCGCGGCCCCAGACCAGCTGCACGATTTCCAGGACCAGATAGGACAGACCGAACGTGACCAGCAGCTCGGGCACATGGCCGAACTTGTGCACGCGGCGCAGGCTGTAGCGTTCGAACAGCGCGCCGAGCGCGCCAACCAGCAGGGGTGCGATGAACAGCGCAGGCCAGAAGCCCACCACGCCGCTGAGCGTATAGGCGAAATAGGCGCCCAGCATGTAGAAACTGGTGTGGGCGAAGTTGAGCACGCCCATCATGCTGAAGATCAGCGTCAGGCCCGAGCTCAGCATGAACAACAGCAGCCCATAGCTGACGCCGTTGAGCAGCGAGATCGTCAAAAATTCAGGATTCATCGCAAGACCCAGAGAAAGAACCGGGGAAAAGAAGGGGCCGGCGCGCGGCCCCTTCAGCGTCGCCTCAGACCGCGGAGATCACGAAGGGCGCTTCATGTCGCAGGAAGTCGGCGTGCTCGCCACGTAGGGCTCGTAGTACTTCACGGGCGCCAGCGTGTAGCCGGTGTTTTCCGAGTCCTTGGGGTACTTGGCATCGGTCTTTTCCCAGCGCGTGATGAACAGGCCCTGCTGCAGCTGGTGGTCGTTCTTGCGCATTTCGACTTCGCCATTGAAGCCCTTGAACTTCATGCCTTCCATCGTTGCCGCGACCTTCACCGGATCGGTCGACTTGGCGCGCACGAAAGCCTCGGTGAGCATCGCGTAGGCGTTGTAGACCGAGGCCGTGTACATGTCGTCGTTGAAGCGCTTCTTGAAGTCGGTGACGATGCGACCGATGTCGCCGGGCAGATTCAGGTGGCCATAGCCCACCGCATAGACCTTGCCCGCCGCGCCTGCACCCATGGCCGTGGGCGCGCCCGTGGCAATCGCGTAATAGGTATAGAACTTGACGTTGTTCAGCCCCGCGTCGTTCGCCGCCTTGATCAGCAGCGCCAGATCGGAGCCCCAGTTGCCGGTGATCACCGAGTCGGCGCCCGATTGCTTGATCTTGGCGATGTAGGGCGAGAAGTCGCGTACCTGGGCCAGTGGTGCCAGATCGTCGCCGACGATCTCCACATCGGGACGCTTGCGCTTGAGCATGTCCTTGGCGTACTTCGACACCTGGTGGCCGTGGGCGTAGTTCTGGTTGATCAGGTAGACCTTCTTCACGTCGGGAAGGTCCTTCATGTAGGTGGTCAGCGCCTCCATCTTCATCGAGGTGTCGGCGTCCAGACGGAAGTGCCAGTAGCTGCACTTGCTGTTCGTCAGGTCGGGGTCGACCGCCGCGTAGTTGAGGTAGACGACCTCCTTGCCCTTGTTGCGCGCATTGTGCTTTTCGAGCGCATCCATGATGGCCAGTGCCGGGCCCGAGCCGTTGCCTTGCACCACGTAGCGCGCGCCCTGGTCCATGGCCGAGCGCAGCGCGCTGGTGGTTTCCTGCGGGCTGAGCTTGTTGTCGATGCCTATCACTTCGAACTTCACGCCCGCGGCGTTCTTCTTGCTGAACTCCTCGGCCAGGAACTGGAAGCTCTTGAGCTGGTTCGAACCCAGCGCCGCCATCAGTCCCGAAAGCGGGTCAAGCCAGGCAATCTTGACCGTCTCCCCCTGCTGGGCCATTGCCCCGCCCGCACTCGCCAGGATCACCGCTGCCGTCACTGCCTTGAAAGCGAACTTCATTGTTTGTCTCCTTATTGGTGGATGAGCAAGTGCAGCGTAGCGGCTTACCTTGGACGTCTGGATGGGGATTGCCCTAGCCGCTATCGCTTAGGTGACTGGGTGCCAACGGTTCGCAAAAAACCGCCGTGCTTGAGAGGTAAAACTACCTGTCGACAGGCAGGCAAAAAGCCCATAAAAAAGCCTGATTCGGAGGAATCAGGCTTCGCCAACAACCGCTCGACGGGCTCAGCAAGCCACCCGAACGGATTTACTCACCACGCCCGGAACGCCGTTCGCCCCGAGCCTGTCGAAGGGCCGGTATCTGCCGACCGCGCCGCTCAAAGCCCCGGCAGCTTGTACCCCGCCAATTGCTCGCGCAACCGGGTCTTGAGCATCTTGCCGGTCGCGCCCAGCGGAATCGCGTCGACGAACACCACGTCATCGGGAATCTGCCACTTGGCGGTCTTGCCGTCGAAGAACTGCAGCAGTTCCTCGCGCGTGACCACGGCCTGGGCCTTGAGTGCGACCGCGACGATGGGGCGCTCGTCCCACTTGGGGTGGAACATGCCTATGCAGGCCGCCATGGCCACGGCCGGATGGGCCATGGCGATGTTCTCGATGTCGATCGAGCTGATCCATTCGCCGCCCGACTTGATCACATCCTTGCTGCGGTCGGTGATCTGCATGAAGCCGTCCTCATCGATGGTCGCGACATCGCCCGTGGGAAACCAGCCCCGGCCCTGCGCGTCGTAGACCAGCGGACTGCCTTCACCCTTGAAGTAGCTGTCGATGATCCACGGACCGCGCACCAGCAGGTCGCCATAGCTCTTGCCGTCCCAGGGCTGCTCCTTGCCGTCGCCGTCTACGATCTTCATGTCGACGCCATAGATAGCGCGACCCTGCTTCTGCAGGATCTTCATCTTCTCGGCCTCCGGCAGCGCGAGCTGCTTGTTCTTGAGCGTGCACAGCGTGCCCAGCGGGCTCATCTCGGTCATGCCCCAGGCATGCAGCACCTCGACGCCGAACTCATCCTGGAACGTGCGGATCATTGCGGGCGGGCAGGCCGAGCCGCCGATCACCGTGCGCTTGAGGCTGCTGAACCGCAGTCCGTTGGGCTGCATGTAGCCCAGCAGCATCTGCCAGATCGTGGGCACGCCGGCCGCATAGGTCACGCCTTCGGCTTCCATCAATTCATAGAGCGACTTGCCGTCGAGCGCCGGGCCGGGGAACACCACCTTGGCGCCCGTGAGCGCCGCCGAGTACGGCACGCCCCAGGCGTTGACGTGGAACATGGGCACGACGGGCAGCACGGCGTCGCGCGCGGAAATGCTCATCACATCGGGCAGCGCCGCCGCATAGGCATGCAGCGTGGTCGAGCGGTGGCTGTAGAGCGCGGCCTTGGGATTGCCCGTGGTGCCGCTGGTGTAGCACATGCTCGACGCGGTGTTCTCGTCGAACTGCGGCCAGACATACTCCGAAGACTGCGCGCCTATCCATTCCTCGTAGCTGCTCAGGCCCGGGATGCCGGAGTCCACGGGCAGGCGGTCGGCGTCGCACAGCGCCACCCACTTTTGCACCGTCGGGCACTTGGCATGCACGGCCTGCACCAGCGGCAGGAAAGTCAGGTCGAAACACAGCACCTTGTCTTCGGCATGGCCCACGATCCAGGCGATCTGGTCCGGATGCAGACGCGGGTTGATGGTGTGCAGCACGCGGCCTGCGCCACTGACGCCGAAATACATCTCCATGTGCCGGTAACCGTTCCAGGCCAGGCTCGCGACACGCTCGCCCGGCGCCACGCCCAGGGCCTCGACCGCGTTGGCGAGCTGCTTGGAGCGCGCCGACAGGTCACGGTAGGTGTAGCGGTGGATGTCGCCCTCGACGCGGCGCGAGACGATTTCCGCATCGCCATGATGGCGGGCAGCGAAATCGATCAGCGACGAAATCAGCAACGGTTGGCTCTGCATCAATCCCAGCATGAATGGTCTCCAGATGTATATCGCGCCATCCTACCGCGCGATTTCCGCGCCGCCCATGCGCACTGTCACCAATGTTCCGCGCCGATGGTGCACCCGTGGTAAGGCCTGACGCCGACCCGGAACGGCGCACTGGGCGACAATTGCCACCATGAATCCGAACGACACTGCGCGTCCCGAACCCGCCTCGAGCCCCGACTGGGGCTGGCAGCCCGGCTTTGCCGCGCTGGGCCCGGCCTTCTTCACGCACTTGCAGCCCACGCCCGTGCCCTCGCCCTACTGGGTCGGGGTCAGCGCCCCTGCGGCCCAGGCACTGGGACTGGCGTCCGAGTGGCTCGCCAGCGACGAGGCGCTGCAGGCGTTCAGCGGCAACCAGCTGCTCGCGGGCAGCCAGCCGCTGGCTTCGGTCTACAGCGGCCACCAGTTCGGCCTGTGGGCCGGACAGCTGGGCGACGGCCGCGCCATCCTGCTGGGCGAAACCGCGCGCAAGCTCGAAATCCAGCTCAAGGGCGCGGGCCGCACGCCCTACTCGCGCGGCGGCGACGGCCGTGCCGTGCTGCGCTCGAGCATCCGCGAATTCCTCTGCAGCGAAGCCATGCACGCGCTGGGAATCCCGACCACGCGTGCACTGTGCGTGACCGGCTCGCCGCTGCCCGTGCAGCGCGAGACCACGGAAAGCGCGGCCGTGGTCACGCGCTTCGCACCCAGCTTCATCCGCTTCGGCCACTTCGAACATTTCGCGGCGCGCGACCAGATTCCCGAACTGCGCGCGCTCGCCGACCATGTCATCGACCATCACTACACTGCCTGCCGCGGCGCCACGAACCCCTACGCCGCGCTGCTGCAGGCGGTGAGCGAGCGCACGGCCGAACTGCTGGCCCGTTGGCAGGCCGTGGGCTTTTGCCATGGCGTGATGAACACCGACAACATGAGCATTCTGGGCTTGACCATAGACTACGGTCCGTTCCAGTTCCTCGACACCTTCGATCCCGGCCATATCTGCAACCACAGCGACACCCAGGGCCGCTATGCGTTCAACCGCCAGCCCCAGGTCGCCTACTGGAACCTGTTTTGCCTGGCCCAGGCGCTGATGCCGCTGATCGAAGACCAGGAAACCGCGCTCGCGGCGCTTGCCCCCTACAAGACTGTCTACGCGCTCTCGTTTCTCGCGCGCATGCGCGAAAAACTGGGCCTGGTACATCGCCAGGACGACACGCGCCACAGCGAAAGCGACGGCGCGCTGATTGAAGAACTGCTGGGCCTGCTGGCCGCGAGCCGCGTCGACTACACCGTGTTCTGGCTGCGCCTGACCGATGCCGTGGACTCGGGCGACTTCACGCCCGTGCGCGACCTGTTTCTCGACCGCGAAGGCTGGGACGGCTGGCTGCTGGCCTATTCGGAACGGCTGGTGCAAAGCGAAGCCGGCAGCGCCGTCGCGGTGATGCGCACCAGCAATCCGCGCTACGTGCTGCGCAATCATCTGGGCGAACTCGCGATACGCGCGGCCAGCGCCGGCGACTTCAGCGTGCTGCAGCAGTTGCTCCAGGTGCTCGAACGCCCTTACGACATCCACCCCGAACACGCGCAATGGTCCGGATTTGCGCCAGAATGGGCTTCATCCATCGCCATCAGCTGTTCATCATGAGCTTTCCCATACAGAAAACCGACGCCCAGTGGCACGCCGTGCTGCAGGAGAAAGGGGCCGAGCCCGGCGCCTACCAGATCACCCGCCACGCGGCCACCGAGCGGCCGTACAGCGGAAAATACGAGCAGCATTGGGCCGACGGCAGCTACCACTGCATCTGCTGCGGCGCCAAGCTGTTCTCGGCCGACACCAAATTCGACGCGGGCTGCGGCTGGCCCAGCTTTTCGCAGGCCATTCCCGGAACCATTCGCGAAATTGTCGATCACAGCCACGGCATGAGCCGCACCGAAACCGTCTGCGCGCAGTGCGGCGCCCATCTGGGCCATGTGTTCGAAGACGGACCACAGCCCACAGGCCTGCGCTACTGCATGAACTCGGCGTCGCTGGACTTCACGCCCGGCACGTAACGAATCCGGGCCGCTGCAGCAGCGGTCCCTGCCATTTCCCTCTCTGGCCCCCAGCCCCATGAAATTACTGATCGACTTCTTTCCCATCATCCTGTTCTTTGTGGCATTCAAGGTCTGGGGCATTTACACGGCCACGGCGGTGGCGATCGCGGCCACGGTGTTGCAGATCGCGTATCTGCGCGTGCGCAACGGCCGCGTCGAGCCCATGCAATGGGTCAGCCTGGGGGTGATCGTGCTGTTTGGCGGCGCGACGCTGCTCGCCGAAAGCGAGACCTTCATCAAGTGGAAGCCCACGGTGCTGTACTGGCTCATGGGCGGCGCGCTGCTGGTGGGCCAGCTCATCTTCCGCAAGAACCTGCTGCGCTCGGTCATGGGCGCGCAGCTGCAGCTGCCCGAGCCTGTCTGGCTCAAGCTCAACTGGGCCTGGGCGGCGTTCTTTGCCGTGATGGGCGCGCTGAACCTGTGGATCGCCTTCCACTTCGACACCGACACCTGGGTCAACTTCAAGCTGTTCGGCGGCATGGGCCTGATGCTGGTGTTCGTGGTCGCCCAGGCGCTGTACCTGAGCCGCTATCTCAAGGAAGACGCCGACGCCGCGTCCAAGGAACTGCCATGAGCGCCCTGCCCCCCATCAGCGCCGACGCCATGGCTGCTGCGCTGCGCGCGCAGCTGGCACCCACGCAGCTTGAAGTCATCGATGAGAGCAGCCAGCATGCAGGCCATGTGGGCGCCAACGACACCGGCTTTGGCACCCATTTCCGGGTGCGCATTGCGGCCCCCGGATTTGCCGCCAAATCGCGCGTGGCACGCCATCGCCTTGTGTATGATGCGCTGCAAGACTTCATTGACCAGGGTGTTCATGCCATCGCCATTGAAGTGCTTTGACTACATGCATGCCTCTTGAGGCATGGCAACGTTGAACACTGAAACGTACCTCTTTTTTCTTTCGGAATTTCGCATGAATAAACAGTTCTTGTCCAGCCTGGTGACGGCTGCCGTTTTGGGTGGTGCTGCCCTGGGCGCTTCGGCGCAAAATCTCGCCGTCGTCAACGGCAAACCCGTTCCCATGGAACGCGTGGAAATCCTCAAGAAGCAGGTCGAGCGCTCGGGTCGTCCCATCTCCCCGGAAATCGAAGGCCAGATCAAGGAAGAAGTCATCGCCCGCGAAATCTTCCAGCAGGAAGCCAGCCGCCTGGGCATGGAAGCTTCGCCCGCATACAAGACGCAAATGGAACTCGCGCGCCAGTCCGTGTTGATCAACGCGCTGTTCGAAGACTTCAAGTCCAAGAACCCGGTGACCGACGCAGAAATCAAGGCCGAGTACGACAAGTTCGTCGCCGCCAACCAGGGCCAGGAATACCGCGCCAGCCACATCCTGGTGCCCACCGAAAACGAAGCCAAGGCCATCATTGCCTCGCTGAAGAAGGGTGGCAATTTCGCCGAGATCGCCAAGAAGCAATCCAAGGATCCGGGATCGGGCGCGCGCGGCGGCGATCTGGACTGGGCCAATGCCAACAGCTATGTGCCCGAGTTCACGCAAGCCATGATCAAGCTGCAAAAAGGCAGCTACACCCAGACTCCGGTCAAGAGCCAGTTCGGCTACCACGTGATCCGCCTGGACGACACGCGCCAGGCCGAGCTGCCCAAGCTCGAAGACGTCAAGCCACAGGTTGCCCAGCAACTGGAACAGCAAAAGGTGATCCAGTTCCAGGAAAGCCTGCGCGCCAAGGCCAAGGTCGAGTAAACGCGACCAACGCCTGCGTTGAATACAAGAAAAGCGGCCCAGGCCGCTTTTTTTGTTTCTGCCGCAAGCTTTTCTCAGGCTGCGGCGAGACGGGCGGGACGCGCCTCGCGAATCGGCAGATGGATCAGCGCCGCGCCCGCGGCCAGCGCAATGTCGACATACCAGACCCAGTCATAGCTGCCCGTGGCCTGGAAGACCTGGCCGCCGAGAAAAGCGCCGAAGAAGCCGCCAATCTGGTGGGCCAGCATCAGCACGCCGAACAGCATCGCCATGTTCGCCGGTCCGAACATCTTCGCCACCAGCCCTGCCGTGGGCGGCACCGTCGACAGAAACGTCACCCCCATCACCGCGGCAAAGACCAGCACCACGGCCGGTGTCTTGGGCGCGAGCACGAAGGCCAGAACGGCCAGGCCGCGCGCCGCATAGAGCAGCGACAGCAGCGACTTCATGCGCCAGCGCCCCACGGCCCAGCCCATGGCCAGGCTGCCCACGATGTTGAACAGGCCGATCAGGGCCAGCGCCCAGCCGGCAATCGCCGGCGGCATGCCGCAGCTCTCGATCACTCCGGGCAGATGCGTGGCGAGAAAGGCGATATGGAAACCGCAGACCATGAAGCCCGCCGCGAGCAGGCCGTAGCTGGGCGTGGCGACTGCGCGCGCCAGCGCCTGGCGCGCGCTGAGCACGGCCACGCCCGATGCACTCGCGGCGGCCGCGGCAATGGCATTGGAATTGCCTTTGAGTATCCACGCCGCCGGCAGCGCCAGCAGCACCAGCACGCCCATCCACTGCATGGAAGCCGCCCAGCCCAGCGAGGCCGTCAAACCCATGGCCACCGGCGCCAGCGCGAACTGTCCGAACGATCCACCCGCATTGACAATGCCCGTGGCCATGCCACGCCGCGCCGCCGGCACCATGCGCGTGCTTGCGGCCATCAGCACCGACGGCCCGGCCATGCCCGCGCCGCCCGCGGCCAGCACGCCTATGGCCAGGATCAGCCCCCAGGTGGTGGTCATCAGCGGCGTGATCACCGTGCCGATGGCGATCAGCACCATGCCCGCGATCAGCACGCGCGCCGTGCCCACGCGGTCGGCGATCGCACCCGCGAAAGGCTGGGTCAGCCCCCACCACAGCTGGCCGAACGCGAATGCCAGGCTGATGTTGGCGACGCCCAGGCCCGTGGACGTGTTCACCGAAGACAGGTACAGGCCCATGGTCTGGCGCACGCCCATGGTGAGCGCGAACGTGCCGGCCGCGGCCAGCAGCACCAGCCATAGCGCATAAGTCGCCTTGGCGGTTGCGGGATAGGCTGGGAGAGGAGATTTGGAAGTGGGCTGCATTGCGGGGCTCCGTTTTCGCATATGATTGCATATACAATTGTTGCAGCTGCAAATGTATCACAGCCGAGACGGCTTTTTCCCCCTGTTTTTCAAGGAAGCAACCATGACCTCCACACCCACCGTTCTGATCACCGGCGCCTCCAGCGGCATAGGCGCAACCTACGCAGAGCGCTTTGCCCGCCGCGGCCATGATCTGGTGCTCGTTGCGCGCGACAAGACACGCCTCGATGCGCTGGCCAAACGTCTGCAGGAAGAACATGGCGTTACCGTGGCCGTGCTGCAAGCCGACCTGACCGAGTCCGCCGATCTGGCCACTGTCGAGGCGCGGCTGCGCGAGGACGCGCACATAGGCATCCTGATCAACAATGCGGGAATGGCCCAGACGGGCAGCTTCTTGCAGCAGACCGGCGAAAGCATCGAGCGCCTGGTCACGCTCAACACCACGGCGCCAGCGCGCCTGGCGGCCGCGGTCGCGCCGCGCTTTGCGCAGGCCGGCACGGGCACCATCGTCAACATCGGGTCGGTGGTGGGCTTTGCGCCGGAGCTGGGAATGACGGTCTACGGCGCGACCAAGGCCTTTGTGCTGTTCCTGTCGCAAGGGCTGAACCTGGAACTCGCACCCAAGGGCGTCTATGTGCAGGCGGTGCTGCCCGCGGCGACGCGCACCGAAATCTGGCAGCGCTCAGGCATCGACATCAACGCCCTGCCCGAAGTCATGGAAGTCGGCGAGCTCGTCGATGCGGCCCTGGCGGGCTTCGACCGCCGCGAGCTGGTCACGATTCCGCCGCTGCATGTCGCGGCGCGCTGGGATGCGCTGGACGGCGCGCGCCAGGGCCTGATGTCGGATATCCGGCAGGCGCACGCAGCCGAGCGCTACCTGACCCCGGCGTGAGGCGCGCGCTGCGCGCAGCCAGGCTTCAGGGCCGCGGAATGTCGGCCCACTTGCGCAGGCCGTCGGTGCCGGCCGCGGCGCGCGCCAGCAGGATGCCGGCCAGCGTGGCATGCAGCACCGCGCGACCGCGGCCCTGCGCGCGCAGCGCGCACAGCACCAGACCCAGGCCCGCGGCCGCAGTGAGGCAATGCTCGTACGGTGCGCTTGCGCGCGCATCGTCATAGGCAATCATTTCGTGCACGCAGTCCTTGACGCTGTTTTCCATGGCCATTCTCCTTGGGCTGATGACTAGGCCTTCAAGTTAATCGCCCAGGCGCCGCGGCCGGGCCGGCGCGCAGGCCGCGCAAGCGTAGTCGATGGGCACTGTGCCAGCTACATTTTGGATAATGATGATTCCGTCGATGGCTGCGCCGCGCATTGCACGGCATTGGCGAAACCCGCACCTTGCGATTCGGTTTTGGCAGCGTGGAAAACGGGTTGCGCCGAATTGAGCGCGAACAGAATGCGGTCTTCGCGCGTGCCTCCCAGGCGCTGAATCACGATGGCGCCATCGTCATGGATGTAAATGCGCAACTGCGGCGCCCTGGGGCTTTGCCAATAGCAGGGGTTGCTGTCGAGGCAATGCCAGTTATTTTCCGCCGACATCTGGGTGTGCAGCAAGCCATCCAGATAAGCCTGGTCGTCGTGGTAGTTGGATTCGACCGCGTGCCAGTGCGCGAGCAGGCTGCTGTAAGCCTGCTGCCGCGAAGTGCAAGGCGCCATGTTTTCTATGCGCTTGAGAAAAGCGACTGCACGGCGCTCAAACTCGTAAAACAAGCTGACCTCCTTGAATGTAAGCCGAGTTCGTCCGAGTTGGTTACGAATAGTCGTCAATATGCTATTTCTAACAGATTCTCAGGAGGGCTGTCGAGCAACGTGGGCGTAAGTTTCATACAGTTTCATTTGCGGCTTGCTATTCTCAGAATACCTAGCATTGTTTGCAATATCTGCACTGCGTTTCATCAAGCCAGCAAGGAAATTCCATGCACCGACCGCAACCTGTCGATCCACCCACATCCCCCTCGGTTCCCACCGAATCTCCTGGAGAGATGCCGATTGGCGATCCTCCACCAAGCCCGGCCACGGCACCGCCCATCAAAGACCCTCGACCCGAGCGTGAAGCGGGCTGAGCCAGGCTGGAGATGAACGCATCAGGGCAATGCCTGTGGCGCGGCTGACGAGATAACGTAAAAGTCATTTCCAACGGCAAGTCGCTGCCCCGCCTTTCACGCGCGCGCGCGCATGGCGTCCAAAAAGGCATGCTGCAGCTGGATGCAATCCTGGCTGGCGGTGCGGCGATGCAACAGACAGCGCGGCGAAAGCCGCTTCATCGCCCCACCCTTCGCGTAGGAGTGCTAGCTAAATTGATAGCAACGAAACTTTATAGAATGGACCTATCAATCCTAAATTAACTGAACTTCTCATTTGCAGCAATGATTTCTAGCTCTCTTTTTTGATTTTTCCTGGAACTTCGCGTTCAGGCATGGACTCAGACAGGCTTTTTCCACCCCTGACCTATCTGATTGGAGCTGCTCCCGTGCTGTCTTTGACCCGCCGTTTCTCGCATTTCATCGCCGCTGCCAGCCTTGCACTGGGCGCGCTCGCGCCCGCCGCAGCCAGCGCCGCCGAATTCGTCAGCATCAAAGGTTCCACGGTGAACGTGCGCGAGAAACCGAACACCCGCTCCGATACGCTGTGGGAACTGGGCCGGGGCTATCCGCTGCAGGTCACGCAGCGCCAGGGCAAGTGGCTCAAGGTGCGCGACTTCGAATCCACCCTGGGCTGGGTGCATGCCCCGCTCACGGCCAAGACGCCGCACATGGTGATCACCGCGCGCACGGCCAACATGCGCTCGGGCCCGGGCACGAAGTTCAAGCGCGTCGCCACGCTGGAGCAGCATGAAGTCGTGCGCACGGTCAAGAAATCGGGACGCTGGGCCCAGGTGCGGCGCGAAAATGGCCAGCAGGGCTGGATCGCAAAGAGCCTGGGCTGGGGCTGGTAAAACCGGCGCTCAGCCGCGCACAATGACCTGCGCGCGCGGCGCATAGCCGTGGTTCAGCGGTCCATGACCGCTGCCGGTGCGCACATTGGCGCCCGCGGCGATCGCGCCCAGAATGTAGCTGCGCGCGCGCGCCACCGCATCGGGCAGCGCCGCGCCCGATGCCAGTTCGGCCGCAATCGCCGACGACAGCGTGCAGCCCGTGCCATGGCCGTTGTGCGTCACGATGCGCGCCGATTCCAACCGGTGGCTCACGCCATCGGCGTCGACCAGCAGATCGACCACCCAATCGCCGGGCAGATGTCCGCCCTTGAGCAGCACGGCCGGCGCGCCCAGCGCCAGCAATTGGCGCGCCGCGGCGTCCAGCGCCTCGATACCGGCAATGGGCTGACCCAGCAACCAGCCGGCTTCGTCCAGGTTGGGCGTGATCAGCTCGACCAGCGGAAACAGCTCGCGCACCAGCGCATCGGCGGTCTCGGCAGCGACCAGGCGGTCGCCGCTGGTGGCCACCATCACGGGATCGAGCACAACATGGGGCAGCTGGTAGCGGCGTATCGCGTCGGCCACCACGCGCACGGTCTCGGGCGTGGCGAGCATGCCGATCTTGACGGCGTCCACGCCTATGTCCTGCACCACAGCATCGATCTGCGCCTTGAGGATGTCGCCGGGCACGGCGTGGATGGCACGCACGCCGCAGGTGTTCTGCGCGGTGATCGCGGCAATCGCGGTCATGCCGAAGCAGCCGAGCGCGCTGAAGGTCTTGAGATCGGCTTGAATGCCCGCGCCGCCACCGCTGTCGGAGCCGGCAATGGAGAGCACGCGCAGGTAGCGCGCAGGGGCCGAAGCTGGCAGGTTGGAGGCGGCCTGGGCGGATTGCGCCGAATGAGGGATTGTCATGGGAAAATTATGGCGCATCCGGCGCCCTTCCCGTCCCAAACCAAGGGCCGTGTCGCCGCGGGCTATTCGCGCCGCGCCAGCGTGAAATCAGACGCTTCGTCCTGTTCGATCCGCCGCAACGGCGCGCTTTCGTCCTTGAGCGCCACGCCCGTGCGTTCGCCGGCGCGCGCCGCGCGCAGCAGCCAGGCGGCACGCCGCGCGGCCTCGGGGTAGTCCTGGCCTTCGGGCCGCACATTTGAAATGCAGTTGCGCTCGGCGTCGCTGCGCCCGCGCCGCGGCGCCCAGGTCAGGTAGATGCCCATGCTGTCGGGCGAGCTCAGGCCCGGGCGTTCACCGATCAGCACCATCACCATGCGCGCGCCCAGCCGCTCGCCTATGTCGTCGCCTATCGCCACGCGGCCCTGCTGGGCCAATACCGCAGGCGTCAGGTGCCACGCCGGTGCATCGGCCTGCAGCTCGCCGAGCAAGGCCGCCAGAAACGGCGCCGCATGCCGCTCCACCGCCAGCGCCGACAGGCCGTCGGCGACGACGATGGCCAGATCGGGCGGCGCGCCGCGCTCGGCCTGCAGCGCCTGGGCCGACGCGTCATCGAGTTCGCGCCCCCAATCGGGGCGCTGCAGGTAGCTCGCGCGATCGGGCGCGGCGCTGTGCGCAACCAGCGTGGGCACCCCCAGCGCCTCAATGGCGCCGGCGGTCAGGCGCATGTCCAGCGACCGGTGCACGGCGTCGCGCGCCTGCGCATGCGCCAGTTGGAAGGCCAGCTGCTGCGCGGTAGGAATGCTGATGCCGCTGCGCCCCAGCGCGATGCGCGCCGGCGTGTGGCGGCGCAGTTGTTCCCAGGGGTTGGCGGTGACGGCGCTGTCCATGCGGTTCTCCTTCATGTCAGCAGATGCGCAAACGGGCCGTGGCGCGCATCCGCGAGCCGCGCCTGCGCGCCGGGCACGAAGATGCCCGAGCGCTCCAGCCAGGCCTCGAACTCGGGCGCGGGGCGCAGCCCGAGCACGCGGCGCGCATAGAGCGCGTCGTGGAACGACGTGGTCTGGTAGTTGAGCATCACGTCGTCCGAGCCCGGAATGCCCATCACGAAGGTGCAGCCCGCGACGCCCAGCAGCGTCAGCAGCACGTCCATGTCGTTCTGGTCGGCCTGCGCATGATTGGTGTAGCAGATGTCGCAGCCCATGGGCAGGCCCAGCAGCTTGCCGCAGAAGTGGTCCTCGAGACCGGCGCGGATGATCTGCTTGCCGTCAAACAGATATTCTGGCCCGATGAAGCCGACCACGGTGTTGACGAGCAGCGGATTGAAATGCCGCGCCACTGCATAGGCGCGCGCCTCGATGGTCTGCTGGTCGCAGCCGTGGTGCGCATTGGCCGACAGCGCACTGCCCTGGCCGGTCTCGAAATACATCACGTTGGCCCCGCGCTGGCCGTCCGCGAACAGGCTGCCGCGCTGCAGCGACAGCGCGGCAGCCTGCGCTTCGGCCAGCAGCGCCAGGTCTATGCCGAAGCTGCGGTTCGCGGCCTCGGTGCCGGCAATCGACTGGAACACCAGATCGACGGGCGCGCCGCGCTCCATCGCCTGCAAGGTGTTGGTCACATGCGTGAGCACGCAGGACTGCGTGGGAATGCCGTACTGCTGTATCACCGCGTCGAGCATTTCAAGCAGGCGCATGACCTGGGGAACATTGTCGCTCGCCGGGTTGATGCCTATCGTCGCGTCGCCCGAGCCGTACATCAGGCCGTCAAGCACGCTGGCAGCAACGCCGGCCGCGGCGTCGGTCGGGTGGTTGGGCTGCAGCCGCGTCGACAAGCGCCCGCTCAGGCCTATGGTGTTGCGAAAGCGCGTGGTGACCTGGCATTTGCGCGCGACCTGGATCAGGTCCTGGTTGCGCATCAGCTTGGAGACCGCGGCCACCATTTCGGGCGTGAGGCCGGGCGCGAGCGCCGTCAGCACGGCGCCGTCGACCGCATCCGACAGCAGCCAGTCGCGCAAGCCGCCCACGTCCATTCCGGCCACGGGCGCAAACGCGGCCGCGTCGTGGCCGTCGATGATCAGCCGCGTGACTTCATCGGACTCGTAGGGAACCAACGCTTCCTGCAGGAATTGCGCCAGCGGCACCTGCGCCAGCGCCATCTGCGCCGCGACGCGCTCCTCGGCCGACTGCGCGGCCAGGCCCGCGAGCTGATCGCCCGAGCGCTCGGGTGAGGCCCGCGCGAGCAACTGCGCGAGGCTGTCGAAGACATAACGGCGCACGCCTATGGTCTGGTGGTAAACGGGCATTTGAACTTCGGTTTGTCAGCGGTTGGACCCATTCTGGCCCTCCTGCGCGCCAGCGCAACTCCTGCCCTGCCGCCGGGGTCGCGCCGCTTGTGCTGTAATTCGACTTCAACGGACGAAACAGGGGTGTCCCATTGCCGGCCAGGTTGCCCAGCGCAGCCATGACCGCGATGCGCGACTGAGAAACACCCTGGGGCACCCAACCGCAGCCTGTGCTGCCGCCCCGCTACCCGATCCAGGTCATACTGGCGTGGGGAGTTTCCTGCAAAGCGTGGTCACGCCTTTTTTGTCCCTGCCGTATTGACGGGACTTATCGACGGGATTTCCCATGCCTTGCCTACAACCTTCCTCGCGCATCGCCATTCTGGGCGCGGGTCTCATGGGCCGATTGCTGGCCTGCTCGCTCGCACGCCAGGGCCACCAGATTGCGCTCTACGACGCCCATGGCCCGCAGGCCGATGGCGCGGCCGCGCGCGTCGCCGCGGCCATGCTCGCGCCGCTGGCCGAGTCGGCCGTGACCGAACCGGGCGTGGTGCGCATGGGCCAGCACGCGCTGGGCCGCTGGCCGCAGATCATTGCCGAACTCGACGGCCATGTGTACTTCCAGCAGAACGGCACGCTGGTGCTGTGGCACCGCCAGGACGCGGGCGACGCCCAACGTCTGTGCGCGCTGTTCGAGAAGAACCGCCGCATCAACGACTCCCTGCCCGCACTGCAGACGCTGTCGGGCCAGGACTTGCACGCGATCGAGCCCGCGACCACCCAGCGCTTCACGCAAGGCGTGTACCTGCAGGGCGAAGGCCAGCTCGACAACCGCCAGCTGCTGGCCGCGCTGCTGGCCACGCTGGAGCGCCTGGGCGTGCAAATGCATTGGGAAACGCCCAAGGAACTGGGCGACTTCGCGCCCGGCCAGCCGGGCCAGCCCGACTGGGTGCTCGACTGCCGCGGCCTGGGCGCGCGCACGGCCTGGCCGCAGCTGCGCGGCGTGCGCGGCGAAGTGGTGCGCGTGCATGCGCCTGAAGTCACGCTGCAGCGGCCCACGCGGCTGGTGCATCCACGCTATCCGCTGTACATCGCGCCCAAGGAAGACCATTTGTTCGTGATCGGCGCGACCGAGATCGAGTCCGACGACATGTCGCCCGCGAGCGTGCGCTCCACACTGGAGCTGCTGAGCGCGGCCTATACCGTGCACTCGGGCTTTGCCGAAGCGCGCATCGTCGAGATCGCCAGCCAGTGCCGCCCCACGCTGCCCGACAATCTGCCCGCCGTGCGCCGGCTGTCGCAGCGCGTGCTCGAAGTCAACGGTCTGTACCGCCACGGCTTCATGATTTCTCCGGCGCTGCTCGACGTGGTGCTGGAACTGCTGACCACGGGCGACTCCGCCTTGGCGCGGCGCTTCGACGTGCCCGTGCACCAGTGAGTCCCCTCCTGCCGGAAACTGCCCCATGAACATTCTTCTGAACCAACAGCCGCTGGCCCTGCCCGAGGGCGCGAGCCTGGCCGACGCCCTGGCGCTGCAGACGCTGCGCCCGCCCTATGCCGTTGCCGTCAACACCCAGTTCGTGCCGCGCGCGCAGTACGCCGCGCGGCCGCTGCAAGACGGCGACCGCGTCGAAGTCGTGTCGCCCGTGACCGGCGGCTGATCCACTGAATTCACCGAGTTTGCCAAGATGAACACCACCACTTCCTCCGACAGCGATCCACTGGTCCTTTACGGCCAGACCTTCCACAGCCGCCTGCTGCTGGGCACGTCGCGCTATCCTTCGCCGGCCGTGCTCGAAGCCGCAGTGAAGCGCTCGCGCCCCGCCATGCTCACGGCCTCGCTGCGTCGCCAGGGCAGCCAGGCCGCCGAGACCGGCGCGGGCTTCTGGGAGATGCTGCGCCGCCTGGACGTGCCCGTGCTGCCCAATACCGCGGGCTGCCTGAGCATCCAGGAAGCCGTGACCACGGCGCAGATGGCGCGCGAAGTGTTCGACACGCCCTGGATCAAGCTCGAGCTGATAGGCGACGACTACACGCTGCAGCCCGATACGCTCAATCTGGTCGAAGCCGCATCCATCCTGATCAAGGACGGCTTCCAGGTGCTGCCTTACTGCACCGAAGATCTCGTGCTGTGCCAGCGCCTGGTCGATGTCGGCTGCCAGGCCGTGATGCCCTGGGCCGCGCCCATAGGCACGGGCCGCGGCCCGGTCAATCCCTATGCGCTGCAGACACTGCGCGAGCGCCTCACGGTGCCTATGATCGTCGACGCCGGCCTGGGCCGGCCTTCGCATGCCTGCCAGGTGATGGAATGGGGTTTCGACGGCGTGCTGCTCAACACCGCCGTGGCGCTGTCGCAGGACCCCGTGGCCATGGCCGGTGCGTTTGCCGACGCCACGCACGCGGGCCGCGCGGCCTGGCATGCGGGCGCGATGGCCGAGCAGCAGTCGGCCCAGCCCAGCACTCCGGTGCTGGGAACGCCGTTCTGGCACCACGACGGCCCCTGAAGCAGGAGACGCAATGACCACCACCGACACCGCCGCCCTGGCGCAATCGATTCTGGACCACCACGCCGCGGCGTTCGCGCCCGAAGGCAGCGACCTCAGCGCGCTGCCGCCCCAGCCCGTGCCGCCGGCCACGCGCAGCGAGCCCGCGTATCTCGCGGCGCTGCAGGCCTGCTCGCAGCTGGGCTTTATCGCCGTGGACGCCGAATGCCTGGCGCGCGCCTGGCAGGCGCAAACCGAGCGCACGGGGCAGTTCGACGCCGCGCACTGGCCCGATGACGGGCGCGATTTCGGCCTGATTGCGGCCGACGCCGCCCTGCCCCCGGTGTTTGCAGCCTGCCCGCGGTCGCTGGGCCTGTACGCCGTGCTGCCCGACGCGCAATGGGTGGGCCGCATGGCGCGCGCCGGCGTACCCACGGTGCAGCTGCGCTTCAAATCGGAAGATGCCCAGGCGATCACGCGTGAAGTCCAGGCCGCCGTGGCGGCTGTGCAGGGCACGGACGCATTGCTGTTCATCAACGACCATTGGCAGGCGGCGCTCGACGCCGGCGCCTATGGCGTGCATGTGGGCCAGGAAGACCTGGACGCCCTGCCGGCCGCCGCGCTCGATGCGATGCGCGCGGCCGGAGTTCGCCTGGGCGTCAGCACCCATGGCTACGCAGAGATGGTGCGCGCCCAGGCAGTGCGCCCCAGCTACATCGCGCTGGGCGCGGTGTTTCCGACCACGCTCAAGCGCATGGCGACCGCGCCGCAGGGCGTGGCGCGGCTCGCGGCCTATGTGCGGCTGATGCGCCAATACCCGCTGGTGGCGATTGGCGGCATCAGCGCCGAGCAGTTTCCCGAAGTGCTGGCCACGGGCGCGGGCTCGATCGCCGTGGTGCGCGCGCTGGTCAACGCGCCGGACCCCGAAGCCCAGGCGCAGGCATTGCAGGCCGCCTGGCGCTGAAACCAGCGGCGGTCACGGCGGCCGCCGCTTCAGCCCGGACCGTTGCCGGCTTCGGGCTTGTCCTTCTTGTCTTCGTCCACCACAGGCTTGGCGATCACCCGGTCGGTGCGCGCCGCGTTCCAGGCAGAGAAGATGCTGTCGGGCGATGACTCCTCTTCCCAGGGCGTGAGCTCCAGGTCTGCAGGCAGCGACTGCTTGGGGTCCATGGCATTGAAGCCCACGCTCTGGTCCACGGGCGAGCCAACGATGGGCCGCTTGGGAAACTCCTCCAGATCGAAAGGCAAGGGCTCGACGGCCGGCAGATCCAGCGGCTGCCAGCGGCCTACATCGCTCAGGTCGATGTCGAGCAGCGACGACGCCGCGGGCGCATCTGCGCCGGCCGCGTCCGGGCTCAACGGCTCGGCGCGTGCGAAAGGACCTTCGGGCACATCGAAGCGCGAAGGGATCTCCAGCGACAGCTCGGGAGTTTCCAGCGCTTCGGGCAGCGGCACCAGCGGAGGTGCGGACGCATGCGAGCGGTCCAGCGTCGCCCAGGGCTGCTCGACTGGCGCCGCGACTGCGCCCGCTGCGGGCACTGCGGCTGCCGCGGCCAGCGCGGTCGCCGTCACCGATGCCGGCGGCGTATCGTCTACGGCCACGGCGGGCGTGGTGCGCACCCGGCCCGCGGTCTCGCCGCGCGCGCGCGCCGGCGTGGTGCGCGCCACGGCCTGCAGCAGCAGCAGATCATCAAACGCTTCGAGTTCGAACAGCAGGTCCTGGCCCGGCTGGCGGAACAGATAGCTTTCGAGCAGATCGCCGACCTCCTCGGTAGGCCACAGCGCCTCGATGTTGGCGAGCAAATCCGGGTAATGCGCCAGCGAGCGGCCACGCTGGGCGAACTGCGCCATTTCCGGCACGCGCGCCGCGAAGTGCTGCTCGAACTGCCGGCGCAGCTCCTCGTATTCGGTCTTGCGGCTGAGCTGATAGAACAGCCCCAGCAACTCGAGATAGGCCAGCGGCGACGAGTCTTCATGCTCGGCAATGTGCTTGCGCATCACGGCAATCGCTTGTTCGTACTCGCCCACCGAGGTGAAGAATTCGGCCTGCTGGCGCACGTCGAACAGCTCCTCGGGCTTGACCACGGCGCGCGGCTTTTGCTGCGCCAACGCCGCTGCATCGGCGCTTGCCGAAGCGCCGAATGCGGAAAGACCGAATTCGGTCGTGATCTCGTCCTGGCGCACATCGACGGCCGCGCCCGGCGGCGTGGCAGCGCTGGCGGCCGGGGCAACGAACGGCACGGCGCTGCCGAAAGCCGTGTCGCCAGCGGCGGCGTCAGGCATCGCGGCCACGTAGCCATCACCGGAATCGCGCCAACTGTTCGCGGCCGCCTGCGTCAGGTTGCGCAGGCGCAGCAGCAGCCAGGCCAGCAGCGCGAGCGCGATCGCCAGCGCGGCCAGCAGCGGCAAGGTCCAGGGACTGCCCTGTTCCTTTTCGGCCTGCAAGGCCTCGAGCTGGCTGCTGATGCGCGCCAGGCTCGCGTTCTGGCTGGCCTCGCGCGCCTTCATGGACTGGATCTGGGTTTCAAGCGCCAGCACGCGCTGATCCGCCTCCGGAGCAACCGCAGGCAATGTGACATCGGGCACGGCCGCAAGACCTTCTGCAGCGGGCGCTGCCGGGGCACCAGGCACGGTGAGGGCCGCCGCGCCGGCAGCGGGTGCGGTCCAGTTTTCGACCGGCTCCATGCGCAGGCGCGAGTCGATGCGCAGACGCGGCTCCATGCGCAGGCCTGATTCGCCCGCGGCGGCGACGGTCGGTGCAGGCGCGGCCGGGGCCTTGCTGGGTTTGGGTGCGGGCTTGCGCGGACGTGGCTCGGCGGGGGCCTGGGGAGGATTCGCGCTGGCCGTGGGCCGGCTTGCGGGCTCGGCGCGGCGGGCTGGGGCGGACGCACGCGCACGCTCCGCAGGCGGTGCAATGGCGGGCGGTGGCGACAGCTCGCTCAACTGCCTGATATCGAGCGCCGCGCCGCTGGCGGCCACCGTTTCGGGCAATTCGGCAAAAAATGTATAGCTGCGCGAAGTCTGGCCCTGGCAGCCGGCCAACAGCTTGACCACGACCACGGGCTCGTCGATGACGACAGAGGCGCGCACCCGTACCGAGGCCGGCAGGCCGGCGCGGCGTGCCAAGGGCGTGATGTTCACGCGGCTGGCGTCGATGCGCCGCTCGCCCAGCAGCACATCGGCGCGCACGCAGGAAGAAGCGGCGTCCATATCGGCGTCCGGTTGCCACTGGAACACCAGATCCAGCGGCGCGCCCAACACCACCTGGCCCTGGCTCTGTCCCAGAGACAGTGCTGACGCGGTCAATGACAGCGCGAACAGCCCAACCCCTCCGAACGTATAACAAATTTTCACAAGCAGCTCCCCCTGGGTGAATTTTGGCATACAAGGCTCGAAAGCCACACGGGGCGGCGGTTTTGGGCCATTTTTCCACGGCGCATGAGCGCGTGCTCGACCCCCGGGGTTTTCCCTTGGAATGCGCGCACCCCACCCGCGGCGCAGACACCCATGCGACAAACAGGCGAAACCACTGCTGCGCGAGGCCGGTCCCGCACGCGACAATGGGCCGGTCATCAGTCACGGAAAAGACAGGCCATGGACGACCCGATTCTTACTATCGAAGAACGTGAAGCGATCAACTCAGGTCGCTGGTTTACGTCTCTTTCTCCTTCACTCAGGCACGACATACTTCGATGCGCATATGTCAAACGTTACAAGGACGGCACGCTGATCTGCGCACGCGGCGAGCCGCCCGAAGAATGGATCGCCTGCGCCAAGGGCGCGGTGCGCGTGAGCTCCACCTCGATCTCGGGCAAGCTGATCACCTTGACCTATGTGGAGCCGGGCATCTGGTTCGGCGATGTCGCGATCTTCGACGGCGACCGGCGCACCCACGATGCCTATGCGCACGGCGAGACCACCATCCTGTGCGTTTCCAAGGCCGACTTCAAGAAGATTCTGGCCACGCATGCCGAGTTCTCCGAAGCCATGCTGCGCCTGCACGCGCGGCGCATACGCCAGCTCTACGGCCTGGTGGAAGACCTCAACACGCTGCCGCTGCGCGCGCGCCTGGCCAAGCAGCTGCTGCATCTGGTGCGCAGCTACGGCGTGCCCAGCCTTTCGGACGGCCAGGAAATCCGCATCGGCCTGCAATTGGCACAGGAAGAACTGGCACAGCTGCTGGGCGCCTCGCGCCAGCGCGTGAACCAGGAGCTCAAGGCCATGGAGCGCGAAGACATCATCCGCATCGAGCCGGGCGGCCTGGTCGTGCGCGACCGGCCCACGCTGCTGCGCATCGCGGAATCCGACCACTGACGACAAGGACCTGCTGACCCATGAGCACTTTCGACCATTTCGTGGGCACCCGCCCCCTTTCGGAGCAGCATGCGTTCGATACCGCCGCGCTGTCGGACTGGCTTTCGCGCAATCTCACGGGCTTTGCCGGCCCGCTGAGCGTCGAGATGTTCAAGGGCGGCCAGTCCAACCCGACCTACAAGCTGATCACGCCCGGCCAGAGCTATGTGCTGCGCGCCAAGCCCGGGCCCGTGGCCAAGCTGCTGCCTTCGGCGCATGCAATTGAGCGCGAGTTCGCTGTCATGAAGGGCCTGCAGGGCACCGACGTTCCCGTGCCGCGCATGTTCGCGCTGTGCGAGGACGAGACCGTGATGGGCCGTGCGTTCTACGTGATGGAGTACATGGAAGGCCGTGTGCTCTGGGACCAGTCGCTGCCGGGCATGACGCCCGCCGAGCGCGGCGCCATCTATGACGAGATGAACCGCGTGATTTCCGCGCTGCACTCGGTGAAGTTCGCCGAACGCGGCCTGGCCAGCTACGGCAAGCCGGGCAATTATTTCGACCGCCAGATCGGGCGCTGGAGCAAGCAGTATCTGGCCTCGGTGACCCAGCCGATTCCCGAGATGGACCAGCTGATGGCCTGGCTGCCCGCGCACATGCCCGCGAGCGCGCGCGACGAAGCCCATGTGTCCATCGTGCACGGCGACTTCCGCCTCGACAACCTGATGTTCCACCCGACCGAGCCGCGCGTGATTGCCGTGCTCGACTGGGAGCTGTCCACCCTGGGCCATCCGCTGGCCGACTTCAGCTACCACTGCATGAGCTGGCATATCCCGGCCGCGCTGGGCCGCGGCATAGGCGGCATGGATATCGCCGCGCTGGGCATTCCCGACGAGGACAGCTACATCCGCCGCTACTGCGAGCGCACGCGCATCACCACACCCGAGGCACTGCGCGCCGACTGGAACTTCTACCTGGCCTACAACATGTTCCGCATCGCGGCCATCCTGCAAGGCATCGCCAAGCGCGTGGAAGCCGGCACGGCGTCCAGTGCCCAGGCCAAGGCCTCGGGCGACACCGCCAGGCCCATGGCCGAGCTCGCCTGGTCTTTCGCGCTCAAGAGCGGCGCCTGAAGCGACCGCGCAAATCACCCTAGGAGAACGCATGGACTTCGAATATTCGGCCAAGACCAAGGACCTGCAGGCGCGGCTGCTGCGCTTCATGGAGGAGTACATCTACCCCGCGGAAGCCACCTATGCAGCGGAACTGGCGACCAATACCGCGGCGGGCAAGCGCTGGAGCGCGCTGCAGACCGTCGAGAAACTCAAGGTCCAGGCCAGGGAAGCCGGACTGTGGAACCTGTTCCTGCCGGTGGACAGCGCCGCGGCCTCGGGCTATGAAGGCGCGGGCCTGACCAACCAGGAGTACGCGCCGCTGGCCGAAATCATGGGCCGCGTGCCCTGGGCCTCCGAAGCCTTCAACTGCTCGGCGCCCGACACCGGCAACATGGAAACCATCGCGCGCTACGGCGACGAAGCCAACAAGCAGCGCTGGCTCAAGCCCCTGCTCGAAGGCAAGATCCGTTCGGCCTTCGCGATGACCGAGCCCGACGTCGCCTCCAGCGACGCGACCAACATTGAAACGCGCATCGAACGCCAGGGCGACGAGTACGTGATCAACGGCCGCAAATGGTGGATCTCGGGCGCGGCCGACCCGCGCTGTGCGGTGTTCATCACCATGGGCAAGACCGACCCCGAAGCCGCCAGGCATTCGCAGCAGAGCATGGTGCTGGTGCCGGCCGACACCCCCGGCATTCGCATCGTGCGTCCGCTCAACGTGCTGGGCTACGACGACGCGCCGCACGGCCATGTGGAGATGTACTTCGAGAACGTGCGCGTGCCGGTCTCGAACATTTTGCTGGGCGAAGGCCGGGGCTTCGAGATCGCCCAGGGGCGGCTGGGCCCCGGGCGCATACACCATTGCATGCGCCTGATCGGCCTGGCCGAGCGCGCGCTCGAGCTGATGTGCAAGCGCGCCACCTCGCGCACCGCGTTCGGCAAGACGGTGGCCCAGCAGTCGATCACGCAGGAGCGCATCGCCGAAGCGCGCTGCAAGATCGACATGGCCCGGCTGCTCACGCTCAAGGCCGCCTGGCTGATGGACACGGCCGGCAACAAGGTGGCCCGCACCGAGATCGCGATGATCAAGGTCGTCGCTCCGAGCATGGCCTGCCAGGTCATCGACTGGGCGATCCAGGTGCATGGCGGCGGCGGCATGTGCGACGACTTCCCGCTGGCGTATGCCTACGCGACCGCGCGCACGCTGCGCTTTGCCGACGGCCCCGACGAAGTCCACCGCAACGCGCTGGCCAAGTGGGAGCTGGGCAAGTACGGCAGCTATGGCAAGGACGCCGAAGTTCCGGTGACGCGCGGCGGATAGCCCTAACACCGAATTCAAGTCGACCCGGCCTGCGCGCCGGGTTTTTTCTTGCCTGTGCGGCTGCGCCGCGCCCTGCGTCTGCACGAATTTGTAACTTTCGGGAAAAGCCCTGCTTATTGGACTAAGGGTTTGCGCTGGGCTTCCGATAATCCCGGCAAGGATGCGGCGGATCGAAAGTGATCGGTCGCTCCTTCCCTGTCAATTTCAATTTCTGCACTGCGCCGCGGCCTGACCGCTACCCCCCACCCCCATGACGTTCTTTCAAAACCTGAAGCTGGCCAACAAGCTGCTTGTCTCTTTCGCGGTCCTGCTGCTGCTGTCCGCCAGCGTAGGCCTGTTCGCGCTGGTCCAGCTCGACCGCGTCAACCAGACCGCCACCGACCTGACGCGCCAGGCACTGCCCGCGGCGCGCACGCTGCAGGACATCAAGTACCAGCTGCAGCGCCACCGCGCGCAACTGACGCAGCACCTGCTGGCCGCCACGCCCGACGAGGCCGCAGGCTACGAGAAATCCATGCCCATTCTGTGGGACACGGTGACCAAGCAGCACGCGGCCTATGCCGCCTTCGCCAAGACGCCCCAGGAGCAGCAACTGCTCAGCGAGATCGGCACCGAGCTCAAGAACTACGCAACGCATTCCGCGCAGATCCTGCAGATGTCGCGCGACCTGCAAAGCGAACAGGCCGCGCACGCGCTGCGTGGCGACTCGCTCAAGGTCACGCTTGCCATCCAGACCAAGCTCGACGCGCTCGACGAGATCAACAGCGCGCGCACCGAAGCCTTCAACAAGGCGGGCGACGACCTTTTCGACAGCGCCCAGGTCTGGATCAGCGCGCTGCTGGCCGGCTCGGTGCTGCTGGGTCTGGCCCTGGCTCTGGGCATTGCACGCGTGATCGCCCGGCCGCTGCAGCATGCGGTCAAGCTCGCCCAGGAAGTCGCCGCCGGCAACCTCGGCAGCCGCATCGAAGTGCACTCCACCGATGAAACCGGCCAGTTGCTGCAGGCCCTGCAGGACATGAACAGCAGCCT
>Ga0302347_1000996_pt1 | contig 37260 bp, 38 predicted proteins | sample PhyWR1_FD_202178 | JGI IMG/M metagenome (GOLD analysis project Ga0302347, IMG submission 202178) | Leaf surface microbial communities from wheat plants in UC Gill Tract Community Farm, Albany, California, United States - DLSL W.R1 (v2)... | ecosystem: Host-associated > Plants > Phyllosphere >... | reverse complement strand
ACCAGATCGATAATCAGGAATGGAATAAAGATAGTGAAGCCAATCTGAAAAGCGGTTTTCAGTTCGCTGGTCACGTAAGCCGGCAGCAAAATTCGCAGCGGGACGGCTTCTGGCCCATCAATAGGGCCGCTGTTTGCCAGGCGAGCAAACAGCGCCAGATCGGCTTCACGCGTCTGGCGCAGCATAAATTCGCGCAGCGGCTGAGCGCCTTTTTCCATGGCGACGTCCAGCGAGATTTTATTTTCGCTAAACGGCTGATAGGCGTCGGTATAAATCTTATCGATAACCGGCGACATAATAAAAAAGGTCAAAAATAAGGCCAGACCCAGCATCACCTGATTGGGTGGCGCAGAGGGCGTACCGAGGGCGTTACGCAGCAGGCCAAAAACGATGATAATACGGGTAAAGCTGGTGGTCATTAACAACAGCGCAGGCAAAAAGGTTAACGAGGTAAGAAACACCAGCGTCTGTACCGGCAGGGACCAGCTCTGGCCGCCGTTGGCGAGCGGCTGAGTAACCAGACCGGGAAGCTGTGCCATAGCCGCAGGCGCAGCCAGCCACAGACCGGCAAGAATAAAGGGGACAACGCGGCGCATCAGGATCTCCCGGAACGCTTGAGAAGGTTTTTCATCATTGATGCAAAATCGGGGGTGACGGGTACTGCGGATACCGCATCGGCAGCCGCAGGGGGTAGCGTATGCAACAGTGAAATTTGTCCAGCCGTCACGCCGAGGACCAGACGTGCGTTTTCTACCTCAACAATCACGATACGTTCACGCGGGCCAAGCGTGGCGCCTGCGCTGACTTTCAGACCGCGCGCCGGAGCGCCTTTACCGCCGAATCCCACGCGCTTTAATACCCATGCGGCCATCAGGATCAGAAATATAATGCCCAGTAGCGCGCCGCTGACCTGCATGAGCGACGAGACGGGGGAAACGGCCGGCTGAACGACCGTGGCCTGAGTTTTCATTTATTTACTCAAACGACGCATACGTTCTGACGGAGTGATGATATCAGTAATGCGTACGCCGTATTTGTCAGCGACCACCACCACTTCACCCTGAGCAATCAGATAGCCGTTAATCAGGATGTCCAACGGTTCGCCCGCCAGTCCGTCGAGTGAGACTACCGATCCCTGCGTCAGGCGCAGCAGTTCTTTAATGGTCATCCGGGTGCGGCCGAGCTCAACGGTCAGTTTGACCGGAATATCCATAATTAAATCGATATCCTGTAGCGTCCCGCTGACATCGCCGCCGCCCAACTGCTGGAAAACAGCGCTGGCAGCGCTTTTCCCGGCCGGGTTTTGTTGTTCATTCAACGCTTCAGCCCACAGATCGTCCATTGCCCCGTTGTTGTCATCGGACGGGTTATTTATGTCACTCATTAGGGCTGTTCCTCATTCAACGAATTCAAAATCGGGTTGATCAAATGCTCAACCCGCAGCGCATATTGTCCATTAACCGTGCCGTACTGGCTGGTCAGCACGGGAACGCCGTCCACATGCGCAATAATGCGATCGGGTTTTTCAATAGGCAGTACATCGCCCGGTTTCAGTTTCAGGATCTGCGACAGACGCAGCGAAATATCGGCAAAATTGGCGATAAGCTCCAGCTCGGAATGCTGGACCTGGCGCACCAGATTTTCACGCCAGTTCTGGTCCTCACTGCGTGAGTTTTCCAGCGGCGGGTTAACCAGCACTTCGCGCAGCGGTTCAATCATGCTGAACGGCAGGCAGATATTAAACTCGCCGGTCAGGTTGCCGATTTCCACATGGAAAGGGGTATTGACCACGATGTCGTTCGGTGACGTTGTGATGTTGGTAAACTTCACCTGCATCTCTGAACGTACATACTCAACATCCAGCGGATGAATGGCTTTCCACGCATCGCTATACGACTCAAGAGCCAGCTTGAGCATCCGGTTTATCACCCGCTGCTCGGTATTGGTGAACTCGCGACCTTCCACTTTGGTCGGGAAACGACCGTCGCCGCCGAACAGGTTATCAACAGCGATAAACACCAGCCCCGGCGAAAAGACAAACAGCCCGGTACCGCGCAGCGGTTTCAGGTGGATCAAGTTCAGGTTGGTCGGCACCGGCAGGTTGCGCGCAAATTCGTGATACGGCTGAATGCGGATGGCACCAACGGTAATATCCGGGCTACGACGCAGCAGGTTAAACAGCCCCATACGGAACTGGCGGGCAAAACGTTCGTTAATGATCTCCAGCGCCTGCAAGCGTTCGCGAACGACGCGACGTTGGGTATTGGGATCGTAAGGACGAATGTCGCTGTCGCTCGATTTGCCCTTTTGTGGTTCATCGGTTTTGTCGCTGTCGCCGTTGAGCAGCGCGTCAATTTCGGCCTGAGAAAGAATGCTATCGCCCATGCCGCTACCGCAAAATAAAGGCTGTATAGAGAACGTCGGTCACGTCCTGGCGCGGTTGCCCGGCGACCAGCGGCTGTCCCAGCGTCTCTTTAATTGCCGCAACCAGTGCCTGCTTACCTTCATTCGTCGATAGCTGGCTGGCATCCTGACGGGAGAACAGCAGCAGCAGACGGCTGCGGACTTCCGGCAGGTATTCATTCAGGCGGGCGCGGGTAGCCTCATCCTTCAGGCGCAGGGTAATGCCCACGTACAGTACGCGATCCGCATCGCCCAGGTTGACGGTAAAGGTATCCAGCGCAAAAAAGACCGGCGCGGCAGGCGGCGGAGCTTCTGCTTTCGCGTGCGCAGCCGGCTGCTGCTGCATACGCCAGTAGCTGTAGCCTGCGGTGGCGCACGCGACGAGGGTGATTAACACCAGCAGCGGGAGCCAAATGGCGCGTTTGCTTTTTTTAGTGGTGATGGCGGAGTCGGTCATCTGATACGTGCTTCCTGTTTCGGTACTGCTTATGGGGTGATTATCCCGTGTCCGCTGTCGGTCAAAGCGTGGAACAAACGAGAATAATCACGCTACCTCTGGCGTTTAAGCAAAGATGTCTACCGCACGGCTGCCCGAAACCCGCGATTGCAGGCTGGCAGGAACAGCCAGCAATTCATCTTCTGGCGCTGCCTGACCGCCAGTTGGGGTCTGACGGGCTGACTGTTGCTGTGAGGATGACTGCTGTTGTCCGGCGAAATTTTCGCTACTGATGCTGCTTTGCCCCAGCTGGATGCCACTTTCAGCCAGCTGGGTGCGCAGCATCGGCAGTGCGGCTTCCAGCGCGGCACGGACGTGGCTGTGCGCAGAGACCATCTGCAACTGTGCCTGGTTATCATCCATTTTGAGGGTGATTTGCACCTGGCCCAAATTCTCCGGGTTCAGACGCAGCTCTGCCGTTTGCTGCCCCTGACGCGTAAACATCGTAATGTGCTGGCTGACCGTTTGTTGCCAGTCCGGAGTACCCAGCGGCGCATTAACGGTCGCGATGGCGGCGGCGTGCGCGGCGGTTGGCGTCGGCGTTGCGACCATCAATGGCATGGCGTGAGAAGGTGTCGCCACCGGCGACGGCGTGCTTTCTGTTTCTACCCGCAGCGCCGCCGACGCCTGGGCCACCGTGAATGGCTGCGCAGGAATAGTAGCCTGCGGGCGTGCAGACGTATCTGCAGGTGCCTCTTTTAATGCAAGCGCCGGTTTATCGTTACCGGAGCCGCTCTGCAACTGAACGCCAGTTGGCAGAACGGCGCTGCTCTCACTCTGCGCTCGCGGTGCTGGCGTTGGCGTTGGCGTGGACGGCGGCGGTAGCATTGCCATTAAGGCACTGAGATCGGTCAGTTCATCCTCATCAGGGGTGGCCACCGGACGTTCGCTTTTTGCAGCGTTGCCCTCTGTTTTCGGCGTCTGATTCAGCGCCAGGCCGTTCAGCAGCGTATGGATGTCGCTAAGATCGGTCAGGGCAGTGTGCTCAGTGATATCCTGGAGCAGCGCATCCTGCCTGACTGGCTGAAGATCGGCGCGCAGGTCGCGATGAACAGCGACGTCTGCCGGTGCATTATCGCTGACCAGCGCCCCCGCCAGCAGGGTAAGAAAATCCTGCGCGCCGCCCTCTGTACTGTTAACAGACAGGCTGCCCGGGGTGGCGTCGGTATCGCTGACGCTAAGAGGAGGTAATGTGATCACTCGTATTTCCTTTGGGTTGCGCGCTGGGCAAACTCATCCATTTTTTTCTGATCGAGGCGGTTTTCCGCCAGCAGGGCCGCGCTGGCCTGACGGTCAGACAAGGTCTGCCACGCCTGCAAACGCTGTTTTTTCTCGCGCCAGACATTCATCGCCTGATCGACTTTATGATTCCACTGCATCAACTGCTGGCGATGCTGATCGATAGCTTTCTCCAGCGTTTGAATAAATTGCTGATAATTTTGCCAGCGCTGGCTGCCAATACCCTGGCTCATATCGGTATTCAGGCTGGACTGGTACTCATCCTGATAGTTCATTAGCATCTGAAGTTGTTCCTGCGCCTGCTGACAGCCGCGGCGCATCTCGCCGAGGCGCAGCGCGGCGTTATCGACATCCTTTTCCGCCAGATCCTTCAGAGTGGATAATGCGTTATTCTGCGTCACCTTGGTTCTCCCGGGTCATCACGCCGTGGGGAAAATCAGTTCCAGTGCCTGGAGCGACTCTTCCCAGCCTGCTTTTTCAAAAATGCCCTGCTGTAAAAACGCCTCCAGTTGCGGCCACAGCACAATGGCCCGATCGAGCAGCGGATCGCTACCGCGGGCGTACGCGCCGACGCTGACTAAATCGCGGTTGCGCTGAAAACTGGAAAGTAACTGTTTGAAATTACGAACCCGCGCGTAATGACGCTCATCAATAAGCGCGGTCATCGCACGGCTGATTGAGGCTTCGATATCAATGGCCGGATAGTGCCCGGCTTCAGCCAGACGGCGTGAGAGCACAATATGGCCGTCAAGAATAGCGCGTGCAGAGTCGGCAATCGGATCCTGCTGATCGTCACCCTCGGTAAGCACGGTGTAAAACGCGGTCACCGAGCCGCCGCCGGTAATGCCGTTTCCGGCGCGTTCAACCAGCGCGGGCAGTTTGGCAAAAACCGATGGTGGATAGCCTTTGGTCGCCGGAGGTTCACCGATAGCCAGCGCAATCTCACGCTGCGCCATCGCATAACGGGTCAGGGAGTCCATAATCAGCAGCACGTGCTGGCCGCGATCGCGAAAATCTTCGGCAATGCGCGTGGCGTAGGCGGCCCCCTGCATACGCAGAAGAGGAGAGACGTCTGCCGGTGCCGCAATGACCACCGAGCGGGCGCGCCCCTCGGTCCCTAAAATGTTTTCGATAAAATCTTTTACTTCACGTCCGCGCTCGCCGATGAGCCCGACGACAATCACGTCGGCTTCGGTATATCGCGCCATCATGCCGAGCAGGACGCTTTTACCGACGCCGGAGCCGGCAAACAGCCCCATACGCTGTCCGCGTCCCACGGTGAGCAGCGCGTTAATCGGGCGCACACCGGTGTCGAGCACGTGCTCAATGGGCGTTCGCTGAAGCGGGTTGAATGGCTGAGTGATCAGCGCGCCGGTTTCGGTCGTCTCCGGGGACGGTAATCCGTCCAGCGGTTTACCGGCACCGTCAAGGACTCGACCCAACAGCGCCGGACCGAGCGGCAGCTGCTTACTGCTGTGCAGACCGTCACCGCTACCGTTTCGGGCGTATACCCGTGCGCCAGGCAGAATGCCTTCGACTTCTTCCAGCGGCATTAAAAACAGACGCTGGCCGTTAAAGCCGACCACTTCACTTTCAACTTCCTGTGTTTCACCCCGATCCTGACGCTCAATAATGCAGGTTGCGCCCAGCGGCAGCTGTAGCCCGGTGGCTTCAAGTACCAGACCGGTGGCGCGCGTTAAGCGACCGTAACGGCGCACGGCGGGTAGCTGCGCCATTTTCGCTTCGAAATGATCGAGCGTGTGCAGCCAGCGGCTCAGGCGGGCGGTCATTAACAGGCTCCCGGTGCGGCCAGACGGCACAGTTCCTGCCAGCGCGTGGCAACGCTGGCATCCAGATCGCCCTCATCGGCAGAGACTTTACATCCGCCAGGGTGCAGCGTGTTATCGCCGCGCAGCCGCCAGCCGTGCAGACTCAAAGTGGCACCGAGCACCTCTTCAACGCGCTGTAAATCATCCGGATGGACTCGTAACTGCGGCTTACCGCTGAACAGCGGCTCCTGCTGAAGCAGCTGCTGAATTTGTTTAATCAGCCCGTTATGATCCACGGTTGGCATTTCGCCAATAATTTGGCGTGCGGCTTCCAGGGCCATTTGCATCAGACGCGAGGCAATTACGCTGTCCAGCGCATCGAGCGTGTTCTGGAACTCGCTGGTCAGCTGCTGCATCCGCGCATGGAGCGGCTCCTGAAGCTGACGCGCCTGGTGCTGACCCTGTTCCAGTCCCTGCGTCAGACCTTCCTGATATCCCTGGGCGTGTCCTGCCTCGCGGCCTTCGGCTATTCCGGCGGCATAGCCCTGTTCATGGGCCTGAATTTGCAATTGCGCCAGCTGCTGCTGAAGCTGTTGTTCAGCAGAAATTTCTTCCTGCGGCGCTGACGGTGGAGCATCGTTAACCTCAAACGGCGCGGCCTCGGTCAGCGGGGCAAACAGGCTGTCAGGCTGCCAGATTTTCCACGGCAGTTGATCAGACATAGGTATCCTCGCCGCTGCCAATCACCATTTCGCCGGTTTCTGCCAGACGCCGGACAATCAACAGAATCGCTTTCTGTTCGTTTTCCACCTGTGACAAACGGACCGGACCCCGGTTGGCGAGATCGTCGCGCAGGATATCGGCAGCGCGCTGCGACATATTGCGCAGGAACTTCTCGCGCAGCGGCTGCTCGGCACCTTTGAGGGCCACCAGCAGGGACTCGGAGTCCACTTCCTGCAACAACCGCTGAATGCTGCGGTCGTCGACTTCCACCAGATTTTCGAACAGGAACATCTCGTCGATGATTTTTTGCGCCAGCTCGCCGTCGAATTCGCGTACGGCAGAGATGACCGCTTCTTCCTGCTGGGTCTTCATCAGGTTGATAATCTCGGCTGCGGTTCTCACGCCGCCCATTTTGCTGCGCTTGAGATTCTGACCGTCGAGCAGATTGTTGAGCACTTCCGTCAGTTCTGCCAGCGCGGCAGGCTGTACGCCGCCGAAGGTGGCAATACGCAGCATAACGTCATGGCGCAGACGTTCATCGAACAGCGCCAGAATATCGGCTGCCTGACCACGTTTAAGATGCACAAGGATGGTGGCGATGATCTGTGGATGCTCGTCGCGAATAAGATCCGCTGCACTTTGCGGCTCCATAAAGTTGAGCGTCTCGATCCCGCTGGAGGTCTCGCGGGTTTCGAGAATATCTTCCAGCAGACTGGCAGCGCGCTCTTCGCCCAGCGCTTTGACCAGCACGGAACGCAGGTAGTCGCTGGCATTGACGTTGAGCGCGGCAAACTGCTCCGCTTCTTGCTCAAATTCGCCCAACACTTCCGTTAACTGCTTGTTGGAGATTTGCCGGACGTTGGCCATTGCCGCACTAAGATGCTGTACCTCGCGATTGGAGAGATGCTTAAACACCTCGGCAGCGCGATCCTCGCCAATGGTCATTAACAGAATGACGCTTTTTTCCGTTCCGGTAAGATTACTCATGTTCGTTATTCATCCACTGGCGAATGACCAGCGCGACGACGCGCGGATCGTTATCTGACATTTCACGAATACGCTGGCTCATCACCTCTGCGCCCATGCGCTGGTTGGCGCGACGCTGTTGGGTAAGCTCATCTTTGCTCAGGCGAACCTCAACCCCATCGACGGTACTGGTTTCCTGACGCGCCTGCGCCTCTTCCTGTACGGCTTTGATCTCTTCCTGACGACGCACCAGCTGCGGCCGTACGGCTTTACGCCACAGCAGCCACGCCACCAGCAGAACCAGCAGCCAGCGTCCGGCACTCATCAACTGATCGATAAACGACTGCTGTTGCCAGAACGGCAATTCACCGCCGGTTTCATCCACGGTGCTGAACGGCGAGTTCACCACGTTCAGAGTATCGCCACGATTGGTGGAGTAGCCCATTGCCTCGCGGGTCAGATCTTCAATTTGCTTCATCTGATCGGCGGTCAGCGGCAGCGGCTTACCGTCCGTCAGCGTGCGGTAGTTCACCACCACGGCCACCGAAAGACGCTGCACATCGCCCACGTTTAATTTGGTATGACGGATCGTGCGATCAACTTCATAGTTGGTGGTTTCATTACGCTGAGAATTACGCGGACCGGCACTATTGTTGCTGCCGGTCGACGTTGAGGCCGCCTGCGCATTCTGCTGGCCGTTTTGCGCGGTGGTGGTCGGCTGATTAGCAATCGGCGCAGTATTGGCCGGGGCAGGCTGATTCGAGAGTGCGCCCGGTACGCCGCCCACGATCCCGCCACCGTTTTGCTCGCTGATATTAAGCTGGCGGGAGCGCATCACCGCCTTGCTGCTGTCGCCGTTGGGATGATATTGCTCTTCGGTTTGTTCTTTATCAGCAAAGTCGATCTGCGCGGTGACCTGCGCATGGACATTGCCGTTACCCACGATGGGCGCAAGAATAGACTCAATTCGGTGCTGAACGCGGCCCTCCACGTCGGACGCATATTTCAGTTGCGCATCGTTAAGCGCCCGATCGCCGGTACTGGACTGGGTCAACAAATGCCCGCCCTGATCGACCAGCGTTACGTTACCGGTAGGCAGCCCGGCGACGGCACTGGAGACCAGATGGACTACCGCGCTGATTTGTCCTTCATCCAGCGTGCGTCCCGGCTCAAGATTGACCGTGACCGAGGCGGAAGGAGATTTCTGCTCGCGCACGAACAGCGAGGGTTTTGGCATCGCCAGGTGAACGCGGGCGGTTTTCACCGGACCCAGCGTTTCGATAGTGCGGGCCAGTTCGCCTTCCAGCGCCCGCTGATAATTCACCTGCTCGCTGAACTGGCTGATACCAAATTTTTCCTGATCCAGCAGTTCAAAGCCAACGGAACCGCCCTTAGGCAGTCCCTGCTGCGCCAGACGCAGGCGCAGTTCATGCACTTTGTCCGCCGGGACTTCAAGCGCGCCGCCGTTATCGGCAAAGCGATAGGGGATATTCATCTGCGTCAGCTGCGAAACAATAGCCCCGCCATCCTGATCGGACAGATTGCTGAATAACGTCCGGTATTCCGGGCTTTTTGCCCACAGCACCATGGCGACGACCACAGCCACGGCAGCGGCGCTTATTACCATCAGCGGAATTTTAGGGTTAGCGCGCAGGCGATTTATCCACTCAGCGGTTTTCGCTTGTGAGGTAGTCGTTGTAGCCGCGCTCATTGCGCACCTCGTAAATCCTGGTGAATGGCGGTAAACGTGTAGTGAAACAAAACTGACTCCCGGGTCGGCAAACGCATACTGTTAGCCCCGCTATTATTTGATGATTTTCAATTTTCGATGGGTGAAATAACCTGTTTTTTCTACGTTATTTAACGCCTTTATCCCATTGACAAGCTGGTAATCTCATCGCGTCAAATTCCACCAGGGGTAAAGAATGGCTGTTCAGGGTATTGAAGGCGTACTGAGCACACTGCAGGCAACCGCCAGCGTGGCGCGTAATCAGAGTGTGCAGAACGAACCGACCGTCGGCTTTGCCGGACAGTTGCATGCTGCCATTGACCGTATCAGCGATACACAGAATGCGGCCCGCGTGCAGGCGGAGAAATTTACGCTGGGCGAGCCGGGCGTGGCGCTAAATGACGTAATGACCGATCTACAAAAATCGTCCGTCTCCCTGCAAATGGGGATTCAGGTGCGTAATAAACTGATTTCTGCCTATCAGGACATTATGTCGATGAGCGTGTAGGGCAGGGGGTCTGACGAGAGGCGATTGCCGGAGATGCGCAATCGCCCGATGTGCCGCAGAATTTACTTCTGAATTAAATAGCGGATTGTCGGTCCGTCCTGCTGAATATCCAGCACCGTATAGCCGTGGTTCTGCGCATCCAGCGGAATATTGTTAATGGATTGCGGACAGTCGCTGACCACTTCCAGAATCTCTCCCTTCTTTAACTGCGGCAACGCTTCAAGCGTCGCTACTGCCGGGTAAGGGCAGGGTTCACCGACCATATCAAGACGGTAATCCGGAACAATGGTTTTCATATACACTCCTTAACAGCGGCAGTGGCAAGCGCTTTACGGCGGAAAAAGCGTTTTTCCCAGCCGATAATTAACATCAGGGCGATAAACAGCATCGCGTAAGTCATCAATAGCCCGCCGAGCGGGCCAAAGGTGTTAAGTAAATTGACTTTATCCCACGAGGTGGCAAGCGACGGGGCGAGATCGTCCCAGTAGTAAGCGAGGATCGTCGACCCGATTACGTTGCCAAGACCCACCCACCAGTAGTGCACCTGTCCTTCAACGGCACGGTACATCCAGCCGGTTTCGCAGCCGCCGGCAAGGACAATGCCGAAACCAAACAGTAAGCCGCCGAGCACCGCGTTGGGACCGGCCCACATGATTTTCGGCTCTACGCCCAGTTGTACGTAGCTGAAGATACCGATGGCGCTCACCGCCATCCCGAAGATAATCGCCTTCGCCATATGCGTGCGTCCGGTGATCCACATGTCGCGGAACGCCGAGGTGAAACAAATTTGCGCGCGTTCGATCAGTAAACCAAAGCCCACGCCAAACAGCATCGCCAGACCCAGTTTGGGTTTGTCCATCGCGGTGAAGAGCGCCCAGCCCAGCATCCCGATAAACACCAGCATCCCAAGACGAAAGCGGCGTCGTGCCTGCTCGGGCTTTTGCGTCAGCGGTGAGGCGGCAGACACTTTCTGCATTTTGACCGGTATTCGAAACACGGGCAGCAGGGTAAAGCGGGCGCCAAACCACGAGCCGAGAGCGGTGGCGAGCGCAAAAAACCAGGCGTGAAGTGAAAACTGAGGAATACCGGTAAAGAAGGCCGCCAGATTACAGCCCATCGCCAGGCGAGCGCCGAAACCGGCAATTATCCCGCCGGCAATGGCCTGAAAGATACGAATACGGCTGCGCGGTAAGCGTAATTTGACGTTGTTAGCCCACAGCGCTGCCGCAAAGCAGCCGCCAAACATGCCAATGATCATCATTCCGTCGATCCGCGTTAGCGGCGAACCCTCCAGGTGGATCAGTTTATAATATCCCCACTCTTCGCTGTGCACGCCGACCAGCTGAAGCAGCTGCCCGCCCCAGCGCGTAAATTCGCCGGTCACCGCCCAGAACGTGCCGGTAATACCAAAATAATAAGTGGAGAGAATGCCGGCCGCGATAACGGCGGGAGCAGGTGCCCAGAATTTAATTAAATAAGTCTGTTTGAAGTGTTGCCACGTCATTACAAAGTGCCTCTGAACTCAGAAGGAGGAATACACACAATAAAAGCGTGCTGAAGAGGGGCGAATATTACGCGAAACGATAAATATCACTAATGAAAAAAGGGGGAAACCTCGACCTGATCAATTTCTGGCGGCAGAGTGAAGGGCTGGCAGGCTTAAGGCTTTAATGCCACAATGAATTTTTGCTCGTTGCGGAAGAGATGATGAAAAAAGTAGCGTTTGCTGGCCTGATGCTGGCCCTGACAGGATGTGCGCAGATAGAAAGCTATGATGAGGTGGTAAAAACGCCTGCGCCCGGCGATCTGGTCGGTTACTGGCAGTCTACCGGGCCACAAAGTGAGCTGGTCAGCCCTGAGGCAATCGCCAGCCTGATTATCACCCGCGAAGGCGACACGCTGGATTGCCGCCAGTGGCAACGTGTTATTGCCCTGCCGGGCAAATTGATGAAGCGTTCTGATGATTATTACAATGTTACCAGCAAGCTCGAAATTTACAGTATGGAGCGTGACGGAGCCGAACTGGAGTATGCCGGTATGACGTTGCATCGTGTTGATCGTCCGACGCAGGAGTGTGCGGATTATCTCGCAGCAAATCCGTTGTCCGCTCAGCCGGTAAAGACTGAACCTGCGGTGAAAAAGGCCGCGAGCGTAAAACCGAAAGAGAAGCCGAAAAAAGTGTATCGCTGAGGCGAGAATGCCCGGTGGCGCAACGCTTACCGGGCCTGGAGAAAACCGCGTACCCGATATTTTCCACCTGTTCACAAACGTAGCCTGTGTGAAACGGCAGGCCGGGCAAGCACAGTGCCGCCCGGCATAATGTTATACAGCGTATCAGTCCGGTGTGGTTTACCGTTAAAGCACGTCCTCCAGTACCCACACGCTCACGCTGCCGCCGTTGCACAGGAACGTCGCCGTTCCCTGTTCGTCCGTTTCGACAATTTCCTCCCGATTGCCGAGGAAATCACGCCAGCGTTTGTTGCCGTAATTATCGCCAAGCTCAATGGTCTTCTCACCATCATCACCGTTGGACATTACCACCACACAACCCGGCGCTTCATCAGTACCGCTGCGGCTGAAGGCGATGCAGTTCGGATGATCAAAATACAGCGTCTGAATACCGTGTGCAAAGCGTTGACGGGCCATAATCAGTTCGCTTAGCTGATGAATAATCGGCATCTCAATCTGATAGGTATTGCCATCACCACCGGCATCTTCATAGCTGGCACCGAACAGATCCGGATAAAATACCGACGGAACGCCATTTTCCCGCAGCAGGATCAGGGCGTATGCCAGCGGCTTAAACCATGCCTCAACCGGCGCTTCAAGGGCCTGAAGCGGCTGAGTATCGTGGTTGGCCACCAGCGTTACGGCATGAAACGGATCGGCCTCCACCAGCGTACCGGTAAAGATCTGCGTCATGTCGTATTCGCGACCCTGAAGCGAAGCTTCATGGAATTTCATGTGCAGCGGGGCGTCGAACAGCATGGTTTTGCCTTCGACCTGGTCGATATACTGTTGAAGCTTATCCACTTCATGCGACCAGTATTCTGCCACGATAAACAGCGGCTTCGGTGCCACTTCCTGCACGTGATCGATCCACTCTTTATAGAACCACGCCGGAATATGTTTAACGGCATCCAGACGGAAACCGTCGCACTGGGTTTCATCCATCACCCAGCGCGCCCAGTATTTTATCTCCTCGGTTACCGCGTGGTTACGAAAATCAATATTTTCGCCCATCAGATAATCGAAGTTGCCCAATTCATTATCGACCTGCTGATTCCAGCCTTCGCCGGTATAGTCATTGACGATTTTGAAGATACTGTCTTCATCCGGGTTTTCGATATGATCGACCCCGCTAAAGCACTTATAATCCCAAATAAATTTGGAATATTTCCCCTCACGAGCCGGAAAGGTATAACGCGTCCAGGCTTCGCAATCGATGACTTCATCATCAATCTGGGTGCGATCCTGTTCGTTTACCCGCTGAACCTGTACCGGCTCCTTCTCGTCAGCCCCCATTTTATGGTTAACCACGACATCCAGTAATACCGCGATGTCGTTTTGTCGCAATGCATTGATGGCAGACAGCAACTGCTGTTTGTCGCCATATTTTGTTGCAACTGACCCCTTCTGATCGAACTCGCCCAGATCAAATAAATCGTATGAATCGTATCCGACCGAATGCTCGCCCGACGCCGCTTTATACGCCGGGGGCAGCCAAATCATGTTGATACCAATATCGTTGAGCGTGGCGGCACGTTCTTCTATCTCAGGCCAAAGCTTGCCGCCTTCGGGGTAATACCAGTGAAAGCATTGCAACAACGTGGGGTTGCGCATACGTTATCTCCATGTGAGCAGGAGTCACAAGTATGGAGTAAACGTTTGAAAAGCGCCTGGCACGAGTCAGATTATTTTTCTCGCGCCATTCGGCAGGGTGATAAGCAAATCTAATGGCTGGTATCGTGGTTATCCTGAGGGACCAGCACCTGCCCGCCCTGACGAGAGTAGGCGTTCAGCACAGACTTCTGAATGGAGGACTGGCCCACCAGTTTTGCCAGCTCATCCATCCTGGCTTGCAGCAGCCGTTTTACCTCACTCTCATTACTCAGGATCAGCCGCAGCAACGGACGCAGCTGCTCCTGCATCACCGGGGAGGGGCCTGTCTGTTGCGTAAGCTGAGTAATATTTTGCACCGCACTGACATAATCCATTTCAGTCGCGATTAATTCCTCCCACAATCCTTCGGTGGCAAGGCGCAGCATAACGTGGCTTTTCTCAAGCAGCTGCTGATACGAGGTATACAGTTGCGGTGCATGGTTCATTAGAGAGGATCCTGAATTAAAGTCGGCGTAAGTAATGATTCCTTCCAGGCATCTGCGATATTACGTAACAGACCCTCAACCTCTTCGACAGCACTCACGTCATTACGAAGATTGGCCTGTAGCAGGCGTCTTACCATGTAGGCATAGAGTGCCAGCAGATTTTGCGTCAACTCATCATCACTGTCGTCATCCAGCCCCACTTTGAGGCCGTTTTCAATGATGTTAATTGCCTTTGAGAGAGAAGCCCCTTTCCCTTCGATATTCTCGTCCTGCATAAACAAACGCGCGCGTACTAATGCGCTTAGCGCGCCGTCAAAAAGCATGGTCACCAGCTGCTGCTGGCTGGCGCTCATTACCGCGCTTTCGACTCCAATTTTTGCGTAGGTTTGCGTGCCTTTTGCGCCGTACATGACGTCTCCTGCGATAGTTATTTTTTGCTGCTACTGGACGTATCAAACTGCTGCGTCAAATAGCTGCTGGTTGAGTTCAATGAGTTCATCAGAACATCAAGCTGAGTGAACTGCGCTTTATAGCGAGTGACCAGAGAATCAATGCGCGTGCTGGCGGCGTTATATTGCTGAGTCAAATGATTCAGCGTTTTACTCACGCCGTCTTTCGCCGCCTGAATAATGCCTTTCTTGGACAACCACTCGGTCAGGTTGCCGCCAACAACGGTGGTGATCCCGGTCTTCTTGCCGTCGCCAACAATCATCTCCTGCACGCCGGTCGGATCGGTTTTCAGCGCTGCTTTCAGTTTGTCATCATCGGTTTTTAACTTGCCGGTGCTCGGATCGGAGGTAATGCCAATCTGCGATAGCGTTTTAAACGCTGAGCTGCTGAGCGTATTGCCCAGGTTGCCTTTTAACTGGGTCTGAATGGTACGCAGGGTCGAATCACCCAGTAGAGCACCGTTGCTGGTGCTCTGGCTGGCCGCACCGGCATCGACGGCGGTGTATTTAGTCAGGCTGCTGAAAGTATCCTGTAGTGCGTTATAAGCGGTCACCCAGTCTTTGATCGCCGTTTCCGCTTTGGTGGTATCTTTGGTAATGGTTAAGGTCTGATTACCGGTAGTCACATCGCTCAAATTCAGCGTGATATCTTCCAGCGCATTGCTGATGGTATTACTGCTGTTCGTAATTTTTACGTTATTCACAAACAGTTCGGCGTCCTGGGCGGTAACGCTTTCTTCCATTCCTTTACTGTTCGCGCTGCCGTCGTAGCCTAAAAAGTCGGCTAACGCGCTATCGCCGCTGACGCTGAGGGTCATCGCATTGTCGGCGCCGGTATCATTAGCGGTGATGGAAAGACGGTACTCTCCGCCGCCGACATTAATCACGCTGGCGCTGACCCCAGCTTTGGCGTTATTGATGGCGTCGCGAATACCTGTTAACGAGGAGTTAGCCGCGCTGAGGTCAATGGTTACCGGCTTTTTATTGCCGCCCTGTTGGATCGTTAGCTTGCTGTCTGTGGTGGCAATTGCCGCTTTACTGTCGAGCTGGGTCTGGCGGCTGGTCAACGTCTGCGCCTGAGCAAGCTGGGTCACTTTAACCGTATATTTGCCTGCAATTGCGCTACCGGAGGTAGTAGCGGTAAACGCCGTACTGCTGCTGGCCGTGGTGGTCGCAGTAAATAAGTCGGCTTTACCCAGCGCGGTATTGGCGGTCTGAAATTTTTCCAGCGCGCTGCTCAGTGAGCCATAAGCGCTTAATTTGGCGGTATACGAGGTTTGCTGAGCCGAAATGGGCTTTAAGGTTGCTTTTTCTGCCGCTTCCAGACTGTCCAGAATGCTGCTCAGATCCAGGCCCGAACCGACTCCCAGCGTTGAAATACTTGCCATAGTAATTCCTTAATGTACCGACATATAGAACGAATACCGGGGTTATCGGCCTGAATGAAGCAAAGTTTACGATTAATTGCGTTTATTTAATGGCGGGAATAAGGGGGAAAGAAAAGGGTAATTCGCCTGCGAAGAAAAATATCGGTGCCGTGAAAAAAAAGCCTAAAGGTTATCAGCGACCAGACGATAACAGGTTTGACGGCGACGAAGCCGACGGGTGGAAACCCAACACGTTAATCGTAGACTTGAAAAACAGGAAAAAACATCATGGCACAAGTCATCAATACCAACAGCCTCTCGCTGATCACTCAGAACAACATCAACAAAAACCAGTCTGCACTGTCCAGCTCTATTGAGCGTCTGTCTTCTGGTCTGCGTATCAACAGCGCAAAAGACGATGCAGCGGGTCAGGCGATTGCCAACCGCTTCACCTCTAACATCAAAGGCCTGACTCAGGCAGCGCGTAACGCCAACGACGGTATTTCTCTGGCGCAGACCACTGAAGGCGCACTGTCTGAAATCAACAACAACTTACAGCGTGTGCGTGAACTGACCGTTCAGGCAACTACCGGTACCAACTCTGATTCTGACCTGTCTTCTATCCAGGACGAAATCAAATCCCGTCTGGACGAAATCAACCGTGTATCTGAACAGACTCAGTTCAACGGCGTAAACGTACTGTCAGGCGCAAAAGGCAAAATTGATATTCAGGTTGGTGCTAACGATGGTCAAACCATCACTATCGATCTGCAGAAAATCGACAGCAAAGCGCTGGGTCTTGAAGGCTTTAACGTCAGCAAAGGCATCGAAAAAGTTGGCGCATCCATCACGGGTGACGACGGCGGCGATGCAGTAACCGTTCTGAAAGCTAACGTTGCTGATACTGGCGGCAAAGCGGTTGATCTGTACTCCTACACCGACAAAGATGACAAAACACAGTACGCTACTAAAGATGCTGATGGTAATTTCGTAAAAGCAACTGTTGTATTTTCTAAAGAAGATGATAGCGATGCTGATAACGTTATTCCGGCTAAAGCTGTAGTAACCGTTGGAACAACCGCAGTAGATGATAACAAAAATGCGCCGACAACATCTCCACTGGCAGCACTGGACGACGCCATCTCTCAGGTTGACAAATTCCGTTCTTCTCTGGGTGCGGTGCAGAACCGTCTGGACTCTGCGGTCACCAACCTGAACAACACTACCACCAACCTGTCTGAAGCGCAGTCCCGTATCCAGGACGCCGACTATGCGACCGAAGTGTCGAACATGTCTAAAGCGCAGATCATCCAGCAGGCCGGTAACTCCGTGCTGTCTAAAGCAAACCAGGTTCCACAGCAGATCATGTCTCTGCTGCAGGGCTAATCGCCCCTCTGACCTGTCTAACCCCGCTTCGGCGGGGTTTTTTATTTGCCTGAACTGACGTAATTGCTAAATAACCCCCCATTTCACCCACTATTCATCCGATTAAAAGTCCTCCAGAAACGGATAATCATGCCGATAACTCACTTAACGCAGGGCTGTTTATCGTGAACACACTCTATACCGCTGAAGGTGTAATGGATAAACACTCGCTATGGCAGCGTTATGTCCCTCTTGTGCGTCATGAAGCATTGCGCCTTCAGGTGCGTCTGCCGGCGAGCGTGGAACTGGACGATCTGCTTCAGGCGGGTGGCATTGGGTTATTAAATGCCGTTGATCGATACGATGCTCTGCAAGGAACGGCATTTACTACTTACGCAGTGCAACGCATTCGCGGGGCGATGCTGGACGAATTGCGCAGTCGCGACTGGGTGCCGCGCAGCGTTCGCCGCAACGCGCGTGAAGTGGCGCAGGCAATGGGACAACTGGAACAGCGGCTGGGACGTCACGCAACGGAAACTGAAGTTGCGCAGCATCTTGGCATTCCTGTGGAAGATTATCGGCAGATGCTGCTGGATACCAATAATAGCCAGATTTTTTCGTGGGACGAATATCACGAAGAGCACGGCGACGGTATCGAGATGGTATCAGACGAACATCAACGGGAAAATCCGCTGCAACATTTGCTGGACAGCAATTTGCGCCAGCGCGTGATGGAGGCCATCGAAGCCTTACCGGAGCGCGAACAGCTGGTGCTGACGCTGTACTACCAGGAGGAGCTGAATCTCAAAGAGATTGGCGCGGTCTTGGAGGTCGGCGAGTCCCGGGTCAGCCAGTTGCACAGTCAGGCGATCAAACGTCTGAAGGGGAAACTGGGTAAGTTATAGGTTGGCGGTGAATTCACCGCCCCTGAAAAGTGCCGCACAAGCAATGACAACCAGGAGTTATCATGACGGTGCAGCAAGTAAAAAGACGGCCACTAAGCCGCTATTTAAAAGATTTTAAACACAGCCAGACCCATTGTGCCCACTGCCAGAAATTGCTCGATCGCATTACGCTGGTCAGGCAGGGCGAAATCGTCAATAAAATTGCTATCTCCCGCCTTGATACGCTGATTGATGATGAAACTTGGCAACAAGAACAGCCGCACTGGATCGCACTCTGTCGATTCTGCGGCGATCTGCACTGTAAAACGCAGAATGACTACTTTGATATCATCGGTTTCAAACAATACCTCTTCGATCATACTGAAATGAGCCACGGAACCGTACGTGAGTATGTGGTGCGCCTGCGCCGCCTCGGCGCCCATCTGGCAGAGCAGAATGTCTCACGCGCGCTGCTGGACGACGGATTCGCTGACGAAAATCTTGAGCCGTGGCTGCCCACCACCAGCACCAATAACTATCGCATTGCGTTACGCAAATATGTTCAGTTCCGGATGCGTCATACGTTAGCGGGCGCGGATAATCTCGTGCAGATTAATGTTTGTGATATATATTAAAAGTGAATAAGTTGTAGCGCACAGGTCTGGGTGAAAAGGCGCTAACGTCTTACATTACAATCAAATTTCTTCATTTGGGGTAATTATGAAAATAGCACTTCTGGGCCGTCAGGCGCTGATGGGTATGATGGCTGTAGCATTAATGGCGGGCGTAAGCGCGAAGACCTTCGCCGATGAAGGCCTGCTGAATAAAGTCAAAGAGCGCGGCACGCTGCTGGTGGGACTGGAAGGGACCTATCCCCCGTTCAGTTTCCAGGGTGATGACGGCAAGCTCACCGGCTTTGAAGTCGAGTTTGCCGAGCAGCTGGCGCAGCATCTCGGCCTGAAAGCCTCGCTTAAGCCAACTAAGTGGGACGGGATGCTGGCCTCGCTGGATTCTAAACGCATCGATGTAGTTATCAACCAGGTCACTATCTCTGACGAGCGTAAGAAGAAATACGATTTCTCTACGCCGTACACCGTTTCCGGTATTCAGGCGCTGGTGAAAAAGGGGAATGAAGGCGACATTAAATCCGCCGCTGACCTGAAAGGTAAAAAAGTGGGCGTCGGTCTGGGCACCAACTATGAAGAGTGGCTGCGCCAGAATGTTCAGGGCGTGGATATTCGCACCTATGATGACGATCCGACCAAATATCAGGATCTGCGCGTAGGACGTATTAACGCCATTCTGGTTGATCGTCTGGCCGCGCTGGATCTGGTGAAGAAAACCAACAATACGCTGGCGGTCGCGGGCGATGCATTCTCCCGTCAGGAAGCCGGCGTTGCGGTACGCAAAGGTAATGAAGATCTGTTGAAAGCCATTGATAGCGCGATTGCCGACATGCAAAAAGACGGCAGCCTGAAAGCCCTGTCTGAAAAATGGTTTGGCGCAGACGTCACCAAATAAGTCTGTTAGCACCGGAGAAGGCGCTGATCACAGCGCCTTTTTTTATTTCTCGCCCTGAGCGTGCATAATAAAAAGAACTTTATCAGGAGGTGCCATGTCACTGCATAACTTAACCCGTTTCCCGCGTCTTGAATTGATTGGCGCCCCGACGCCGCTGGAGTATCTGCCGCGCTTTTCCGATTATCTCGGTCGGGAGATTTTTATTAAACGCGACGATGTGACGCCGATGGCGCTCGGCGGCAATAAACTGCGCAAGCTGGAGTTTCTGGCGGCTGATGCGCTGCGCGAAGGCGCCGATACGCTGGTCACTGCGGGTGCAATCCAGTCCAATCACGTTCGTCAGACGGCGGCGGTGGCCGCGAAGCTGGGTTTGCACTGCGTGGCGCTGCTGGAAAATCCGTTTGGCACTCGCGCAGAAAACTATCTGACCAACGGCAACCGGCTGTTGCTGGATTTGTTCAATGTTCAGGTGGAAATGTGCGACGGGCTGGTCGATCCTGACCGTCAACTGGGCGAAGTGGCTACCCGACTTGAGGCGCAGGGCTTTCGCCCTTATGTCGTGCCGGTTGGCGGTTCAAACGCCCTTGGCGCGCTTGGATACGTTGAAAGCGCGCTGGAGATCGCCCAGCAGTGTGAAGGGGCAGTTGATATCTCATCAGTGGTTGTTGCATCTGGAAGTGCAGGAACTCACGCCGGGCTGGCCGTTGGGCTGGAACAATTGATGCCGCAGGCTGAATTAATCGGCGTGACGGTGTCACGGAAAGTGGCGGAGCAGCGCCCTAAAGTGGTCGCTTTGCAACAGGCGGTAGCGCAGCAGCTTGAGTTAACTGCCAGGGCAGATATTCAGCTGTGGGACGATTATTTTGCCCCCGGCTATGGGATCCCGAGCGATGAAGGTCAGGAAGCGGTTCAGCTTCTGGCAAAGCTTGAAGGTATTTTACTCGACCCGGTTTACACCGGAAAAGCCATGGCTGGCCTGATTGACGGTATTACGCGTCAGCGTTTTAAGGATGACGGTCCGATTCTGTTTATTCATACGGGTGGCGCACCTGCGCTGTTCGCTTATCATCCGCACGTTTAACCTGGCAGAATAACGATAATGCAAGAGAGCTTACAACTGGTCATCGACTCCATGCCGTTTCTGCTGCGCGGAGCCGTATTTACGCTACAGCTGAGTATTGGCGGCATGTTTTTTGGTCTGCTGCTGGGCTTTGTTCTGGCGCTGATGCGAATGTCGACCGTCACGCCCGTACGTTGGCTGGCACGCATCTATATTTCGGTATTCCGCGGCACCCCGCTGATCGCCCAGCTATTTATGATCTATTACGGTCTGCCGCAGTTTGGCATTGAACTTGATCCTGTCCCTGCGGCCATGATTGGGCTGTCATTAAATACCGCTGCCTATACTTCAGAAACGCTGCGCGCCGCTATTTCGTCCATTGATAAAGGTCAATGGGAGGCCGCCGCCAGTATTGGCATGACGCCGGGGCAGACACTACGCCGGGCCATTTTGCCGCAGGCGGCCCGGGTCGCGCTTCCGCCGTTAAGCAACAGTTTTATTAGTCTGGTAAAAGATACATCGCTTGCGGCCACTATCCAGGTGTTCACCCTGTATCTGGCGGCCTCGCTGATCTACTGGATCATGGCAACCGCGCTTTCTGCCTTACAAAACCACTTTGAATATCGGTTAAACCGTCAGGAGCGAGATCCGAAATGAGTGCCATTGACGTTAAACAGGTCGTAAAAAAATTTCACGGGCAGACGGTGCTGCACGGGATCGATCTTGAAGTGGAAGAGGGCGAGATCGTGGCGATTATCGGCCCGAGCGGGTCAGGGAAAACGACGCTGCTGCGCAGTATTAACTTGCTGGAACAGCCGGAGGGCGGCACGATCCGGGTGGGTAATATTACTATTGATACCGCGCGCTCGCTCAGTCAGCAGAAAGAAAATATTCGTATGCTGCGCCAGCATGTGGGATTTGTCTTCCAGAGCTTTAACTTGTTTCCCCACCGCACCGTGCTGGAAAATATCATTGAAGGCCCGGTCATTGTTAAAGGGGAAGATAAACAGGAGGCCTGCGCGCGTGCGCGGCAGCTACTGGAAAAAGTCGGGCTGAACGGCAAAGAGAACAGCTTTCCAAAGCGTCTCTCCGGCGGACAGCAGCAGCGGGTTGCTATTGCCCGCGCGCTGGCGATGCGCCCGGATGTGATCCTCTTCGATGAGCCGACCTCGGCGCTGGACCCGGAGCTGGTCGGTGAGGTTTTAAACACCATCCGTCAGCTGGCGCTGGAGAAGCGTACGATGGTGATCGTCACCCATGAGATGAGTTTTGCCCGCGACGTGGCCGACCGGGCGATTTTTATGGACCAGGGCCGCATTGTGGAGCAGGGGCCTGCGAAAGCGCTGTTTACAGCACCGCAACATCCGCGGACAAAACAGTTTCTTGAGAAGTTTCTCACGCAGTAAGCCGGGCTGGCGCATGCTGCTCCGGCAGATGCGCCAGTCGTTGATTTTGTATATTAATTTCACTTAAGTTTCATGTCTGTTTTAACGCCTCTCCACAAGGGTGCCCTGAGTTTCATTTAAATCAAAAAAGCGAAGAAGGGCGAGATTTTCCCTGGTTTTAGTACTGCCAATGCCTGCATGAGTACTGTTTATTTGTGCAGAATGCATATTTTATATTAATAAATAAGTTTTATGTGTTAGCTTGATGCATTCATAATACTTATTGAAGTGCAGGGGAATTATTGGCAGTTATGAGGGAGAATGACTTTTTCGCGTGGCGGCGGGAGATGCTGTACCGTTTTCAATCAACGGCAACGGCAGATGAGATTTATAATCTGCTACAGCAGCAAATTCAGTGGCTTGAATATGATTTTTTTTCGCTTTGTATCCGGCACCCGGTGCCCTTTACTCGCCCTAAAATAACGCTCTACGCAACTTACCCGGCATCCTGGCTGAAGCATTATCAGTCTGAGAACTATTTTGCTATCGATCCAGTGTTAAATATGGACAATTATCAGCAAAGTTGTATCAACTGGAATGACGAGCTATTTTGCGAGGCGGGAACGCTCTGGGATGCTGCTCGTGACCACGGTTTGCGCGGTGGACTCACCCAATGTGCGGTGTTACCCAACCGGGCTACCGGTTTTTTGTCAGTGGCGAACCAGCTTGCACGTAATAAAAAGGTAAGCGATGATGAAACCGATATGCGCCTGCGAACGTTAATTGAGTTCACTACTGAGGCATTATTACGACTCAATGACGAGCTTGTCGCTTCGCCAGAGATGAAATTCAGTAAGCGCGAGCTGGAAATTTTGAAATGGACAGCCGAGGGCAAAACATCGGCAGAGATCGCCATTATTTTGTCTATTTCAGAGAATACGGTGAACTTTCACCAGAAGAATATGCAGCGTAAATTCAATGCACCTAATAAAACGCAAATAGCGTGTTATGCGGTAGCAATTGGTTTGATCTGAAAAGGTTCTCGTTCTGCGTGCCAGACGCAAAACCGGCTTTGAGTCTCACTCTTAGCCGGTCATCCTGCTACTGACGGTAAGCCTGTTTAATTTGCTTAACCGTACTGGAATAGACGGCAGCCAGACTTTCATTGTCGATTTGGGCAATTTGCCTTTCCATCTTAATGATTACGCGGCCTGCATCGGCCTGTCCCATCGCCTGTAGCATCAACGTCATCATAGCCTTCAGGCAGGAGACTTCCTGAGCCAGTTGTTGGGTATCATCAGACGTCGAAAAGTCGGGTGCGCTCATTTTTTTTCCTCGTGTAATTCTTGCGCGCTGGCGCGATGTTAAAAGCAAAGGCGGCGGAGTATATCACAAGCTGAAGCAAAAAAAGGAGTGGTTGTTTTTTGTTCTATAGATTTGGTGAATATTCAATAAGTAAAATTGAACGGAAAATTAAAGTCCGGCATCTGATAATAAATTTATGTTCTCAATGCGTTAAATATTGTTACATCCCGAGTTAAATATGTTCACGTTATAACGCGTAGGGTGAAAAAAGCTCAGTGAGCGGCAAGCAGGGTGCGCTGCCTTGCCAGTGCCGTTTGCGACCCTGAATTTAAGGTATCGCGAGCGAGATCCGTTTTCTGGTGTTTTTTTGCATTTTAAAATTCCAGCAAAAACCGTTAATATACCTCCCGATAAGTTGTCAGTAGCGTTATCCCTTTTCAGGAGATTATTCCTTTGATCAGCGTTTTTCTTGTTGATGATCACGAGCTGGTGCGCGCAGGGATACGACGCATTCTTGAAGATATTAAAGGCATCAAGGTTGTCGGCGAAGCCTGCTGTGGTGAGGACGCTGTCAAATGGTGCCGGGCAAATTCCGTTGATGTCGTATTGATGGACATGAATATGCCCGGTATCGGTGGCCTGGAGGCGACCCGCAAAATTGCACGCGCGGCACCCGATATCAAAATTATTATGCTTACCGTACATACTGAAAATCCACTGCCTGCCAGAGTAATGCAGGCAGGTGCAGCAGGTTATCTGAGCAAAGGCGCGGCGCCACAGGAAGTTGTCAGCGCGATCCGTTCTGTGGACTCCGGTCAACGCTATATCGCGTCTGATATCGCTCAGCAGATGGCGCTTAGCCAAATCAAGCCGGAAAAGACAGATTCTCCGTTTGCCAGTTTGTCTGAACGCGAATTGCAGATTATGCTGATGATTACCAAAGGTCAAAAGGTCAATGAGATTTCAGAGCAGTTGAGTCTCAGTCCTAAAACGGTGAACAGCTATCGCTATCGAATGTTTAGTAAACTGAATATTCACGGCGATGTCGAGCTGACTCATCTGGCAATCCGCCATGGCCTGTGCAATGCGGAGTCGTTAGCAAATCAGTGAGTGATGTATTTGATTCGAAAGTCTTTCTAAAAACGGTCACCAGTCAGCCCGGTGTCTATCGTATGTATGATGCTGGCGGTACCGTTATCTATGTCGGTAAAGCCAAAGATCTGAAGAAGCGCTTGTCCAGCTACTTTCGCGGCAACCTGGCTTCCCGTAAAACGGAAGCGCTGGTAGCGCTGATCTCGCAAATAGACGTGACGGTAACCCATACTGAAACGGAAGCGCTTCTGCTTGAGCATAATTACATCAAACTTTATCAGCCGCGCTATAACGTTCTGTTACGTGATGACAAGTCGTATCCGTTTATCTTTTTAAGCGGCGATCGGCATCCACGTCTGGCGACCCACCGCGGGGCAAAACATGCCAAGGGTGAATACTTCGGTCCGTTTCCCAACGGCTATGCCGTACGTGAAACGCTGGCATTGCTGCAAAAAATCTTTCCCATTCGCCAGTGCGAGAATAGCGTGTATCGCAACCGCTCGCGGCCCTGTCTGCAATATCAGATCGGTCGCTGTCTGGGCCCCTGTGTTGCCGGGCTGGTCAGCGAGGAGGATTACGCCCAGCAGGTCGACTATGTTCGCTTGTTCCTGGCGGGGAAAGACGATCAGGTGTTAACCCAGTTGATTGCCCGCATGGAAAACGCCAGTCAGGATCTCGATTTTGAAGAAGCCGCACGTATTCGCGATCAGATCCAGGCCGTACGCCGCGTTACCGAAAAACAGTTTGTCTCAAACAACGGTGACGATCTTGACGTTATTGGTGTCTCTTTCGATGCCGGAATGGCCTGTATTCATGTCCTGTTTATTCGTCAGGGTAAAGTGCTCGGCAGCCGCAGCTATTTCCCGAAAGTCCCCGGTGGTACGGATCTGAGCGAAGTGGTAGAAACCTTCGTCGGGCAGTTTTATCTTCAGGGTAGCCAGATGCGCACGCTGCCGGGCGAGATCCTGCTGGACTTTACCCTTAGCGATAAAACGCTGCTGGAAGAGTCGCTCACCACGCTGGCCGGTCGGCGCATTCACGTGCAGACTAAACCGCGCGGCGATCGCGCACGCTATCTGAAACTCGCCCGTACTAATGCGGCAACGGCGTTGTCGACTAAGCTGTCGCAGCAGTCAACGGTACATCAGCGGCTGTTAGCCCTGGCCTCGGTGCTGAAACTGCCGGAAGTAAAGCGTATGGAGTGCTTTGACATCAGTCATACGATGGGCGAGCAGACCGTCGCGTCCTGTGTGGTATTTGACAGCAATGGTCCGCTACGGGCGGAATACCGTCGTTATAATATTACCGGCATTACTCCCGGCGATGACTATGCCGCCATGAATCAGGTGCTGCGACGTCGTTATGGCAAAGCCATTGAAGAGAGCAAAATTCCTGACGTTATTCTGATCGACGGGGGGAAGGGGCAGCTTGGGCAGGCTAAAGCCGTTTTCGCTGAACTGGAGGTGACGTGGGATAAACACCATCCGATCCTGCTGGGTGTCGCGAAGGGCACCGATCGTAAAGCCGGGCTGGAAACGCTGTTTTTTGAACCTGAAGGCGAGGGATTTAATCTTCCCCCGGACTCACCTGCGCTGCATGTCATCCAGCATATCCGCGATGAATCTCACGATCATGCGATAAGCGGTCATCGTAAAAAACGGGCAAAAGTGAAAAACACCAGTTCGCTGGAAACGATTGAAGGGATTGGCCCCAAGCGGCGGCAGATGCTGCTAAAATACATGGGCGGTTTGCAGGGTTTGCAGAATGCAAGTGTCGAAGAGATCGCAAAAGTACCGGGTATTTCGCAAGGTCTGGCAGAAAAGATCTACTACTCGTTGAAACATTAGGTGCTCTGTAGCAACATAGAGCTAATTCTCACTGACAACAGATAGTTACCCGTCACTATGCAATTTAATATCCCTACGTTGCTTACCCTGTTTCGCGTTATTTTGATCCCGTTTTTCGTGTTGGCATTTTATATGCCGTTCGCCTGGGGGCCCTTTGTCTGTGCGCTGATTTTTCTTGTCGCGGCAGTGACCGACTGGTTTGATGGATTTCTGGCCCGCCGCTGGAATCAAAGCACGCGTTTTGGGGCTTTTCTCGATCCGGTTGCCGATAAGGTACTGGTAGCGATCGCCATGGTGCTGGTGGCTGAGCATTATCACAGCTGGTGGGTAACCTTACCGGCCGCGACGATGATCGCGCGTGAAATTATTATCTCTGCCCTGCGCGAGTGGATGGCGGAGCTGGGTAAACGCAGCAACGTAGCGGTATCCTGGATCGGCAAAGTAAAAACTACGGCGCAAATGGCGGCGTTGACATGGCTTTTATGGCGCCCTAACGAGTGGGTGACGTGGGCAGGCATCATCCTGTTTTTCGTTGCGGCGATACTTACCCTGTGGTCAATGCTGCAATATCTGAATGCAGCACGCGGCGATTTGCTTGAACCGTGATCGTTTCGGCTTAAATTTCAGCAAACGAGCGGTAGTTGCGAAAAATATCGTTGACTCATCTGCACAGGTAAGTAGAATGCAACGCATCGAACGGCAGTATTGATTGCCAGACGACAGTAAAATCAAGTGATTATCTTCTTGATTACGCGGGAATAGCTCAGTTGGTAGAGCACGACCTTGCCAAGGTCGGGGTCGCGAGTTCGAGTCTCGTTTCCCGCTCCAGTTTTAAGCATCGGCAGTTGCGGGTGTAAAAAGTAATATTGGCGCGTTAGCAAAGCGGTTATGTAGCGGATTGCAAATCCGTCTAGTCCGGTTCGACTCCGGAACGCGCCTCCAATTTTTTCCTGCGCCCGGGTGGTGAAATCGGTAGACACAAGGGATTTAAAATCCCTCGGCGTTCGCGCTGTGCGGGTTCAAGTCCCGCCCCGGGCACCATGGAAAATAAGCAGAATAATCAAAGCAATAAGCAGTGTCGTGAAACCACCTTCGGGTGGTTTTTTTGTTTCCGCGGTTTCTCTTTTTCAGGCTGTAGTTTTTATGCATTGAAAGCGTAATTTCAATGTACATCATCATGGGTATGTTCATCTATAAGCTGCGCTATATCGCTATTTTCCTTCTGTCACGATCCTATGCGGGTCGCGCCTGACCGCAAATGTCATTTTATCGTGAAACGCAAGATGTAACGGTAGGCAATATCAGCATGTTAGTGGGTAAACGAGCCTGTCGGTAAAACGCTTCATACTCTGTGTCACAAAAGGTATGCTGATGACCGGTGTTTTGTATGGAGGTCAGGGTGACGGCAGAAATTATAACGCTCGCATCTGAAGAGATTTATCGTAATAAGTGGATGGCGCTGCGTGAGGATCGTATTCAGCGGGCAGATGGCAGCGAGGGAATTTATTCCGTTATTGAAAAGCCTGATTTTGTAGTGATCCTGCCGCTTGAAGATGACGCCATATATGTGGTCGAGCAGTTTCGGTATCCGCTGGGGGAGAGAACGCTGGAGCTTGTGCAGGGGGCCTGGGAGCATACGTTAACGGCGACGCCAGAGCAAATTGCTGCCGGTGAGTTACGCGAAGAAACGGGTTTAGTCGCCACAAAGATGACCCGGATAGGGTATCAAAAGATAGCGCAGGGCTATTCTGCGCAGGGATATCATATTTACCTGGCGACCGGACTTACGCATCATGCGCCCTCTTTAGAGCCTGAAGAGTATGGTTTAACCGCGCGCAAAATAAAAATTCACGATTTTATGCAGCTTATACTCGACGGGAAGGTGACGGATGCCACATCGGTGACCGCGTTTCTGCTGGCTAAAGCTAAAGGTCTGATCGCCTGAGGCTGACATTCTCCTTTCAACTACTATTCTTTATACCGCACGTCGCAGAGGAAATATTTTATGAATAGCGGACCACTAAACGAAAGCGAGCTGGAATGGCTTGATGATGTGCTGGTGAAATACGGCAATGATGATAGCGTTCTTGATGTTGCTGAACTTGACGGGCTGCTGACGGCGGTGCTGTCGGCACCGTATGAAATTGAGCCGACTGACTGGCTACTGGCTATTTGGGGTGGCGCGCATAATGTGCCAGCCTGGCAGTCGGAGCGGGAGATGGAGCGGTTCATGGCGCTTTGTTTTCAGCATATGGCTGATATTGCCGAGCGGCTTGAGAGTTATCCTGAACAGTTCGAGCCGGTGTTTGGGACGCGTGAAGTTGAAGGGTGTGAGTTCACTATTGTTGAAGAGTGGTGTTTTGGCTATATGCGCGGTGTGACGCTCGCTGACTGGTCGACATTGCCTGAGGCGCTTCAACCTGAACTGGGTGCGATTGCACTGCATGGGCTGGAAGCTAATTTCGATAAACTGGATACGCTGACGCCGCAGGAGCGCGATCGCAGTATTGATAAGCTGGAACCAGCCGCGCTGAGGTTATATGCGTACTGGTCCAAAAATCAGCTTCCGGTGCCGGTAAAGCCGGTACAGCAGCCTCTGCGAGTAGAAAAAGCGGTCGGTCGTAACGATCCCTGTCCGTGTGGCAGCGGCAAAAAATTCAAACAGTGCTGCCTGCACTAAATATAGTTAGCTGTGTGTGTAGGCTGGCGGCCTGCGGTCGACGATTAGTCCTGCGTCATCGGGTCGACCGTCGGGCTGGGCGTCCCTCCGGGAACCCAATCCCGACGTTTCCCCTGTCGGGCTTTTACGGATAACCTGTGGGTGTGATTAGTCCTGCGTCATCGGGTCGACCGCCGGGCTGGACGTCCCTCCGGTTATCCGGTCCCGCAGAAACCGATAAACGCGCTATTTAACTTACCGCGGTAAGCCAGCCTGCAACAATAGAGAATTGCACGGCAATAACGGCTACACCACAGCCAAACACCAGCCACAGCACTGGCTGGCCACCCGCGACGCGATAGCCTTGCTGTGGGTTATGCTTGCGGCTTTGCATCGTCAGCAGCGAAGGAATGATCAACGCCAGTACTGCCAGAGCAACGCCGGCATAACCCAGTGCCATCACAAACCCACGCGGATAAAACAGGGCAAATGCCAGCGGCGGCAGGAAGGTCAGGAGGCCCGTTTGCAGGCGTCCTGCCGGGGTGTTTTTACGCTGAAAAAGATCGGCCAGATAATCGAATAGCCCCAGCGCCACGCCGAGAAACGATGTCGCCAGCGCCAGGTCAGCAAATAAATGCACCGCCAGCTCGACATGGGGGGATGCCACCACGTCACGGATGGCCTGTAACAGTCCGTTCAAACCGGCGTGTTGGGCAAGCAGGGCGGCAAAAGCGGAAGAGCCAATGCTACCCAGGGTTACCAGCTGCCAGAAAATATAGGCCACCAGGGGAATAAAGCTGCCGATCATAAATATCCGCCGCAGCTTTTTAACATCGCCACTCATATAGCTAATAATACTGGGCACGCTGCCGTGAAAGCCAAAAGAGGTAAAAATAACCGGAATAGCCGACAACGCCAGCCCTTTCTCCAGCGGCAGTGTAAGCAGGTTAACGTTATGGATATGCGGTAGCAGCAGTGCCAGCATGATAAGCAGGAAAAGCGTTTTGGCAGCAAACAGGAAGCGGTTAAAAAGATCGACCAGTGAAGTGCCGATACACACGACTGCGCCACCAACCAACGTGAACAGCAATACACCCGCTGCCGGAGGAAGTGACATATCAAACCAGCCGCTGAGACTGGACGCCAGTAATTCACCGGCTCCACTGATATAGGCTGCCGTTAGCGCATACATCAAAAACAGCATACTAAAACCGGTAAGCCACTGACCGTAGCGCCCGAGGTAGCGTTGTGCCAGCGATCCGAGGCCCGTATCGGCCGGAACATGCTGATAGACCTCCAGCAACAATAAGGCGGTGTAGCACATCAGCGCCCATAGCCCGAAGAGTAACACCAGTGTTACAGGAAAGCCGGTACCTGCGGCCGCCAGCGGCATCGCCAGCATTCCGGCCCCTATCGTGGTACCTGCAACAATTAAAATACTACCCAGCGCGCGGTTTCTCACAAAATCCTCTACAAAATACGGTTTGCTAAGGTTAAATATGCCGCGCAGAGTATGTTAATTCATGGTGGTCGTCAAATCACTGTTACACGCTGTGTATTTAAATGTTTACGGTAGGTGTGGCAGGCAAGTGATGAAACCTGTCCTGGCGCAAAACAGTACCCGTTCGCTTTTATTATGCTGGATCTTTTCAGGAGAGGTTATGCCATCAATCCACGGTCACGACGTACTCAATATGATGATTGAGTCTGGCGAGCGCTACAGTGCGGGGAGTCTTGAAGCCGCAATCATTACCCGTTTTGGGGAAACTACACGGTTTCATACCTGCTCGGCAGAAAATTTGACGGCCGGTGAGCTGGTGGCTTTTTTACAGCAAAAAGGCAAATTTATTGCGCTGCCGGAAGGATTTACTACCAACGAAAGTAAAATTTGCCGTCATTAATTCAGGGCCAGCATGAATGCTGGCCCTGACAATTAGTTTTGTGCATCAAGGGTGGAGAGTTCTTTATCAATAATATAAAGACCTTCACCGCTTTTGCCCGCCAGCGATAATTTATCGATTACCGATTTAAACAGTTTTTCTTCTTCATGCTGCTCAGCAACATACCATTGCAGGAAATTGAACGTAGGGTAATCCTGGCTGGTCATTGCCGCATGGGCGAGTTCGTTAATCCTGCTGCTAATAAGCTGTTCATGTTCATACGTGGCATGAAACAGATGATCCAGCGATTCATATTCAGCATAGGGAGAGGCAATATTATTAATGTGCGGCAGGCTGCCGGTGTCGGCAAGATAGTCAAATAACCGCTGCATATGGCCCATTTCTTCTTGTGCATGGCGACGCAGGAATGCGGCCGCACCTTCGAAGCTGTGGTAGCTGCACCATGCGCTCATCTGCTGATAAAGCAGAGAAGAATAAAGCTCAAGGTTCATTTGTTCATTTAGTTTTTCGATCATATCGGCTTTAAGCATGGTTAGCTCCGTAATATACCCTGGATTATTAAGCCGCCACTATAATTTGTTATTTAATTATTTGCAAAAGGTTAAATAAAAAATAAATAAGTAAAATGCGAGCAAGAATAATACGCATTTGCGTTATTTAATATGCGGCTAAATAAGAGCCTGTTATAACAGGCTCCGAAAATAATGCGTTTTGATTGATTTCGATCGCAGCCCGGCTCAGGTGAATTACCAGTAGCTGACGACGGAATTTTGCGTGATGGCAACACCCCGGCAGAGGTACTGCAACGTGATCTTTTCATTCAGGCATAACGAACCGCTGGTAACGGTACAGGTGGTAATCGGCTGGCCGTAAGCAACGGCGGTAGCGTATCCGGCCTGCTGGCACTGGCGCGTGGCGGTCCCCTGAGCAAGGTAAGGATCTGTGGTGGCGGATTGAAGCATCGCTTGTCCGTAGGTTAAACGCACAATGCCGGTAGTCGTATCAACGGCGCTGACGTCAGCCTGTCGGTTTACCGAACAGCCCGCAAGCGTCAGCAGGGAAAAGATAAAGACGGCTTTATTCATTACGCGGTTCTGCTTAAGAGGGAGTCCGCCTATCCTAACGCGGGTCAGCACAGGCAATGCGCGGAATAACCAGCGGATTTACACCTAGTTGTGCCAACGGCGGCCATCAATCGGCCTGACTATCAAAAATTGCCTGGAAGCGGGTATGCTGCTGACGAAATAAGGCGACCAGTTGTGGGTCGAAATGATGACCGGCACCCTGAAATATCATTTCGCACGCGCGTTCGTGAGAGTAGCCCGGCTTATAAACGCGTTTTTGCCGCAACGCATCATAAACATCCGCCAGTGCCAGAATACGTGCCTCAATGGGGATTTGTTCGCCGCGAAGACCTTCGGGATAGCCGCTGCCGTCCCACTTCTCATGGTGGAAATGGATGATGTTTTCAGCAACCGGACCCAGGGCCAGCCCCTGAATAATGCGCCAGCCTTTCAGCGTATGCAGTTTCATTTCGCTAAACTCTTCCGTTGAGAGCGGTCCTTGCTTACGCAGAATCCGCTCCGGTACGGCGATTTTCCCGACGTCGTGCAGGGAGGCAAAATGGCCGATTTCACGTACTGTCCGCTTTGGTAACTTCAACTCCCGCGCCATCAGGGCGCAATACTGCGCAACACGATGAATATGGCTGCCGGTTTCATCATCATGAGCACGATTGACCTTTTCCATCGCCTCCACAATACTGCGGTTAACCGCCCGGTTTTGTTTCATCTGCCGCCACATCATAATAAGCAGACACAGGCTGAACAGCGCGGTAATTAGCAGTACAATACTGATCATTTTGAAGGTGTTTTTCGTCAGTTCCGGCATCAGGGCTGGCTCTACATGCCGTTCAATCTGACTGCGAAAACTGGAGATACGGTGGATCTGCGCCAGTAAATGCTGCATGGGATGACCAGGATCGACCCACGGTCCAATCTCATAGTTATTACGTGTCAGACCGGCCACTTTAAGCACGCCGCGAAAAAGTTCATTACCGCGCAGTGAAAGCTCCAGCGAGCTGAGGTCGCCAAGGATATAATCTATTCGGTGATTTTCTATGGCATCCAGTAACTCTTCGACGGAAGCCGCATTAACAATAAAAATTTCATTACCAAAGCGCTGTCTGAGATAGAGTGCCGAGAATGAGCCGCGCAACACCCCCACACGCTGGTGACGAATCTGTTCTTCATCCCATAAGAAGGGCTGCCCGATACGGTTGTAATAGACATTATGCCAGGCCATCACCGGGCCGATCATACCGTCAGACTGACGATTGTCATTCGCGTTAAACACATTGACCAGGCGAATCGGCCACTGCTGCTGCTGCATGTGCTGGACGTAATTATCAACGTAGTGAACATCGACCTCAACGTGCAGTAAATCGCGTATATCGTTGATCATGTCAACCACTGAGCCATGATATCCCTGCGCATCTTTCCAGATTAAAGGCGCAAAATTTTCACTTTTCGGCAGCCAGACGGTCAGTTTATTGTTTGCAAGCCACTGTTTTTCGTCAGCACTGAGTACGATTCGACTGAGTAAAAAATCGCGCCGCGTTTGATCTTCGAGCTGTTTAAGTTTCCCGTTACGTTGCCATTCACTGATAAGCTGATTGATATTATTGCGCAGACCGCGCAGTTCAGGACTGAATGCCAGTACTGCCGCAATACGTAAATCCGGGAAGGGACGCGAGATGGTGTAATAACGTAGCGTATCGTCCATTTCAGTGGCGTCATTAATATAAAAATCGGCCTTATTCTCACTCAGCAGGCGAAACGCGTCTTCGCTGGTGGTAACAAACTGCAGCTGGCTAAAATGCAGATCGGGATAGCGAATATGGACCTGATCCCAGGTAGCGTCATTGCGGCGAAACACCACTCGCGTCTGGTTCAGCTCGTTGGCAGATGTCACGGTACGACTCAGGCTGGCAGCCAGCACTTCGTTGTCAAACAGGCGGGCAGACAGAATTTTGGTGCGCGCCCGGGCTTCAGTGCGGATCACTCCGGCATACAGACCGTAACGGTCGTGATTAAAATCCTGACTGATTTGATTCCCCCCGACAGGACGAATTTGCAGCTGGTAATGATATTTATCATTGATAGCCTGAATAAGTTGCGGATAAAACCCACGGTAATTGCCCTGACTATCGCGCCAAAACTCGTAGCTTGGAGCATCATAAATCCACACCGGGATCATCTCCTGTGCGGCGGCGGGCGGAGTCGGAACGGCTGCAAAAAGCGGCCCGATGCACAGCAGCGCCAGAAATAACCAGGTTCCGGGAAACAGAATATGTCGCAGAGGCGGGCTGTGCTGATCCACTCGGAGTGTCCTTGTTATCATTTTGTTGAATTTAAAGTCTAACCAACCCTTAAGCTGGCGAATAGAAATTTTTTGAATAAGTCAAAATCAGGCGTGGTAAAGCGCAGATGAGAAAAATGTGATGTCATCTGTGAATTTTAAAACCATTTTTCATTAAATTTGAAAGTATGTTTGTCCAGGAGTAGAGTTTAAAGCATATGACATCCACGCGGGGCGACTCGCGCAGCACTCAGGAGAGAACCAATGAAAATTGCACTGATGATGGAAAACAGTCAGGCGAGCAAAAATGCCGTCATCCTTAATGAACTAAACGCGGTTGCCGGCGAGAAAAATTTCCCGGTTTATAACGTCGGAATGAGCGATGAGAACGACCACCATCTTACCTATATCCATCTGGGCATCATGGCCAGTATCCTGCTTAATGCAAAAGCCGTTGATTTCGTGGTTACCGGTTGTGGCACCGGGCAGGGCGCGCTGATGTCCCTGAATATTCATCCGGGTGTGGTTTGCGGTTACTGTATCGATCCTGCTGATGCGTTCCTGTTCGCACAAATCAACAACGGTAACGCGCTGGCGCTGCCTTTCGCCAAAGGTTTTGGCTGGGGTGCTGAACTGAACGTACGCTTTATTTTCGAAAAAGCGTTTACCGGGCATACCGGAGAAGGCTATCCGCCGGAGCGTAAAGAGCCGCAGGTACGTAACGCAGGCATTCTGAACCAGGTCAAAGCTGCCGTGGTGAAAGAAAATTATCTGGATACTCTGCGCGCTATCGATCCGGAACTGGTTAAAACGGCGGTTTCCGGCCCACGTTTCCAGCAGTGCTTCTTTGAAAACTGCCAGAACAAAGAGATTGAAGCGTTCATACGCGAGATTATTGGTTAAGCCGGTAAGCTATTCTGCGCAGAGTACTGCGCTGCGCGTTATTCAATGCCCTGAGGCCAGCTTCAGCTGGCCTTATTAATTTCCTTTCTTCGAAACCGAACTTCCCGCCTCACGCGTTAGCCTCAACGTATCAACCATGCCTGCCAGACAAATCAGAGCGATAAAGACAAATGCCAGCCGGAAACTGATACCCGGCACCGCCGAGAGCGCCAGCCAGTCGCTGACGCGTTCACCCAGGCGAATACCAATCGCGCCGAGCGTGATGCCCAGCCCTACAGCCAGCTGCGTGGCGGTACTAAAAAGCGTATTTGCATAGCTCATCTGGCTGGAGGGCACATCAGCAAAAGCCAGCGTGCTGATGCCGGTAAACTGTATCGAACGGAAAACGCCGCCAAGATACAGGATCAGCAGAACCAACCAGATGGGGGTATCCGGGGTTAAAAAGGCGCAGGCAAGCAAAGCCAGCACATTTAGTATGCCGTTAAGCAGCAGCAGACGACGAAACCCGAGCCAGCGGATCAGCGGCGTGGTTGCCGGTTTTATTGTCAGGTTGCCGACAAACACGGCCAGCACCAGCGACCCGGCATGAAAGGGGTCCATGCCAAATCCGACCTGGAAAAGCAGCGGTAATAGAAAAGGGACGGTGCTGATAGAAGAGCGAAAAAGCGAGCCGCCATACATCGTGACGCGAAAGGTCGGGATCTGCAACGCATCGAGGCGGATCATCGGCCATGCGGCACGCCGAAAATGGCGCAGCGCATAAAAAGACGCTAGCGCGCCTGGTACCAACAGGGCAATGATGATTTCGGTCTGAATATGTTCTGCACCCAGCGCCTCCATAGCGTAAACAAGGCTGACCATCGCAATTGAGGTGGCGAGAAAGCCCGGCATATCGAAAGGCCGTCGTTGATCATCGCGAATGTCAGGAATAATCCGCAGCGAAAGGAAAATGGCGAGCAGGCCAATTGGCAGATTAATAAAGAAGATCCAGCGCCAGTCCGCATAGCTGGTGATAAAGCCTCCCAGCGGCGGGCCAATAATCGGCGCAACCAGCGCAGGCCAGGTCAGGGTGGCGATAGCGGTGATTAACTGGTGTTTTGGGGTGGTGCGCAGCACTGCCAGGCGACCGACCGGCACCATTAGCGCCCCGCCTGCGCCCTGAAAAATGCGCATGGCGACAAAGCTCTCTACGCTGGTCGCCAGTCCACATAATACCGATGCCAGCGTGAAGATAGCCAGCGCCACAGTGAACACCTTGCGTGCGCCAAAGCGATCGGCAATCCAGCCGCTGGCGGGGATCAATACGGCCAGGGTGATAAGATAGGCGCTGATACCAATATTCAGATCAACCGCGTCCACGCCGAATGATTTCCCCATATCAGGCAGGGCAGTTGCGATCACCGTGCCATCAAGGAACTCCATAAAAAATGCGCCAGCCACCAGCAGCGCCGCGGGGGATAAGCCACGTTTTTCCCTGTCGGTAAGAGATCCACTCATCGTATACCTGCCACCCTTAAAATAAATAACGCTGCGCTGCGGCGTTAACTTACCGTTTAAGCACAACTTTTTTTTAAAATTTTACCGATGCCGATAAAAATTATGTGATTTTTATCACGTTGTAGTTGATTTTTGTGACGCAGGTCATATTATAGGCATTAGAAAGTAACACCTGCATAACAAAAACCGGAGTCTATCAATGAAATTTCGCAAAATTCTGAAAAGCATGTTTGAAAACTACTGCAAAACCTTCAAAGACGTACCGCCTGGCGCTATGTTCTGATAAAAAAACCTGCCGCGGCAGGTTTTTTTATGTCCTGATTTCCCCTCTGGCATTTCCGGGCCTGTAAGGTACTATTACGTCCCTTAAATAAGGAGCGCAATATGTCCAATAATCTGAGTGCCGACCAGGAACTGGTCTCTGATATCGTAGCCTGCCAGCTGGTCATTAAACAAATTCTTGATGTCATCGAAATTATCGCTCCGGCAGAGGTGCGTGAAAAG
>Ga0302347_1000994_pt1 | contig 37307 bp, 32 predicted proteins | sample PhyWR1_FD_202178 | JGI IMG/M metagenome (GOLD analysis project Ga0302347, IMG submission 202178) | Leaf surface microbial communities from wheat plants in UC Gill Tract Community Farm, Albany, California, United States - DLSL W.R1 (v2)... | ecosystem: Host-associated > Plants > Phyllosphere >... | reverse complement strand
GCGTGACAGCTTCAGCCTGGTAGAACTGCCGGAAGCCGGTCTGGAAGGTTTGCTGGCCAAACTGAAAGACACCCGCGTTGCTGGCAAGCAGTTGAAACTGCGTCGCTACCGCGAAGATTAATCACTGTTGCAGTGATTGATCGCTAAAAAAATCCCCGCCTGGTGCGGGGATTTTTTTTGTCCGTCATTTGTACTGGCTGGCCTTTGTGGGAGCGGGCTTGCTCGCGATGATATCGACGCCGTTCAACTGCACTGCCGCGCCGCCAGCATCGCGAGCAAGCCCGCTCCCACAGGATATGGGGCGCTAGCCAAACCGGTAGATATCCATGCCCAGCGCGCCCAGCGTCCAGCCCTGGTGGGCAATGCTGAACGGGCCGCCTGCGGCGCGGGCAAAATACAACGGCAGCAGGTGCTCGTCGCTGGGGTGGTTTTTGGCGGCGAAAGGCGCCTGTGTGCGATAAGCATGCAGTGCGGTTTCGTCATCAGCAGCCAGTTTGTCGATCATCCAGTCACGGAAAGCCTTGGCCCAGGGCTCAATGCTCTCAGGGCCTGCGTGCCAGTCCAGTTCGCGCAGGTTGTGGGTGATGCTGCCCGAGCCGATGATCAGCACGCCCTCGCTGCGCAGGGCCGCCAGTGCATGCCCGACTTTGGTCTGGCCAGCCGGGCCAAGCTGGCTGGGCAGCGACACCTGCACCACCGGAATATCTGCGTCCGGGTACATTAATGACAGTGGCACCCAGGCACCGTGGTCAAAAGGCCGTCTGGCGTCCAGTCGGGCTGGCAGGCCGTTGTCTGCCAGCAGCGCGGCGATCCGCGCCGCCAGCGCCGGCTCGCCGGGCGCCGGGTATTGCACGGCAAACAGGGCTGGCGGGAAGCCGCCGAAGTCGTGCCAGGTCTCGGGTGCCGGGTTGCTGGCGACCCGCAGGTCGGGGCTTTCCCAATGCGCGGACACCAGCACGATGGCTGTTGGTCGTGGCAGTTCGGCCGCCAGGCGTTTGAGCGCCGGGCCACTGGCGCCCGGTTCCAGTGCTAGCATGGGGGAGCCGTGGGAAATAAACAGGCTGGGGAGCATGAACGATGTCCTCAAAGTTAAGATGCGTCATCTTCATCCCGATCATTGATCTAAATCCAATATAAGTTTTAGTACTTATCTATCGAATTTAAAGGTGAATCATGCAGCCCGAATTTTGGCACGACCGCTGGGATCGCAATCAGATCGGCTTTCACCTGCAGCAGGTCAACCCTTACCTGCCGCGCCTTTGGCCCACTCTGGGCCTTGAGCAGGGCGGGTGTGTGCTGGTGCCGCTGTGTGGCAAGAGCCTGGATATGAGCTGGTTGGCTGCCAACGGCCATGAAGTGCTGGGGGTGGAGCTGACGCAGACGGCCGTGGAGCAGTTTTTCAGCGAGCAGCAGGTCGAGCCACAGATTCGCCAGCAGGGCGCCTTCAAGGTGTACGAGGCAGGCCCGGTGACGATCCTGTGCGGTGACGTGTTCGCCCTGACTGAGGCCGACGTGGCCTCCTGTGTGGGGCTGTATGACCGCGCTGCGACTATCGCATTGCCTGCCGAAATGCGCGCAGCCTACGCTCAGCACCTGAACCGGATTCTGCCGAGGGGTTGCCGTGGCCTGTTGATAACCCTCGATTACGATCAATCACAAATGAACGGCCCGCCGTTTTCGGTGCCGGACGCCGAGGTGCAGAGCCTGCTGGCACCTGCCTGGACGCTGGGAATCATTGAGCAACCCGATGTGCTCGATCAGGAATGGAAGTTCCTCAAGGGCGGTGTGACGCGGCTGGTGGAGCGGGTGTATCGCCTGGAAAAAACCGCCTGAACGAAATCGCAGGCACAAAAAAGGGCGACCGCAGTCGCCCTTTTTTGTGTTCGCCGTGGGTTAGCCGCGGCGACGCAGAGCATCGATACGTTCTTCCAGTGGCGGGTGGCTCATGAACATCCGCGCCAGGCCTTGCTTGAGGCCGCCGTTGATGCCGAAAGCCGCCATGGTGTCCGGCATGTGAACCGGCAGGCCCTGTTCGGAGCGCAAGCGCTGCAAGGCGCTGATCATGGCCGTGGTGCCGGCAAGCTGCGCACCGGCTTCGTCAGCCCGGAACTCACGCTTGCGCGAGAACCACATGACGATGGCGCTGGCCAGGAAGCCCAGGACCAGTTCGGCGAAGATGGTCGCAACGTAGTAGGCAATGCCACGGCCCTCATCGTTCTTGAACACCACCTTGTCGACAAAATTGCCGATGATCCGTGCGAAGAACATCACGAATGTGTTCACCACGCCCTGCACCAGTGCCAGGGTGACCATGTCACCGTTGGCAACGTGGCCGATCTCGTGGGCCAGTACCGCTTTGACTTCATCGGGCGAAAAACGCTCGAGCAAACCCTGGCTGACCGCGACCAGGGCATCGTTTTTGTTCCAGCCTGTGGCAAAGGCATTCGCCTCATAGGCAGGGAAAATCCCCACTTCAGGCATTTTGATTCCCGCCTCGCGGGACAATTGCTCAACGGTTTGCATCAACCATTGTTCATGACGAGTACGAGGTTGAGTGATCACCTGGGTGCTGGTGCTCATCTTCGCCATCCATTTGGAGATGAACAGCGAGAACAAAGACCCTGCAAAACCAAAGACCGCACAGAACACCAACAGCTGACTGAGGTTCAGATCAACCCCGTTGGCCGCCATGAACCCGTCGAAGCCGAACAGGCTCAAGGTGATGCTGGCAATCAGCACGACCGCCAGGTTAGTGGCCAAAAACAGCAGAATGCGCATCATGGTTGTAAGAATCTCCTCGTCTTAAAGGTGTTGCCGTATGCGGGTATATAAGGTGCTGCCCCGGGCTATTCAACCAAGTGACTATTTCAAACTGTGTCCTTCAGCCTGATTCTAGTTGCATGCGGGGCATTTCCTAATATGAAGGAACGTTTTTCTGCGCCAGAAGTTCCACCTCAAGTCAATAAACACGGGACTTTGTCGTTTGCAGGGGGTTTTTGAGGGGGGAAGAGGGCGGCAGCAGGCAGTGCGTGAAGAATGTTTCATCTGACACATGCTGTGCGACTTTTGATTGGTCGCACAGCATGCTCAGAAATTACTGACGGTAGGTCTTCAGGAAGTTACCGATCCGGCCGATGGCCATATCCAGCTCGTCGACACGCGGCAGGGTCACCACGCGGAAGTGGTCAGGCCACGGCCAGTTGAATGCCGTGCCTTGAACCACCAGCAGTTTTTCCGAGAGCAGCAGGTCCAGCACGAATTTTTCGTCGTTGAGGATCGGGCACACTTTCGGGTCGATACGCGGGAACGCATACAGTGCCCCCATCGGTTTCACGCAGCTGACCCCGGGGATATCGTTGAGCAGTTCCCAGGTGCGGTTGCGCTGCTCCAGCAAGCGGCCGTTGGGCAGGACCAGGTCATTGATGCTCTGATAGCCGCCCAGTGCAGTCTGGATGGCGTGCTGGCTGGGCACGTTGGCGCACAGGCGCATGTTGGCCAGCATATCGATGCCTTCGATATAGCCCTGGGCGTTTTGCTTGGGCCCGGAGATGGCAATCCAGCCTGAGCGGAAACCGGCCACCCGGTACGACTTGGACAGGCCGTTGAAGGTCAGGCACAGCACGTCCGGGGCCAGGGACGCGGTGCAGATATGCACGGCGTCGTCGTAGAGGATCTTGTCGTAAATTTCGTCCGAGAACACCACCAGGTTGTGTTGGCGGGCAATTTCCAGCATGCCCAGCAGCACTTCCTTGGAATACACCGCACCGGTAGGGTTGTTCGGGTTGATGATGACCATCGCCTTGGTGTTGGGGGTGATCTTGGCTTTTATATCCTCAAGATCAGGCCACCAGTTGGCTTGCTCGTCACACAGGTAGTGTACCGGGTGGCCGCCGGCCAGGGTCACGGCGGCAGTCCACAGCGGGTAATCGGGTGCAGGTACCAGCACTTCGTCGCCATTGTTGAGCAGCGCTTGCAGCGACATCACGATCAGCTCGGACACACCGTTGCCCAGGTAGATGTCTTCGATGCCGACCCCTTCCACCTGTTTTTGCTGGTAGTACTGCATCACGGCCTTGCGGGCGCTGAACAGGCCCTTGGAGTCGCTGTAGCCCTGGGCAGTCGGCAGGTTGCGGATCACGTCCTGGAGGATTTCGTCCGGCGCTTCAAATCCAAAGGGTGCGGGGTTGCCGATATTCAGCTTGAGGATGCGCTGGCCTTCCTCCTCCAGACGCTTGGCGTGCTTGAGCACCGGGCCGCGAATGTCATAACAGACGTTGGCGAGCTTGTTTGATTTGCTGACCTGCATGGCGATGTGATCCCGAAAATGAACGATCCAGGCGCTGTGATGACCACGGCACTGGGAAATTCTGTGTTTGCACACAGTGGCTAACACCGCTTTGCTTCAAGAATCCGTTTGAATGCAGTTGGGGCGGGTGCCAGACTGGTGTTTAACGAGGCGCAATCATACGTGCCACCCGACCCCTGGAAAAGCCACTGGTCGGGGTTTTTCAGTTGCAGAGGCATAAGCATGGAAAAGTTGAACAAAACCCTGGACGAATGGAAGGCCATGCTCGATCCGGAGCAATACAACGTGTGCCGGCTCAAAGGCACCGAACGGCCGTTTTCGGGCAAATACAACGGCACCAAAACCGACGGCGTTTATCACTGCATTTGCTGCAACGCGCCATTGTTCGATTCCAGCGCCAAATTTGATTCCGGCTGTGGCTGGCCGAGCTTTTACCAGCCCATTGGCGACAGTGCGATGGTCGAGATCCGTGACGTGAGCCACGGCATGGTGCGTACCGAAGTGGTCTGCGCCAAATGTGATGCGCACCTGGGCCATGTGTTCCCTGACGGTCCGCCACCCACCGGGTTGCGCTACTGCATCAACTCGGTGTGCCTGGACCTGGTTCCCCGCAACTGACCTTTTGAGGCGCCGTCATGAACGACAACCTGTTCGATATCCCATGCACCACTCTTGGCGGCGAGCCGAAAACCCTGGCGGATTTCCAGGGCAAAGCCGTGTTGGTGGTCAATACGGCCAGCAAGTGTGGTTTTACCCCGCAGTACAAGGGGCTAGAGGCGCTGTGGCAGCAGTATCGCGACCAGGGGTTGGTGATCCTGGGGTTTCCGTGCAACCAGTTTGGCCAGCAGGAGCCGGGCGACGAAGCGGCCATTTCCGAGTTTTGCGAGCTGAACTTCGGCGTGAGCTTCCCGCTGTTCAAGAAGGTTGACGTCAATGGCCCCAAGGCCCACCCCTTGTTTGTCCAGCTCAAGAAGCGTGCGCCGGGGTTGCTGGGGTCTCAGGGAATCAAGTGGAACTTCACCAAGTTCCTGGTCAGTGGCGATGGCCAGAGCGTCAAGCGTTATGCCCCGACTACCAAGCCCGAGGCGCTCAAGGCCGATATCGAGGCGCTGCTGCGATCGATTTAATGGTAAGACGATTTATCTTAAGCCGCTGACGAGTGGAACGAGGCTGCGAACGGCGGCGCAGACGTCGCAAATCCTGAGTCCGGATCTGACTGGCGCACCGTTGCGTGTGATTTAGCGACCGCTTCGCGCTCGATCGCAGCCTCGTTCTACTCGTCAGCGGCTACACAAACCTGCCTCTTTCAGGCTTTTTGCGGCACCCACACGTCAATCAGCGTCGCCAGCTCTTCACGTCGAAACGGTTTGGCCAGGTAGTCGTTCATGCCCGCCGAGCGACAGCGCTCGCGTTCTTCGGGCATGGCATTGGCCGTCAGGGCCACGATGGGCAGTTTTGGCCAGCGCCCGCGCTGGCGAATTTGCCGGGTGGCCTCGTAGCCATCCATCACCGGCATATTGCAGTCCATCAACACCAGATCAAAGGTCTTCTGTTCCAGCAGGCTCAGGGCTTCGCCACCATGCGCCGCCACCCTCACATCACAGCCCAGTTTGCTCAGCATGCCCTTGGCCACCAACTGGTTGACCGGGTTGTCTTCAACCAGAAGAATCCGTGCCCGGCGCTGGGCAGGGGCGCTGTCGCGGCGCGCGCCAGGGTTTACGTCGTCATCTTTGAGCAGCAGGTGCTGCAAGGTTTTATACAGCGCATAACGCGACAGCGGCCGGGCTTTTTGTTGCAGGGGGGCCAATGCATTGACTTGATCACCGGGCATGAAGTTGCCATAGGCGGTCACCAACAGAATGGGCGCGTTGATGGCAGGCCGCAGGCCAAACAGGCACTCGGGGCAGTCAGTGATCAGCAGGTCAGGATCGGTACCCGCCAGGGAGTCGTTCAGGGAATAGCGTTTGTAGTCCAGCCCCCAAAGTGGCAAATAGCTGCTGAGCAGTTCGCTCAAGCCACTGCTCGCCGCGCTGACGCCAATCACCCGCCCGCACAGTGGCTTTTGCTTGATCGCCGGGGTATGGCAGGGCAGTGGGAGTTCGGCGCAAAACTGGCTGCCAAAGCCGACTTCCGAGCTGATGGTCAGCCGCCCGTGCATCACTTCACACAGGCTGTTGGTCAGTGCCAGGCCTAACCCGGTGCCGCCAAACTGGCGGGTGATGCCTGCCCCTGCCTGGGTAAAGGGGCGGAAAATTCTCGCTTGCGCTTCCTGGGCGATGCCGATACCGGTGTCGCACACTTCGATACGCACTTGGTCGCTTTGCGCACTGAGGCGCACATCCACCCGGCCGAAGCGGGTGAATTTCAGGGCGTTGGACAGCAGGTTGCTGACAATCTGGCGGACCCGGGTCGGGTCGCCGAGTACCAATGCCGGGAAATCCGGGTCGATCAGGCACGTCAGCTCCACACTGGGCGCGGCGTTTTGTGACAACAGGTTGGCGGTGTCTTCGATCAACGTACCCAGATCGAAAGCAATATGCTCCAGTTCCAGTTGGCCAGCATCGAATTTGGACAGGTCGAGAATGTCGTTGAGCAGTTCGACCAGGACCTTGCCCGAGTCGTGGGCAATGGACAGTTGCTGGTATTGCTCGGCATTCAGCGGGCTGTCCAGGCACAGCGCCAGCATGCCCAGCAGGCCATTGAGCGGGGTGCGGATTTCGTGGCTCATATTGGCCAGGAATGCCGCGCGGGCCTGGGCCATTTCCAGTGCCGTGCTGCGCGCAGCTTCCAGCTCTTCATTGGAGTGACGCAGTTGCTCGTTGATTGTTTCCAGCTCTTGGGTGCGCTGTGAAACGATGGTTTCCAGCCGGGCCAGGTAGTCGGTGAGGCTGTTTTCGGCACGGCGGCGGTGTTCCATCTCCAGGGTCATGGCTTCGAACTGCTGGTTGGCAGCGTTGACCAATACGCCAATTTCGTCGTCTTCGTGACCGGGAGGGCAGCGCATCTGTGACTGGCCGGGGTGACCGGGCTTGCGCTGGCTAAGTTCGCGAATCACCCGCACCAGCGGCTTGGTCAGCATCACATAAAATAGCCCCATCAGGATAAACGTCAGGATAAAGCTGCGGATAAAGCCGCTGAGCAGGGTGACTTCAGCACGCTGCAAAAATCGTTTGCCGAAAGGGTAGGTGTCCACTTCCAGGTGCAGCATGCCCATGCTCATTTCAGGCAGGTGGTTGAAGTACAGGCGCTCGTCAAACGAGCGGTTGGCACCAAACAGAAAGTCGCTCAGGGCCCGGTAGCGCCCGCTTTCGGGTTGATCCTGCACCGCCGAAAGGACTACGCCGTCGCTATCGACCAGTTGCGCACCGATGATCGCCGGTGAGCGCAACAGGCCCTGCAACAGTTCCTGGGCCAGCTCGGCGTCAAGGTTGTAGGCGATGCGCGATGCCGGGTTGTGGCTGATCTCAAGCAGTGACTGGATTTCGCGATTGATGGCGGCGTTTTCACTGGCATAATCGATGCCGATTTGCAGCAGGCTCAGCATGGCCCCGAGCACCAGCCCAACCAGCACAGTCAGCTTGGCTTGCTTGAAAGACAGGCGATGGGTGAGTTTTGTATCCATTGGGGTGCAGCACCTGTTTCCATTTCTTGCGGGGTGCAAGAGTAGTCGATTAGTCGGTCAATCGGCAGCCTGATTGAGCTGCCTGCGGTTAGCCGAGCGAGTCATTTTGCGGATGGCTGTCGAATTCTGACAATGGCAATGTGCCATCATTGTGTATCAGTCCGAGGAAATGTTGTGAATTCTAAACTGGATGCCTTTCTGGAACGGGCCGAAGCGGTCCTTGCACGTCTTGAACCTTTGCTGCCGGCGCAGCGCGAATCGATCGAGTGGGACCAGTGCCTGGCAGCCAGGTGGCAGCGTGAAGGTCGCTCAGGCTATCTGATGCCGTTGCAAGTCAGCCTTGAAATGCGCCTTTCGGACTTGATCGGGGTGGATAACCAGCGTGACCAGCTGGGGCGCAACACCAAACAGTTTCTCGACGGCTTGCCTGCCAACCATGCCCTGCTCTGGGGCTCACGGGGCACCGGCAAGTCTTCAATCATTCGGGCCTTGCTGGCCGAGTATGGCCATGCGGGGCTGCGTCTGATCGAGATCGAACGCGATCACCTGGCCGACCTGCCGCGCGTGGTTGAGCAGTTGCAGGGCTTGCCCCAGCGCTTTGTGCTGTTTTGCGATGACCTGTCGTTTGAAGCTGGCGAGAGTGATTACCGGGTGCTGAAAAGTGTGCTGGATGGCTCGCTGGAGCAAGCGCCGGATAACGTGCTGCTATATGCCACTTCGAACCGTCGCCACCTGGTGCCGGAAAAGGAAAGCGACAACGAGAACTGGAAGAACGTTGACGGTGAGTTACACCCCAATGAGGCCGTGGAAGACAAGATCGCCTTGTCTGACCGTTTTGGCCTGTGGCTGTCATTCTATCCCTTTACCCAGGATCATTTTTTGAGTGTGGTCGAGCACTGGATCGAGGTATTGGCCCGCAAAGCCGGTTTGCAGTGGCAACGCGACGAGGCACTGGATATTCTGGCCGTGCGCTGGGCGACCGGGCGTGGCAACCGCAACGGCCGTTGCGCCTATCAGTTCGCGCGTTATTGGGTGGGTTTGAAATTGTTGGAGCAAGTGAATGATTGATTTGAACGCCACAGGTGCAGGCCTGAACGGCTACACCCTGTTGCAGGCTCAGCTGGAGTCGTTGTTGGCAGATGAGCGTGACTTTATTGCCAATGCTGCACAGTTCTCGGCGTTTTTGTATCACCAGCTTGATGATCTGAACTGGGCCGGTTTTTACCTCAACCGCAATGAAGAACTGGTACTGGGCCCGTTCCAGGGGCAGATTGCCTGTGTTCGTATCCCGTTCGGGCGGGGCGTGTGCGGGGCTGCGGCGGCGAGCCGGCAGACCCAGCGGGTTGAAGATGTGCATGCATTTGCCGGGCATATTGCGTGTGACAGTGCTTCCAACAGTGAGTTGGTGGTGCCCTTGATCAAGGATGGCCGCCTGATTGGCGTGCTGGATCTGGACAGCCCGAGCATCGGGCGCTTCAGCGAGCAGGACCAGCAGGGCATTGAAGCCCTGGCTGCGATCTTCTTGCGTTTGAGCGAGTGCTGAGGCCGCTAGCCGCTTAGCCCGGCCTTGAGCATCAGGGCGTCGATATCGACCGGGTCGATTTGCTCCGGGTCGAGAAACTGCCGGGCATACTGCATAAACACCTGTTCGCGCATAAATAGCGCGAACAGTTGTGGGTCAATATGCGCATCGTGGCACATGGTGGCCATGATGCTCAGGGCTTCGCTTAACGTCTTGCTGCGTTTATAGGGGCGGTCCGAGGCGGTTAACGCCTCGAAAATATCGGCAATCGCCATCATCCGTGACTCCAGGCTCATCTCTTCGCGCTTCAGGCGTTTCGGATAGCCGGTCCCGTCCATTTTTTCGTGATGCCCGCCGGCGATTTCGGCAATGTTGCTCAAGTAGGCGGGCAGGGGCAGGCTGCTGAGCATCAGGATGGTCTGCACAATGTGGTTGTTGATGATGTAGCGTTCCTCGTTGGTCAAGGTGCCGCGCCGGGTGCTCAGGTTGTACAGTTCGCCCCGGTTGAACTTGTACTGTGGCACCTCGAGCTTGAAGCCCCAGGGGTTTTCAGGGTCAATCAGGTCGGCTTCAGGGCGAATGAACAGGTGCTCGGGCTTGTCGGCCAGCAGCTGTTCGGTTACCGGCAAGTCGTGCTCCTCACGGGTTGACTGGCGCTTGTTCTCCTCCCAGGACACCCCCAGCCGATCATCCAGGGTTCGCCTCCAGGTACGCCGGGCGATGGCGTTCAAGCGCTCAAGGTCGGCCTCCTGCATGGCCTCGCCGCCCAGGTTGCATTGCGCGACAAAGGCGAAGTCCTGGTCCAGGGCCGCCAGGCTGGCTTCGCGTCGTTCACTCAATTGCGCGTCATCGCCACCCAGGGCCCGGGCTTGCCAGTAGTCGACCCAGGTATCGCGCTTGAGCACTTCAAAGCGGGTGCGAATTTCGTGGATGCGGTCGTACAGGGTTTCAAGCTTGGTGGCCTTGTCGACCACATACTCGGGGGTTGTGACCTTGCCGCAGTCATGTAGCCAGGCCGCGATGCGCAGGGCCTCCCACTGTTCTTGCGAGGGGTCGTACTGCTCGAATTCGGGCTGCTGGCTGGCGGCCGCTGCCTGGGCCAGCATCAGGGTGAGGGTCGGCACCCGTTGGCAATGGCTGGCGGTATACGGGCTTTTGGCGTCGATGGCGCCCGCCAGCAGTTGTATCAAGGCATCCAGCAGCTGCTTCTGACGTGCTTGCAGGCGCTGGCTTTCGATCGACACGGCGGCGGTGCCGGAGACGGCCTGGATAAAGGCGATGCGATCAGCCCGCAAGTGGTCCTGGTCGTCACTGGAACCACTGTCGTTCAACACCAGCAGCAAAATGCCCACGGTTTCGCCGTGGCGGTTGTGCAGGCGAATACCGATCAGGTGGATACTCTGGCTGCCCAGTTGCGCCATGATTGGCTGCAAATCCCCCGCCTGCTCAAGGCTGAGCGAATGGGCGACGCTGTCATGGCCCTGGAACAGCCCTTGTAGCCACGACGGATTGTCATTGCTGTCAGGGTCTATATCCGGCTGTGGTTGGGTAGTCAGGTCCTGGGGCTGGCCATTGATGATCAGTCCCTTCAACTCCAGTTGACGGCTGTCGTTTTGCGTCAGGTAGATCAGGCCGGCCTGTGCCTGGGCAATCTTGATCGTTTCCAGCAAAACCGACTGCAGCAATGGCTCAAAACGGGTGTGGGCCGAGAGGCTGGAGGTGATTTCAAAAAAACTGGCGAGGGTTTCTTTCATGCGTGACATCGACCCCTCCAGCTGGTCGATTTCAAGCACGATCGATTTCTGCTTCAGGGGGTAGTTGAAATCGAACCGCCGAATGGCATCGGCTTCGCGGACCAGCGCCTGCAAGGGCTTGACCAGCAAGCGTGAGGTCACCCAGCCCATCGGCAGGCAAAGCAGCAGGGCCGCCAGTGTCACCAGGGCTCCCTGCCATCTGAGCCGATAGGCATCGGCCAGCAATTCGTCTTCCGGCACCATCATGGCTAATTGCAAGCCATTGGCCCCGCCATCCTCTACGTTGAACCGAGTCACGACCCATTGGCGCTGGCCGTCGTACAGGCGCCGCTGGGCGTCCGGGCCCTGGCTGACCAGGTAGCCCAGGGCCGGGTTTAATTCCGCGATTTTTGGCAGCTTTTCCGGGTCCTGAGCGGTGAGCAGCTTGCTGAAGTCCGGGTAGGCGATAGCGCGGCCATCGGCGCCGTACAACACGATTTGCGTGCCGGGTGTTACCTGATGCGCCGCCAGGGTGGCGGACAGTTGCGACAGGGTCACGTCGGCACCCAGCACCGTGTTGCCAGTGCTGCGTTTAGCCAGTGTTGTGCCAACTTCGTGGGTGGAAAAAAACAGGTAAGGGTTGGTGGTGGTTTGATCGTGCTCGGCATGTGCCGGGATAAACCATTTTCGGCTGCGGGGGTCATAGGTTTCATTGGCAATAGTTCGCTGTGCCAGCTCGGCCAGGGATGCATCCAGGTACAGTTTTTTCGACTCAACGCCACCTTGTCGTGCCGAGCGGGTTATCGACCAGATTTCGTAGCGGGCTTGGGCTGGGGCCTGGAGCTGGAGCCTGATGGCCTCGTTGCGCAACGGCCTGACGAGAAACAGATTGCCGTTGTCATCCCCCAGGTACAGTGCTGACAAACTGTGGTTGTCTTCGAGTGTTTGCACGAAAGGCAGCAGCAGCCCCGTTCGCCGCTCCGGCTGGTCGGTCACGGCGTCAGGGTTGAGGGTCAACAGGTTCAGGGCATGCCTGATGGGTTGGTAGGCGTCGAGCAGGTCGCGTTGAACATCCTGCTCCAGGTAACCGAACAGTTTCTGGCTGCTGCCGAGAATGATCTGGGTGGTTTGCTGGTAGTTGAACACACCCAGCACCAGGCCCAGCAGGAGCAGCAAACATGTAAACATCGCACTAATGTGAACATGCAGCGGCAGTTGGCGCTTCCGGGATTGCGCAACATTGCGCATGTGCAGTTACTCCGCGATTGGTTCACCTGCCGATGCCTTTAAGCATAGTGAAACCGGGCCAACCTGCTCAGCCATTGGCCGGTTTTGCGGTTGGCGCTCAGGTGCCGCTGGCCAACTTTTGAAGTTGACGGGCCAGTACCTGCTCCAGGGCCTGCATGGCGGCTTGTACGTCATTGCGCGCCTGGATGAGGTTGGACGGGCTGGCGTGTTCAAGTATTTCGCAGTGTTTTATCAACTGCGCGGCACCGACGATGCGGGCCGCGCCTTTGATCCGGTGAGCAATGTCGGCAAATGGCTTCAAGTCCCCGTTGTCGGGCAGGTGCATCAGGGCCTTGAGATCCTGGCCATTGCTGCGCAGCAGCTCCTCCAGCAAGCGTTGTTTGCGTTCGTTATCACCGCCCGAAAGCGCGTTGAGGGATTCCAGGTTGAAGGCCTCGTTGCCAGTGTCGAGCGGTACCAGGGCTGCCAGATGCTGGCTGAGCAGGGTCAGGCTGATGGGTTTGAACAGGCAGTCGTCCATCCCGGCCATAGTGCAGCGCTGGCGCTCCTCAGGCTGGGCGTTGGCAGTAAAGCCCAGCACGGTGCATGGTCGTTGCTGCGACGCCTGCTCGTACTGGCGTATGGCCCTGGTGAGGTCATAACCGTTCATGACGGGCATGTTGCAGTCGGCAATGACCAGGTCGAATGTGCCTTCTTTCCAGGTTTTGAAGCCGGCCGCGCCATCGTGCTCAGTGGTAAAACGATGCCCCAGGTACCCCAGTTGCTGGCACATCAGCAGTCGATTGGCAGGATGATCGTCCACCACCAGCACATTCAAGCGGTGCGCCGCAGGGTTGATTACCGGTTCATGCGCGGCGCTGCTCAGGCAGGGCGGCAAGGTGGGCAGCCTGAGCTTTATCTCAACCAGGGTGCCGACGTTTACCTGGCTGCTCAGTTCCAGCGTGCCCCCCATCATTTCGCACAGGCTGCGGCAGATCAGCAGGCCAAGGCCTGCACCGTTGAGGGCCAGTTGCCCGCTGTTTTCGGCCTGGGCGAAGGGTTCGAACAGACGAGCCTGATCGCGATCACTGATACCGATACCTGTGTCCTGGACACTCAGTTGCAGTTCGGTATGGTCGGGGGTGCTGGCAGGCAGCAGGTTGATCGCCAGGGTGACCTGGCCCTGGCGGGTGAACTTGATCGCATTGCTGACCAGGTTGGTCAGGATTTGCTTGAAGCGCAGCGGGTCGATCAGCACATCGGGCGCATCACCCCGGGGATGGAGCTGCAGGGAGAGCGTGAGGTTTTTTTGCCTGGCCAGGCCGTCAAACACCCTGATCACCGAATGGGCGAGGTTGCGCAGGTTGACGCGCTCCGGGGACAGGTTCAGGCGGCCTGATTCGATCCGGGCAATATCGAGAATATCGCCGATCAACTCCAGCAGGTCCTTGGCCGAGTGGTAGGCCACCTCAATGGAGGGGCGGTCGAGATGCCCCTGGTCGGCGCGTTTTAGGGTGAGTTCCAGCAAACCGATCACGGCATTCATCGGTGTACGGATTTCATGGCTCATGGTGGCCAGAAAGGTGCTTTTGGCACGGTTGGCGTCGTCGGCCAGTTCTTTGGCTGCGCGCAGCTCATCCAGAAGGTGGCGCCGTTCACTGATGTCGATCCAGCCTCCGATAATGCCCTGGACCTCGCCCAGTGAGTCGCGGAAGGGCAGGATCCAGTGATAGATGGTGAAGGTTTTACCGCCGATATTGAGCGGGCGATCCAGGACCAGCGGGGTGCCCTCAGCCATGACGCGCAAGTAGTCGGCCTGATAATCGTGGGCTTCGCACTCATTGCTCAGCAAGCCGCAGGCCTGCATCACCGTTTTGCCAATGACGTCTTCACGTCGGGCTGAAAAGGCCTGCAGGTAGCTGTCATTGCAGGTTTTAAGTATGCCTTCGCGATCGCGGACATAAATGGGATGAGGCGTGCCATTGACCATTGCCCGCATGAATTCAAATTGATCGCTGAGGGCTCGCTCGGCCATTTTTCGATGACGGATCTGGCGGCGCATGTAGGCATTCCACACCAGGGACAGCAACAGCAACAGGCTGGTGCCAATGATGATCTGGTATATCAGGCGATGGTAGTTGCGCCAGTAGCTATCGGATGCCGGGGCATAGCCACGCCAGCGGCTGTTGATGATGCCCAGTTCATCCGGCGCAATGCTCAGCAGGGCCTTGTTGAGGATTGAGTGCAACTCGGTGGCATCCCGGGCAGTGGCGAGGGCAAAGGTTGCAGGCTGGGTGCCGAGGGTGGCGCTGATTTGCAAACGATCCCGAAACATTTGCGAGGCGAGCAGGTAGTTGGCAATCACCAGGGTATTGACGGCGCCTTGTACTTCACCCTCTGCCAGTAACTCTGTTGCTCGGTAAATACTCTCTGTTTCGACCAGTGTTATCCGCGGGTACTGGCTGCGCAGGTAGTCGGTCAGGGGGTTGCCCTGGCTCAAGGCCAGTTTCTTGCCCGCCAGTTGTTCGAGGCTTGCAGGTGCCTGGCGCCCCTTGGTCGTGAGGAGGACAAACGAGTTGACCAGGTAAGGACGAGTGAACTTCAGGGTGCTTTCTCGCGAAGCGGTCGGGCTGATGGCCGAGATAATGTCGGTTTCGCCCTGCTTGACCCTCTGTATCATGGTATTGAGGCCGTGGGCGCGCTGTATCTCGAAGCGCAGGCCGGTACGCAGGCGGATCATTTCCAGCAGGTCCGCGGTGATGCCCCTGAAGTTGCCGTGGGCGTCAAAGAAGGTCAGCGGTGCCAGGGTTTCACTGACCACGACTCTGACCACCGGGTGCTGGGCCAGCCATTGTTCTTCGCGCCCGGTCAATTGCAGCTTGTTATCGGAGAGCAATATGTCACTGCCCGCGCTCCAGCGCTTGGCGATGCGCTCCTGCTCGCTGTCGGGTACGGCCTTGAGCGTGGCGTTGATGATAGCGAGCAGTTGCGCATTGTCATGGCGTACTGCAAAGCTGAACCCTTGGGCTTCGTGCCTGCCAAAGTTGGCCATCTTGATGTTCTTCAGATAGCCCTTGTTGATCATGTAATGGGTTGAGACCGTGTCCCCCAGGAATACATCCGCCTGATCGAAAGCCACGGCATTGAGTGCGTTTTGATACGACGGATATGACTGGATGATGGCCTTGGGGTAGAGCGCCTTGATCTCATCCAGGGGCAGGTAGTGGTAAACCATGCTCAGGCGCAAGCCTTCAAGGCCTTGTGAAAGCGACCGCGTTTCGCCCTCGCGGGTCACCAGTACGGGCTGGTCGATGGCGTATGGCGCAGAAAGCAGCAGGTTGCGGTTGGCGGCTTCAAAACCATTGGACGTACCGAGCAGGTCGATCTGGCCCTCTTCAAGGGCCTTGATGGCAGCGTCTCTGGATGCAAAGCGCTCAACTTTTATTGATACATCGAGGGTTTTGGCCAGGATGCCGACGTAATCGGCGGTGAGCCCTTCGTAGTCCTGACCGCTGTCGGTCATGTCGAAGGGCGGGTAATCGGTAGTTGAAGTACCCACCCGAAGCTCGCGCTTGTGCTCCAGCCAGGAACGCTGCGCGTTATCCAGCGCAACTTCCACGCCAGAGGTGGCCGAGCGGCTGAGCAATGAAAGGGTTTCAGTGCGGGCGGGTTCGGCGGACACGCAGGTGCACAGCACTAAAGCAGTGAGCAGTGATAAATACTTGTTTAACCGCGTGGGCATTCTGTTTCTCACACCAGGCCGTTACGTTTGGCCATTTCGATAAGTTCAACCAATGAGTGGGCTTTTAGTTTTTGCATGAGCCGTTTTTTGTAAGTGCTCACGGTCTTGTTGCTCAGAAACATGCCGGCAGCAATTTCCTTGTTTGTTTTGCCTTGCGCGAAGAGCTTGAGAACCATGAGCTCCCGGTCATTAACTTGCTTGAATAGCTCGATTTCGGAAAAGTTGTCGTTTTCATTTTTGTCAGGCGTCAATGCCTGGCTGGGGAAGTAATTGTAGCCAGAAAATACAGCTTTTATTGCACTCACAAGTTCGCTGAGTTCTTCCTGTTTGCACACATAGCCGGCAGCACCTGACTGCATGCAGCGCATGGCGAAGAGCTTGGGCGACTGGGCGGTTAGGACCAGGGTTTTGAGGGTTGAATTCATCGAATTGAAGCGCGACAGGACTTCCAGGCCATCGAGTTTTGGAATGCTGATATCGAGAATGATCAAATCGGGCACGCATTCACGGATCATTTGCATGGCATCGACGCCGTTGTCAGTTTCCCCGACTATTTCATAGCCTTCATGTTCTAACAACATGCGAATTGCCAGGCGGATAACCGGGTGATCATCGACAATAAAAACGCTGTTCATATTGGCTCCCCATAATGTGCTGTATAGAAAGAGCGCACCTTAGCTCAGATATAAGTGCGGGGGCACGAATCAGGTCGCCTACAAACGTAGTATGGGAATATTCCTACGTTAAATAAGGCGTGAACTTACGAATTATTTGAGTGGTATGTCCGGACTTGTCGGGTAATTGAACGGATGTTTAATGCAAAGAGTCGTTTTGGTTTGTCGTTGTCGATTATATTGAGAATGGTCCTACAGTTTTGTTCTTTTTTTCTACTTTGCGTGTGGCTTTTTACGGTGTGTATGTTGCTCGACAGGCATGCTTGAAAAAGCGGCTTGGGGTGCAATGCCAAACAGGGCACCCGGGCCTGTGCCCGCCCTTTTGTGCAAGGGCGGGCCGGGGCTATCAAATGGGGGTGGAGTGCCCGGTCATGGCTTTTGCCATTTCCGTGGCATAGCTGTCGGTCATGCCGGCGATAAAGTCGATAATGCGCATAAACGAGCGATGCAATGGCCAGTCCGGATCCGGGGCATTGTTGCCCAGCAAGTCGAGGATACGGCGGTTCTTGAACGATGGGGTGCGCCCACCGTGTTGCTCCAGCGCTGCGCCACAAAAGGCATTGAGGAGGATTTCCAGGGACGTATAGGCACCGATTTCATGCAGGGTTTTGCGCTTGTCCTGAAATATCCTCTTGCGTGCCATGTCCTTGGCATCAAGCACGCAGCGTTTGGCCGGGCCGTGCATATGTTCGACCAGATCACCCGGCAATGTGCCTGCCAGCAGGGCATCCTGTTGCTCCACAAAGGCCTTGGCCGCCGCATTGGTCAGGTGCTCGATGGCCTTGCCACGCAGTATGGCCAGTTTGCGCCGCCGGGAGTCATTGGGGCCCAGCAGGCGATACGTCTCGGGCAAGTCATCGCCCACCAGGTTCAACAGCAACGACTCGACCTCGCTGTACTGCAGCAGGTCCATTTCCAGGCCGTCTTCCAGGTCGATCAGGGCGTAGCAAATGTCATCGGCCGCCTCCATCAGGTAGACCAGCGGGTGACGTGCCCAGCGCTGCTCTTCCAACTGCGGCAGGCCCAACTTGTGGGCAATGCCTTCAAGCAGGTGCAGTTCGCTCTGGTAACAGCCGAACTTGTGCTTCTTGTAACCCAGCGAATCGGCATGTCGCGCGGTCCACGGGTACTTGAGAAAGGTGCCCAGGGTGGCGTGGGTCAGGCGTGTGCCACCGTCGAACTGGTGGTATTCCAGCTGCGTCAGCACCCGAAAGCCCTGTGCATTGCCTTCAAAGCTCAAGAAGTCGTTACGCTCGACATCGCTCATGTCATCCAGCCAGCCGCGCTTGGCCGCTTGCTCGAACCAGTTGCGAATGGCGTCTTCACCGGAGTGACCAAACGGCGGGTTGCCAATGTCATGGGCCAGGCAGGCTGATTGAACCACCATGCCCAGGTCGGCGGGGTCGCACCATTGCGGCAAGGCACTGCGGATCGTTTCGCCCACGCGCATGCCCAGGGAGCGGCCGACGCAACTGACTTCGAGCGAGTGGGTGAGGCGGGTATGGATATGATCGTTGCTGTTGACCGGGTGGACCTGGGTCTTGCGCCCCAGGCGGCGAAACGCGCCCGAGAAGATGATGCGATCGTGGTCTTTGTGAAAAGGGCTGCGCCCGAGCTCTTCCGGGCTGTGGTGAGGTTTGCCGAGGCGTTCGCGGTTAAGCAGGGTTTGCCAATCCAAGGCGCAATGCTCCGTTAGTGACTGATCACCCAGCTTCTCGCTTCATGGCGGATGACGCAAGTGGCGCCATGATCAGGAGCGCCGCATTGTGGGAGCGGGCTTGCTCGCGATAGCGTCGACGCGGTTCGACTGAAACACCGCGCCGCCTGCATCGCGAGCAAGCCCGCTCCTGCAGATGGGGGGCTGCTCAGGGCTTGCGCGTGGCCTGGATGACCATCTTGATCAGCGGTATCAGCCCGGTGGTCAGTCCGATCCAGCGGGACGTACCCTCGGTATTCTTGCTTTTGGCGCCTCTGCCCGTCAGGAACCCGAGCAGGGTGACAATCCCCACGCCCCACAACGGCGCGTGCTTGATCCCCAGGGTTTCTTGCCAGTTGCTGGTCATCCCGCGCATTTTTTGCAGGGGTTGCAGCAACTGTTGCGATTCATGACGAATCTCCTGGCGGTGCATTTCCATGCGCAAGCGAATCAGGGTTTTGCGCAACTCCTGGCGTGATGCGTTTTGCGGCAGTTCAGGCAGGCTCATGGCAACAAACGCTCGCGGTCTTTGGCCAGCTCTTCAAGCGTGGCGTTGAAAGGTGAGGACTCATCGAAGATCGCGGCCTTGAGACGCAGCCCGCAGAACACCGCGGCCAGGGTATAAAACACACACAGCCCGATAAGGCCCGGGATGCGGTAGCTGTCCCAGAGCAGGATCATCACCAGCGCCGACAGGCCGATCAGCAGCAACAGGGCGAACACCAGTGCCAGCCCGGCAAACAACAACAGGCTGACGGTGCGCGCCTTCTGCTCTTGCAGTTCGATGCCCAGCAATTCGACATGGCTGTGCAACAGACCCAGGAACGCGGCACCCAGGCGCCGCGGTGAGGAACGGGGGGAGCCGGATTCGTCTGTCATATCAGCGCCGCGTTGCCAGCAGGCCCAGAACAAAGCCGACACCCGCCGCGATGCCCACGGACTGCCAGGGGTTTGCCTGCACATAATCTTCGGTGGCCACTACGGCGGCCTGGCTGCGGTCCTTCAACGACTCCTTGGTTTCTTCCAGGGTTGCGCGGGCTTTGAACAGGCTGTCCTTGATCTGGGCGCGCAGTTCTTCAGCCTGGTCGCCGGCCAGGGACGCGGTGTGTTCCAGCAGTTTTTCGGCGTCGAGTACCAGCGTCTGGAAATCGGCCATCAGAATTTCTTGAGCATTCTTTGCTGTTTTACGGGCCATGATTCACTCCATTAGTGGCTTGATGATCGTTCGAGTGTAGGCCTTCGGCGAAGGTTCACTCGTTTCCCTGGCATTGCTCACGCTTTTAGTCAGGCAATGCCAGAGCTGTCTTAGGTTTACCAAGGCAAAACCTTACCTTAAATCAGTCGTTTTCGCGGGTGATTGCAGCTTCCAGCGCGTCTTCGCTTTCAAAACAGCCTTCGAGCAAGTGATAGCGGTCATGACGTACCTGATCGACCCGGCGCTGTACGGTTTTTTCGGACAGGCCCAGCAAGATCAAGGCATGGGAGGCTAGCATAAGGCTCGACTCGAGTAATTCCGGCACCACCTCGGTGGCGCCTGCGGCCTTGAGTTCGGTGAGCTGGCTGTCATCGCGGGTCCTGACCAGAATGGGCACTTCGAGGGTGATCAGGCGGGCTTCCTTGAGCACGCTCATGGCCACCTCGGTGTTGTCCACGGCAATCACCAGCAGTTGCGCACGATCCAGCCCTACAGCACGCAGCAGATCACCGCGGCGGGCGTCGCCGTAGTGTACGCAGCTGTCCGCTTTTGCGGCTTCCTCAATGCGGTCGGGGTCGTAGTCCAGCGCGACAAAGTCCTTGTGTTCGCTGCGCAGGAAGCGGCCGATGGACTGGCCCACGCGGCCATAGCCGCACATCACCACATGCCCCTGGAGTTCCGCGTTTTGAGTGGCGATCTCTTCCAGCTCTGCCTCTTCATAGGATTGGCGGTGCAGGCTGGCGGCGATCAGTGGCGCGGCGCGCAGCAGCAGGGGGGTCAGCAGCATCGAGCAGAACGTGGCGGCCAGCAGGTAGGCAGCCATATCCGCCGGGATCAGCGAATTGCTCTGCATCTGCGCCATCAGGGCAAAGCAGAACTCACCGCCCTGGGCCAGGGCCAGGCCGCTGCGCCAGGCGGTTTCTCCGTCGCTGCCACGCAACTTGACCAATAGTGCGACCACGGCGCCCTTGATCAGCATCAGGGCCAGGGTCAGGCCCAGGATCAGGAAGCCGTGGTGAACGAAAAGCTGCAGGTCGATCAGCATGCCGATGCTGACGAAAAACAGCCCTAGCAGGATGTCCCGGAAGGGGCGGATATCGGCTTCAATCTGATGCCGATAGTGGCTTTCACCCAGCAGCATGCCGGCCAGGAAGGCCCCCAGCGCGGGGGACAGGCCCAGCAGGTGGGTGAGCCAGGCGGTGAGCAGTACGATCACCAGCGCCAGCAACACGAACAGCTCGGCCGAACGCGACGCGGCGACTTCGTGGAACAGGCGCGGCAGCAGGAAGCGGCTGGCAAATAGCAGCCCCAAAAACAGGATCACAGTCTTGCCCAAGGTCACCGGCAAGGCCCAATACCAGGCCTGGTCGCTGCTGCCGGCGAATACCGGCACCAGGGTCAGCAGCAGTACCGCGACCACGTCCTGAAACAGCAGTACGCCGATAGCATTCTGACCATGACGACTGAAGATTTCCCCCAGGCTGGTCAGCTCTTTACTCACGATCGCCGTGGATGACAGGGCGAGCCCGGCACCCAGCAGGAAGGCGCCGTTAAGGCTCATGCCAAAGGCATATAACAGGCCGCCCAGGGCCACGGCTGAGCACAGCACTTGCAGGCTGCCCAGGCCAAATACCACCCGGCGCAGCTTGAGCATCTTGGGCAGCGAGAATTCCAGCCCCAGGGAAAACAGCAAAAATACCACCCCAAGCTCGGCCAGGTCCGGCAGGTCGGGGCTGTCGTTGATCCAGTCCAGGGCGGTGGGGCCAACGAACAGGCCGACACACAGATAACCCAGCACCGGCGGCAGCTTCAGGCGCCGGAACAGGGCGATGACCACCAGTGACGAGGCAAGGATGATTAACAGGTTGGCAAACACAAAAGGCTTCCTTGGCAGGTCGAGAAAAAAGTCGCGAGCATCCGGCAAATGCGAAAGGCTGTCGCTGATGTGGGTCAAGCGTAGTCGCAAGCAGTGCAATAGAGCGATGGTAGTGGCAAATCATTCGTCCGGCTGCGGGTCGACGGCAGCGGGCCAGGCTCTTAAAATAAACGCTTTAGTTCTCAGGTCGTAATTTATGCCTCCCGAATGCCAATTGTTCGGCACCCTGGGGTGTCACCTGTGTGAGTTGGCCGAGGCGATGCTGATGCCTTTGGTGGAACACGGGCTGATGGTCGAACTGGTCGATATTGCCGACAGCGATGGGTTGTTTGAGCGCTACGGTTTGCTTATTCCGGTGCTGCGCAGGGTCGACACTGGGCAGGAACTGGGCTGGCCGTTTGATACTGCGCAGGTGGTCAATTTTCTCGGATAAACCTGCATAATCACCGGCTGCATATTCCGCTCGAGTTCCCTTATGTCGTCCCAGCCTTTTATCGCCGCCGAGCATCAAGCCAGTACCTTGCACCTGCCGCCAGGCAAGTGGCCGACGGTGCTCGACTGTCTGAGTGAACACTTCAGTGCCATCAGCCGCGAGCAGTGGCTCGACCGTATCGCCCGTGGCCGGGTGCTGGACGCCGACGGCGCGCCGATCAGCGCGCAGCTGGCGTACAGGGAAGGCCTGCGCATTCATTACTTTCGCGAAGTGCCCAATGAAACGCCCATCCCGGTGCAGGAAACCATCCTGTATGCCGATGAGCATCTGGTGGTGGCGGACAAACCGCACTTCCTGCCAGTGACCCCGGGCGGTGAGTATGTCGAGCAAACACTGTTGCGCCGCCTGATCCGCACCCTGGGCAACCCGCATCTGGTGCCCCTGCACCGTATCGACCGGCACACGGCGGGCCTGGTGCTGTTTTCTGCCAATCCGGACACTCGCTCGGCGTATCAGTCGCTGTTTCCCACGCGCAAGATCGAAAAGCGCTACGAGGCTATCGCTCGTGCCCTGCCTGAGCTTGAGCTGCCGCGGGTGCATAAAAGCCGGCTGGTGGAAGGCGAGCCGTTTTTCCGCATGAAAGAAGGGCCAGGCGCCAGCAATACCGAAACGCGGGTCGACGTGTGCGAGAAAAACGGGGAGTTGTGGCGTTATGCGCTGTACCCCGTTACCGGGAAAAAGCATCAGCTGCGGGTACATATGGCAGCGTTGGGGGCAGGGATATGCAATGACCCGTTCTACCCTGAGGTGATCAGGGACGCCGTGGATGACTATGCCAACCCGCTGAAGCTGCTGGCCCAGAGCTTGCGTTTTGTGGATCCGGTGACGGGGCAGGAACGCTGCTTCGAGAGTCGGATTCAGCTCGACTGGTAGTGGCCGCATTCTTCATCGGACCGGGCAGTCAAATTCGGGTTTCAGGGTCGGGTTTGGTGTCGAAAACAAGGCTAAGGTCGGAGAAAAAGCGAGTAACGTCGGACAAGATCGAAGGTGAAAAACTCTTCACAAACAGCCGGCTCGAACATTGATAGCTTTCTTGGCGCTGTCCAATAATTCGAGTCCTAATAATGAATAAAAAACTGCTCAAAAGCACGCTGGCGCTGTCCGTTACCTTTGTTTCCACGCAACTGTTCGCCGGTGGTTTTGCCCTCAACGAACAAAGTGTCAGCAGTATGGGTACCGGTTTTGCCGGCCGGTCCTCTTCTGCCGACGATGCCAGCACGGTGTATGGCAACCCCGCCGGCATGTCCCGGCTCAAGCACAACGAAGTCAGCTTCGGCGCCACCTACCTCGATGCCAAATCCACTATCAAGGACGCCAGTTCTACGCAGTTTGGTGCCGATAACCCGGGCACCAACAAGAGCGACATGGTGCCCGGGATTGGCGTGCCGTTTGGCTACCTGGTGACCCCGATCGACGAACACTGGGCGTTCGGCCTGGGCGTTTATGCCCCGTTTGGTCTGGTCACCGACTATGAACACAGCTTCCAGGGCAACGGCTTTGGCAATAAAAGCAAGGTTCAAGTCATCACGGTCCAGCCGACGGTCAGCTATGCGTTCAACGACAAGGTTTCGGCAGGTTTCGGTCCGACGTTCAACCGTATCAGCGGCGAGCTGGGTTCTAAAGTGCCGGCGTTTGGCCTGGGCACGGAAAACGTCAAGATCAAGGGTGACGACACGGCCACCGGTTTCAACGCCGGCCTGTTGGTGCAGGCGCTGGCCAGCACTCGCCTTGGCGTGACCTACCACTCGCAAGTGGTTTATCACCTCAGTGGTGACACCAGCGCCTCGGGTTTTCTTACCGATCTGGTGGATGGTGGGCCGCAGCGTTATGACGCCAAGCTGAATATCACCACGCCGTCGTCGGTGGATTTCTCCGTCACCCACCAGCTCAACGATGACTGGACGCTATACGCGGGCAGTACCTACACGCGCTGGAGCCAGCTGAAGAAAATCACGGTCAACAACGCGGGGGTGTCTGACGCTGCTGTCGCGCTGGCCGGCCTGAATGCCATTACCGAAGAACAGCACTGGCATGACACCTGGTCGCACGCGATCGGCGCGTCGTACCGGGTTAACCAGCAACTGGTTTTACGCACCGGCTTCTCGGTGGACGAAACGCCCACCAACAATACGGATCGTTCGGTTCGTATTCCTACAGGGGACCGTACGGTCTTCAGCCTGGGTGCCGGGTGGACGCCGGTCGATAACCTGACCTTGGACGTTGCCTATTCCTATCTTAAGGAGGAGCCGATCAAGGTCCGTGATAACCAGCCAGCATTGGGTCTGACCTACGATGCCAAGTATGAAAACAGCGCCAACGGCTTTGGTGGTTCGGTGACGTACCGTTTTTGATCGCGTGTGTATACCGGGTCGGTTCGCAGGCAGCAGCGTCTTGACGCCGTTGCCATCGCGCTACAAGCGTTATCGCATCCTGAAACAACAAAACCCGCACAAGGCGGGTTTTGTTTTAAGGCCAGAGAGCGGTATTACAGCTCTTTAACGGTACGAATCTGGTCTTTGTTGATGCGGGTTTCTTTACCGTCCAGTTGCTTGAACTGGTAGAAACCTGAGTTGTCATCGTATTTAGGCGCGTCAACAGTCTGGATTTCGCGACCGTCGTTGAGTGTGATCACCGAAGGCGAGGAGCAGCCGGCAAGGGCGGCCATGCCAGCAGCGAGCATCAGGGCGGCGAGAGTCCGGTGAGTCATGGTGTATCTCCAACTAGTGAATGTACTGTTAATGATTACTGTCCCTGAGACGTATACATCGGCTGCAAGTTCCATTGCTAGTCCCGGGCAGGCACTGGCGCGGATTATTTCAGCAAATCCGCCGTATTGAAATTGGTCAGTCGCACGTCATTCTCGGCGCATTGCCAGGCCTGTGCATTGAGCTGGAGCATGATCTTGCGCGGGCTGCGTTCGCCGGCCTGCCAGGCGGTGTCGAAGGCTCCCTGCAAGGCGCAGGGGATAACACATAGCAAGGGCTCCCAGTGCTCGCCGTGGCGCACCATCAGCGGTCGCTCAGGGTGTTCGGCGGCGGTGCCCAGCAGGGCGAGGAGCAGGTCGCGGTCAATATTGGGCACGTCGCAGGGCAGAACCAGCAGGTGTGCATGGCGGGCTGCAGCCAGCCCTGCGCGGATCCCCGCCAGAGGCCCGGCAAAGTCATCATTGCCATCAGTGACCAGTTGATCGGCGAAGCGGGCGTACTGATCGGGGTTGCGATTACAGGAAATGATCAGGTCATCGGTCAGCGGGCGGGCAACGCGCTGCGCATAGGCTATCAGCGGCTGGCCCTGCCAGGTCACCAGACCCTTGTCCTGCCCGCCCATGCGCTGGCCGCGGCCGCCCGCCAGCAACAAGATGGAGCATTGAATCAGGCTCATGAGGCACTCCGTGCAACCAGGCAAAAGAAGCGCTGTGATATAACACCGGGCTGTTTCTCCGACAACTGGACCTCGCCTATGAAAGCCAAGGTTGATGCACCTTTCGTACCTCTGAATATCGCCGTTCTTACCGTCAGTGATACCCGAACCCTGGAAACCGATACCTCGGGCCAGGTCTTTGTCGACCGTCTGCGTGATGCCGGGCACACCCTGGCGGCACGGGTGTTGCTCAAGGATGACCTGTATAAAATCCGCGCCCAGGTTGCCAACTGGATCGCCGACGATACGGTGCAAGTGGTGCTGATTACCGGCGGCACCGGCTTTACCGCACGCGACAGCACACCTGAAGCGGTGAGCTGCCTGCTGGACAAGCAGGTGGATGGCTTTGGTGAACTGTTCCGCCAGATATCAGTGGCTGATATTGGTACCTCGACCGTGCAGTCCCGTGCCCTGGCCGGCCTGGCCAACGGTACGCTGGTGTGCTGCCTGCCGGGTTCGACCAATGCGGTACGCACCGGTTGGGACGGGATTTTGGCCGAGCAACTGGACTCCCGTCATCGCCCGTGCAACTTCGTCGCCCATTTGAAGCAGGCAGCGGCCTGTGACAGCCGTGGGTAAGCCGGGCCGCAGTGGCGCGCTGATGTCGGTTGAAGAGGCCCTGGAGCGTCTGCTGGCCCTGGCTGACGCAGCGCCGATCCTTGACAGCGAGTCGGTGCTGGTGGGCGCCAGTGATGGCCGTGTACTGGCCCATGATCTGGTGTCCAGCCTTGATCTGCCGCCCTGGCCCAACAGCGCAATGGACGGCTATGCACTGAACAGGGCTGATTGGTCGGGGGAGCCATTAACGGTCAGCCAGCGTATTTTCGCTGGCACGGCCCCCGAGCCGCTGGCACCGGGTACCTGTGCCAGGATTTTTACCGGCGCCCCCGTCCCTGCCGGGGCGGACTGCGTAGAAATGCAGGAAAACGCCGAGGTGCAGGCCGACGGGCGTGTGGTGTTTAGCCACCCCCTGCACGCAGGTCAGAATATTCGTCCTCAAGGGCAGGAAACCACCGTTGGTGAGGTCGTCTTGCCTGCGGGCACGCGCCTGGGGCCGATTGAGCAAGGGCTGGCTGCGTCCTTGGGCTGTGCCGAACTGCAGGTGGTTCGGCGGATCAAGGTGGCGGTATTGTCGACCGGCGATGAGTTGATCGAACCCGGACAACCACTGGGGCCGGGGCAAATCTACAACAGCAACCGTGTCGTGTTGTGCAGCTGGCTGACGCGGATGGGCTGTGAGGTGGTCGATGCGGGGATTTTGCCTGATGATCTGCCGGCAACCCGGCAGCGACTGGGGGAATTGGGGGCGGTTGACCTGATTTTGTCCACGGGCGGCGTGTCGGTGGGCGAGGCAGACTTTTTGGGCATCGCGCTGCGCGAAGAAGGCGAGCTGGCGCTATGGAAACTCGCCATCAAGCCGGGCAAGCCGCTGACCTGCGGGCACTTTCGCGGTGTGCCGGTGATCGGCTTGCCGGGTAACCCGGCGTCGACCCTGGTGACGTTCGCGCTGCTGGCGCGGCCATACCTGCTGCGCCGTCAGGGCGTGCAGGCGGTGGCGCCGCTGAAGTTCCAGGTGCCTGCGGGATTTGTCTGGCCCAAGCCGGGCAATCGCCGCGAGTACTTGCGCGGGCGCCTGGAGCAGGGGCGGGCGGTGATCTACAAAAACCAGAGTTCGGGCGTGCTGCGCAGCGCGGCCTGGGCCGAAGGGCTGGTGGAAGTGCTGGAAGAGCGCACCCTGGTTGAAGGCGACTGGGTGGGGTTTATTCCCTTGAGTGAAGTACTGGGTTAGCACTGTTGCTCCATCTGTGGGAGCTGGCTTGCCTGCGATGCAGGCGACCCGCTCTTTCAGGTCAATCGCGGTGATCCCATCGCGAGCAAGCCCGCTCCCACCACAATGAACTCAAACAGGCACGCGCCCATAGATATCAGTCAGGCGCACGATGTCGTCTTCGCCCACATACTCGCCGCTTTGCACTTCGATCATGACCAGCTCGGCTTCCCCGGTGTTGTCCAGCCGGTGGGGAGTGCCGGGCTGGATAAAGGTCGATTCGTTGGTGTCGAGCCGCAAATCACGGTCGCCATTGGTGACCTGTGCAGCGCCGCTGACCACGATCCAGTGCTCGCTGCGCCGCTGGTGTACCTGCAAGGACAGCGCGGCCCCGGGCTTGACCACGATGCGCTTGATCTTGAACCCGGGGCCTTCCTCCAGCACGGTGTAAGTTCCCCACGGGCGGGTGACGGTGCGGTGCAGGCGGTAGGCATCGTGGCCCTGGCGCTTGAGCGCTTGGGCGATGTGCCTGACGTCCTGGCTGCGCCGGGCGTCCGCCACAAGCAGTGCATCCGGCGTGTCGATAATGATCAGGTCGTTGAGTCCGACCGCGCCCACAAGGCGTTTCGGCGAATCGATGTAGCAGTTATGCACATCGTGCAGTACGTTTTCGCCCGTACACTGGTTGCCATTCTCGTCAGCCCGGGTCAGTTCGCGCACCGCCTGCCATGAGCCGATATCACTCCAGCCCAGTTGGCAAGGCACCACGGCCACGTGTTGCGAGCGCTCCATCACGGCGTAGTCGATGGAGATATCAGGCACCCGGGCGAAGCTTGCGCTATCCAGTTCGAGATGACGTTGTTGCTGGCCCTCAAATATCTGACTGTGCTCCAGGCAGTGACTCACCGCATCCAGCACCTGGGGCGCATGGGCCTTGAGTTCTCGCAGCACACTGTCGGCGCGCATGCAGAACATGCCGCTGTTCCACAGATGCATGCCACCGTCCAGGTAGCCTTGGGCCGTCAGGGCGTCAGGCTTTTCTACAAATTGCGCCACTTTAAAGCTGTCAGTGTTAAGTGCCGGGCCTTTTTCGATGTAGCCAAAACCGGTTTCGGCTCGGGTTGGCCGGATGCCGAAGGTCACCAGCCAACCCTGTTCGGCCAGTTGCCGGGCGCTGTCGACGGCCTGAGCGAAGGCGGCAATATCGGTGATCAGGTGGTCGGCGGGCAGCACCAGCAGCTGCGCATCGCCGCCGTAGCGCTGCGCCACCTGCAAGGCAGCTGCGGCAATCGCCGGGGCGGTGTTGCGGCCAAAGGGTTCGAGGATAAAGCCCAGTTCGATGGCGGCAGTGTTCAGTGCACGGTAATCATCCAGCGTGCGAAAAAATACCTCCCGGTTGGTCACGGTCAGCAATTGCGCCACATCAGGCAGGCTCGCGGTGCGGGTAAAGGTCTTTTGCAGCAGGCTCTGGCCGTCGGGCAGGCGCATGAAGGGCTTGGGCATGGCCTCGCGCGACACGGGCCACAGCCGGGTACCCGCGCCACCGGCGATGATGCAGGGGACCAGTGTGCTCATGGAAAACGCCTCTAGAATCATGGGACTGCTGTCAGGGGCTGAAGTCTGACGGGTTCTGCGGTTTTGATCGACCCGTGAAGGTTAAATCATCCGTGCATGGGTCTTTCTGGCCTGGCTGTTGTCCAAGCAGTCAGACCGATTATGTTGAGGGATGGAACATGAGTGCAGGCAAGGCGTTTTTGATTTTGCACGGCAAGCAGGCGCTTAACGAAGACGTGCGCGCCGCCGTCGAGCAACAGCGTGCGGCGGGCCGGGAACTGGCGGTGCGCCTGACCTGGGAGGCCGGCGATGCCCAGCGCCTGGTGCGCGAGGCCCTGGAGGGCGGTTACAGCCAACTGATTGCCGGCGGTGGTGATGGCACCTTGCGCGATATTTGCGAGGCGATGGCCCTGGCCGATACCGAGGCCAGCCTGGTCTTGTTGCCGCTGGGCACCGCCAATGACTTTGCGCGGGCCGCGGGGGTTCCCCTTGAACCCGGCCCGGCCCTGGCCCTGCTGGACGCGCCAGCCCGGGCCATCGACCTGGGTGAAGCTGACGGCAAGTTGTTTTTGAATATGGCCACGGGCGGTTTTGGCAGCCAGGTCACCGCCAATACCTCCGAAGATCTGAAGAAGGTACTGGGCGGCGCGGCTTACCTGTTTACCGGATTGTCCCGCTTCAGCGAACTGCACGCCGCCTACGCCGAATTGCAGGGGCCGGACTTCCACTGGAAAGGCGAACTGCTGGCGCTGGGCATCGGCAACGGTCGCCAGGCCGGGGGCGGGCAAGTGCTGTGCCCCGAGGCGCTGGTGGATGATGGTTTGCTGGATATCAGTATTTTGCCTGCGCCCCAGGAAATCGTCGGCACCCTCAAAAGCCTGATGGCCGAAGGCTGGGGGCTGGATAACCTGTTTGTCCGCGCGCGGTTGCCCTGGGTTGAAATCAAGACTGCCGAAGGGCTGGCAATCAACCTCGATGGCGAACCCCTTGCCGGCGATGCCGTGCGTTTTGCCGTGCGCAAGGGCGCGCTGAAGGTTCACTTGCCGCCGGGCTCGCCTTTGCTGGGCCAGTAATCGCGGGCGGGTTAATTGATGGCTAACCGATATCAAGCTCCGGGAGAACCGGCCGATAAGGTCAGGCATCAAGCACCTACGCTCAGGAGTTACTTATGGCCGGCATTCTCGACACGGTAGACCAGCGCACCCAGCTGGTCGGTGAAAACCGACTGGAACTTCTTATGTTTCGCCTGGCCGGTCGGCAGCTGTTTGCGATCAACGTGTTCAAGGTGCAAGAAGTCCTGCAGTTGCCCAAACTGACCCTTATGCCACACCGCCATCCCCATGTGTGTGGCGTGGTTAACCTGCGCGGCAAGACCCTGCCGGTGATCGACCTGTCCCAGGCCATCGGCATGCGTGCGCTGGTGCCTGGGCCTGACAGCACCATTATCGTCACCGAGTACAACCGCTCGGTGCAGGCCTTTCTGGTGGGCGGGGTCGATCGCATCGTCAACATGAACTGGGAGGCCATCCTGCCGCCACCTGCCAGTGCCGGGCGCAGCCATTACCTGACCGCCATCAGCAAGGTCGAGGAACAACTGGTCGAGATCATCGACGTGGAAAAAGTCCTGGCTGAAATTGTGCCGTACAACGCCAAGGTCTCGCGCGAGAAGCTGGCCGACCCGATCTTTGAGCAAGTGCGCGGGCGGGAAGTGCTGCTGGTCGACGATTCCAGCGTGGCCCTGGCACAACTGCGTGAAACCCTTTCCCAGTTGGGGATCAAGATGCACATCGCCAGCGATGGCCTCAAGGCGCTGAATATGCTTAAGGCCTGGGCCGATACCGGTCAGGTCATGACCGACAAGCTGCTGATGATCTTCACTGATGCTGAAATGCCGGAAATGGACGGCTACCGGTTGACCACGGAAATCCGCAATGACCCGCGTCTGCGCAGCCTGTATGTGGTGCTGCACACCTCGTTGTCCGGCAGCTTCAACGAATCAATGGTGAAAAAGGTCGGTTGCGACAATTTCCTGTCCAAGTTTCAGCCGGACAAGCTGGTGGATGTCGTACGTCAGCGTTTGATACTCGACCAAGTACCTGCCTGAGGTCTCCCATCTTTGCATCCGTGATCGGCTCGTATACTGTGGCTTTTTTACCTCGCAGGGAGCCAGAGTCATGCTGCATCTAAGTGCGCTTTATCGTTTCCCACTCAAGTCCGGCAAGGGTGAAAGCCTGCCCCAGGCCCGGCTGGACAAGCTGGGGCTGGAAGGTGATCGCCGCTGGATGTTGGTGGACGAAGCCAGCGGGCGTTTTCTGACCCAGCGTGCCGATCCCAAAATGAGCCAGTTGTCGGCCTTGTGGAATGCCACCGGTGGCTTGACCTTGAGCGCCCAGGGCTTCGAGGCACTGGATGTGGCAGTGCCTGATGCCGACACAGACTTGCGTGGCGTAACGATCTGGCGTGACTCCCTGCGTGTGCCGGATGCAGGCGATGCCGCTGCCGACTGGCTGAGCCGCTTTGTCGAAAAACCGGTGCGCCTGGTGCATGTGCCACTCCCCAGGGCGCGCACCACTGAAGCGGGCTACGGTCGGGACGATGACCAAGTGGCGTTCGCCGATGGTTACCCGCTTTTGCTGATTGGTCAGGCTTCTCTGGATGACATTTCGCATAAGGTCGGGCGACCTCTGGATATGCTGCGCTTTCGTCCCAACCTGGTGATCGAAGGCAGCGAAGCCTTTGCCGAAGACGGCTGGAAGCGTATCCGCATTGGCGACGTGGAGTTTCGTGTGGTCAAGTCCTGCTCGCGCTGCATCCTCACCACAGTCGATCCGCAAACGGGGGTGCGTGATGAACAGCGGGAACCGCTGGCGACGCTGATGACCTATCGCAAGCAGGAAAACGGCACCATGTTTGGTCAGAACCTGGTGAATGATGGTAACGGCGTACTGGAAGTCGGTATGCCGGTAACCATCCTGGAGTAATACCGTCTCTGTGGGAGCGGGCTTGCTCGCGATGTGGGCAACGGGGTCTGGCAGGCAAACCGCGTCAATGCTATCGCAGGCAAGCCAGCTCCCACAGGGAGCAGGCATCTTCAGCTGTCACTGATCATCAAAATAGCGTTCATGCCAATCCACCACAGGCTGTGGTGCATTGAGCTTCTGCCCGTAGATCACCGAATAAGACAGCACGTTCTGCACGTATTGGCGAGTTTCGTCGAACGGGATGCTCTCGATCCATACGTCGAAGCCCAGGTGGTTGGCGCCCTTGAGCCATTGGCGTACGCGCCCCGGCCCGGCGTTGTAAGCCGCCGAAGCCAGCACCCGGTTGCCATTGAACTGGCCATGCACCTGGCTCAGATAGGCTGCGCCCAACTGAATGTTTTTGTCGGGGTTCAACACTTGCTGCGGTGAGGCCAGCGGAATGCTGAATTTTCGTGCGGTCTCTTTGGCCGTGGCTGGCATCAACTGCATCAGGCCGCTGGCGCCAACGCCGGAGCGGGCATCATCCATAAAGGCGCTTTCCTGACGGGTAATAGCGAATACCCAGCTGGAATGCAGGCCGCGCAGTTTGGCTTCACGCACCAGGGTGTCGCGGTGGGCCATCGGGAAGCGAATGTCCAGGTCATCCCAGTACTGGGCCTGACTGATGGTGCGAATAGCCGGGAAATACCACTTCAGGTCGTAGGCCAGCTTGGCCTGGGCGACCATTTCATCGCGGCTGAACAAACGGCTGACGTAGTACCACTCGCGGCGTCCATCGACCACCTGGCCGCGATCATGGAACTCCAGGGCGCGCTGTACCCCCGGCGTATTGCGTACTTTCTTGATCAGTTGCGGGCTCAGCACCAGCGGCCGGTTGTTCAGTTGGTAAGGCGTCTGGGCCCGGTCGGCGGCGAGGAAGCCATAGAAATCACGCTCATTGGCGACTTTTTTGAACAGTACCTGGGCTTGCGGGTTTTTCGGCTCGGCCAGCTCCAGGCTGCGCGCCTGCCAGTAGCGCCAGCGGCTGGTGGTTGCCAGGTCCTGGGGCAGCTTGCGGGTCAGCTGATAAGCGTCTTCCCAGCGGCCCAGGCGCAGCAACAGGCGCAGGCGCCATTCGGTGACGGTGTTGTCGCGCAGCTCGGGATCGTACTGGGTCATGATGGCCAGGCCGCGACTGTCGTAGCGGCGGGCGAACGTCAGGCCGATTTCCCGGGCGATGGCGACTTTTTCATCGCGGGAAAAGTGCATGTTGGTGGCGTAGGTGTCGAGCAGGGATGCGGCTTTTTCCGGGTCCTGGCGCGCCAGGCGGCGCAGGCCCAGGCCTACGGCGTCAGACATGGCTTCGCTGGCCGGGGCAAAACGCGACGGCTGGCTGAGCATATCGGGCTTTTGCGCCACCTCGATCATCAACCGGGCTTGCGGGCCCAGGGTATTGAGGCCGTTGGCCAGTTGCGTGGCCAGGGCGTAATTGCGTGCTTCAGCAGCCAGCTTGACCCGCTGCCAGCGCTTTTGCTCGGTCAGCTGGCCGGCGGCGGCCCACTGGCTGAACAGGGCGTCGCAGGCGGCAGGTTGCGCTTTGCCGACCATCCACAGTTTTTCTGCGCTGGCATAACCCTCGGCCTTGCGGTTGTGTTGCAGCTCATATTGGCCATTGAGGCAGTCCAGCTCGGTGAAATTGAGCTTGGGGTCGTAGTATTTTTCGAAAGTGGCCCAGTCGCCACGGTCTGCCAGCCAACGCAACCAGCGCAGTTTCATCCAGTTGGCTTGGGGCAGGTCGCCGTGCTCGGCTAAAAACTGTTCAATTTCAGTGTTGCTGGCCGACTTCAGGCGAGCGGTCAGCTCGTCATAGGCCAGGTACGGCGTGAGCGGGTAGCTGCGCAGGGCTGCAGCATTCTGGAAATATGGGCCGGAATCGCCTTTGGCCAGGGCGCGCTTGGCCTGGTCGTACAGTTGGCGTTGTTGAGTCAGGTCTGCGCCGTGGGCGGCTTGCACGGCGCAACTGGTGAGAAGCAGGCAGGATAAAAAGTTGAAGAGACGACTGCGCATGAGGCTTCCGTACTGATAAAAAACGCGACGAGCGCAGACCGGGCCTGCGCTGATTATTTCGTAGCTTAGCCTTTTGCCAGCGACGCGTGAACGTCTTGCCGGCCAAGCGCAGCAACTTGGCACTAAATGAAGGCAAGTCGGCACCGTACACGAAATACCCGGCCGCCCGAGGGGTTAAATCAGGTAGAATGCGCGCCCAGTTTTTGGAGAAGCTCATGACCCTGCTCAAATTCAGCGATGTGTCCCTTGCTTTCGGCTCTATGCCGTTGTTGGACAAGGTGTCCTGGCAGATCGCCCGTGGAGAGCGGGTGTGCATCATCGGCCGCAACGGTACCGGCAAGTCCAGCATGATGAAGCTGGTTAAAGGTGATCAAAAACCCGATGACGGCTCTGTTTGGCGCGCGCCCGGCCTCAAGATTGGCGAATTGCCGCAAGAGTTGCCGGTAGCCGACGAGCGGACCGTATTCGACGTTGTGGCCGAAGGCCTGGACGGTGTTGGCGAACTGCTGGCCCAGTACCATCACCTGAGTCAGAACATCGTCACCGATGCTGACCTGGACAAGCTGATGCACGTCCAGCAAGACCTTGAAGCCCGTGATGGCTGGCGCTTGCAGCAACTGGTAGACAGCACCCTGAGCCGTCTGCAGTTGCCGGCCGATAAAACTCTCGCCGAATTGTCCGGCGGCTGGCGTCGTCGCGTCCTGCTGGCTCAAGCACTGGTTTCCGAACCGGACTTGCTGCTGCTCGACGAACCGACCAACCACCTGGATATCGGCGCAATCGCGTGGCTGGAAGAGGCCTTGAAGGACTTCCAGGGCGCGGTACTGTTTATTACCCACGACCGTTCATTCCTGCAAAATCTGGCCACCCGGATTCTGGAGCTGGACCGTGGCGGCCTGATCGACTGGAACGGCGACTACGCCAGCTTCCTGGTCCACAAGGAAGCCACCCTGGCTGCTGAAGAAACCGCCAACGCGCTGTTCGACAAGCGTCTGGCCCAGGAAGAAGTGTGGATCCGCCAGGGCATCAAGGCCCGCCGTACTCGTAACGAAGGCCGCGTGCGCGCCCTGAAAGAACTGCGCGTAGAGCGCAGCGAGCGTCGCGAACGTACCGGCAAGGCCAATATCCAGCTGGACACGGCAGACAAATCCGGCAAGCAAGTGATGGTGCTGGAAAACGTCAGCTTTGCTCACCCGGGTGGTCCGTTCCTGCTCAAGGACTTCTCGATGGTGCTCCAGCGCGGCGACCGTATCGGCCTGCTGGGTGCCAACGGTACCGGTAAAACCACGCTGCTCAAGTTGATGCTGGGCGGCCTGGTGCCAACCGAAGGTACGGTTGAAGAGGGCACGCGTATTGACGTGGCTTACTTCGATCAGCTGCGCCATCAGCTGGATCTGGAAAAAACCGTGATCGACAACGTGGCTGAAGGCCGCGACTTTATCGATATCGACGGTCAGAGCCGCCACGTGCTCAGCTACCTGGGCGACTTCCTGTTCAGCCCTCAGCGTGCCCGCACGCCGGTCAAGGCGCTGTCGGGTGGTGAGCGTGCGCGTCTGTTGCTGGCCAAGCTGTTCAGCAAGCCGGCCAACCTGCTGGTGCTCGATGAGCCAACCAACGACCTGGACGTTGAAACCCTGGAGCTGCTTGAAGAAGTGCTGCTGACCTTCAAGGGCACCGTACTGATGGTCAGTCACGACCGGGCATTCCTTGATAACGTGGTTACCAGCACCCTGGTTTTCCAGGGCGAAGGCAAGGTTCGCGAATACGTCGGCGGTTATCAGGACTGGTTGCGTCAGGGCGGTTCGCCGCGCCTGCTGGGCGTGACCGAGAGCAAGTCCGGCAAGGCCGACTTGAACTCGGCGGTGGTCGAGGCTGCTCCGGCACCTGTGGCTGCACAGCCTGCTCCGGCTGTGAAAAAGAAACTGAGCTACAAGCTGCAGCGTGAGCTGGAAGCCTTGCCGGCTGATATCGACGCCAAAGAACAGGCAATTGCTGCTGTAGAAGCAGAAATGGCTGACGCCGGTTTCTACCAACTGCCTGCGGCCAAAACCGCAGAAGTGATTGCCAAGCTTGAAACATTGCAAGCCGAGCTTGAGCAGCTGGTTGAGCGTTGGGCCGAGCTGGATGCCTGATTGACCCCGTGCTGAACTGAAAAAGCCCGGCCCTTTAACAAGGTGCCGGGCTTTTTTGTTGTTACATGCAGATAAACTTAGTCAGGTTTTTTCAGGCTGACCGCCAGCACGTCGCACGGTGCGCCATGCAGTACATCGTTGGCAGTGGAGCCCAGCAGCAGGGCGAGGCCGTGGCGACCGTGGCTGCCGACCACGATCAGGTCGCATTTTTGTGCTTTGGCCAGGGCATGGATTTCCTGGCGCGGCTGGCCGTAGTTGAGGTGGCAGAAGTCCTTGTGCAGTTGCGGGTACTTGGCGATCAGCCGTTCAAGGCGTTCTTTGGCCTGATCGAACTGTTGCTGCTGCAATTGCGAAAGATCCATCGGTACGTCGCCGCCGAACGCCATCGCCATCGGTTCGACGATGTGTATCAGCGACAATTTTGCGCCGTTGGCCTTGGCGCTTTCACTGGCGCGGTTGATCACGGGGTCGCATTCGTCGGTCAGGTCTACGGCGACCAGGATATGTTCGTAGGGCATGTGGGGTGCTCCTGTAGATGGCGATTAATTATGAGTATGGCCCTTTTCCAGAGCCTTGGTTCAAGTCTGGGTCACGCGTTTATCAAGTAATGAGAGTACAGATATGACGGTATGGATAGTGGTGTCAATCCTGGCACTGGTTCTGAGCCCCCTGGCGTGGTTGCGCCCGTCCCGGGGGCAAAGTGGTCGCATGGACCTGCGCATGGAGGCGCGGCGCATGGGTTTGTCCATGCAGCTGGCGCCCCAGGAGTGGCCGCACTGGCTTGAGCCGCAACCCCCCGGTTCCTGCGCGCAGTACCACCGCCCGCGCCGCAGTACTAAGCCTGATGTTTGGTGCTATTGGCAATCGGCACCTGGGAAATGGCTCAATCGCTGGCAGGAAGAATGCGAGGACGAGCGCCTGCTGGCGCAGTTTCGCAAGCTGCCGGCCAATGTCTACAAGGTTGAGGCGGATAAACAAATGATCGTGCTGGTCTGGGGCGAGCGGGGCGAGGCCCAGGTACTCAAGGCCATTGACGAGGTGCTCAAGGCCCTGGCTTGACCCTTGTGGGAGCGGGCTTGCTCGCGATGGAGTCGGCGGGGTGTGGCAGACAAATCGCGTCGACTGAATCGCGGGCAAGCCCGCTCCCGCAATTTTCACCTGCATGGCGCCTCAATGGTTTTGGGCGCTCATACCGCAGGTGTCTAAACTGACTGCCGGGTCGTTTTGTCATCATTGTTTTGGACAATTGACAATCGATCGCTTTTCCGTGAAGGTGTCGACACCCAAATCAAACGGGCGTATGAATTGAGTGTTTGTCGT
>Ga0302347_1000993_pt1 | contig 37364 bp, 34 predicted proteins | sample PhyWR1_FD_202178 | JGI IMG/M metagenome (GOLD analysis project Ga0302347, IMG submission 202178) | Leaf surface microbial communities from wheat plants in UC Gill Tract Community Farm, Albany, California, United States - DLSL W.R1 (v2)... | ecosystem: Host-associated > Plants > Phyllosphere >... | reverse complement strand
CACAATAGAGGAAATATCTAAAGTTATCATGAAAGTTACTCATATGGAAAAAAATATTTACACGATTCCTGGGGGTATGCTCAAGTTTGTAGCTAAAATTATTGGATTTATAGGTGGTAAATCTTTTGGTATACATCCGGACCGAGTGAAAAAATTAATGATATCTACCAATATCTCAGGAAAGAAAATGAAGAACAGCGGATATAAGTTTGTTTATAGTTTTGAAGAAGCTTTAAATGATTGGTACGATGATAACAATAATTCATACTTAAAATGAATCTAAATCAGTATTAGGATTAAGTAATTACTGTCGATTGATTGTTTTGCACCAAATTCACGTTATATTATGAAAAAGATTCTGCTATTCTGCTTTATATGTATTTATTGCAAATTTGTTTTTTCCCAACAAACAATTTATATTTCCAGCAAAGGAGATGACAGTAACAAAGGGACAAAGCTATTACCTATTTATTCATTACAAAAAGCCTTTAGTATTGCGAGAGAAAAAAAGACATCAGCAGTAGATATAAAGATTGAAAGGGGTGACTATTTTTTAACTGAATCATTATTATTAGATGAAACATATCTAAGAACCCCTAAAAACAGAATCAAAGTAACTGGTGATGTATCCCAGCTACCTGTTTTTTACGGAGGAAGAAAAATAAAACCTATCTTGGATGAAAAAACAGGTTATTGGATTGTTCGTACCGGAAACAGCCAAATAAAAACGACTAAGACAAAACAATTATTAACAATTAATGGAAAGCAAAGACCTATTTCCAGATTTCCAGATTCAGGTTTTATTAAGCTATTAGATGTAAGATATAGTAATGGGAGTTTTACTATAAAAATTCCTTCGGATTTGAATGAATTACTGAAAAATTTATCTGAAGAAGAGATAAGAAAAATTTATGCAACATTTTATGTAAGATGGACAAATATAATTAGATATATTGCATCTTATGATTCTGATAATGCCACATTAACCTTTGTAGGTGCAGACTTTCCAGAATATTATCTTATTGAAAAAGAAAAGACATTCTTTAAAATCAATAACCTTCAACGTAAATTATTACCAGGACAATGGTATAATAAAGATTCTGAAACTATAATATATAATCCATTATCATCGGACAATATAAATTCTTCCATAGTGGTAACTCCTGAATTAGATGAGTTTGTTAAGATAATTGGAACTTCTAGCCATAAGATCAGCAACATAGATTTTGAAAATATATCCCTTAATACAATTGGAGAAGCTTTGGATGATAACGGATATTATCCTTATCAGGCAGCAGCAATAATTGATGCTGTGATACAAATAAGTAATGCTAATAATATCAACTTCACAAATATCAATGTACAAAATGTAAATACCAATGTTTTTTGGCTAAAAGGAGGAAGTTCCAAAATTAGTATTTCCAAATCAAGATTTTATAACTTGGGGGCAGGAGCAATTAAAATAGGAGATATTAACTATCAAAATAATAATGCAACAAGTAATAATATACATGTAGATAATAATATTATTAACAACGGTGGATTGATTTATTCAGACGGGATACCAATAGTTATCTTCAATGCGCACTCTAATACCATTTCCCATAATGATATTTCAAATTTTTATAATACAGGTATATCTGCAGGATGGGTTTGGGGATATGGTGAAAGTGGGACATATGATAATAATATCTCCTACAATCATATTTATAACTTAGGAAAAGGAGTATCGGATGATATGGGGGGTGTTTATACACTTGGTATATCTAAAGGTACAACTATTGAAAATAATGTTATTCATGATATTACTTCGAATAACTATGGCGGCTGGGGAGTATATATGGATGAAGGCTCTAGTGGAATATTGATTAAAAATAATTTGATTTATAATTGTAATAGTGCGGGTTTTCATCAGCATTATGGTAAAGATAATATTCTAGAGAATAATATATTTGCCTATAATGATAAGATAGAATTAGAAGCTTCAAGAAAAGAAAATCACAATTCCTTAACATTTAGAAATAATATTGTAATTCACAGAAATAAGAATTTTTCTAATGATTTATGGAAAGTCATTAATAAAAAAGAACAAGATAATATATTTTATTCCCTTCAAAATGAAAATTTATCTAATGAGTTTAGTGACAATTCCAAAATAAAAATAATCAATCCCAATATTTTTAAGGAAAAATACTATTATATAATAAAAAATCGTAAAGTATTTAATTTAATCTATTTTAAAGAAGTTGATTTCTCAAAGAGTGGAGTTTATGGAACAGCAACATGGAAAGATTCAATACCTTTTTTCGATAAAAGATAAGCTAATAGTTTTGATTGTTTTATAATAAAAATAATTTTATTTTTTTATAGATAATTATCCACATTTATTGTTACTTTGTAAGTTGAAAATATAACTAAATGAAAACGCAACGTGTCGGAATTACTTTTTCCTCTTTTGATTTATTGCACGCAGGGCATATAAAAATGCTGGAAGAAGCTAAAACAGTTTGTGATTATTTAATTGTTGGTTTGCAATTGGATCCCACTTTGGATCGTCCAAATAAAAATAAGCCTTCCCAATCTATTGTTGAACGCTATATTCAGTTAAAGGCCTGCAAAGATGTAGATGAGATCATTCCTTATAATACAGAAGAAGACCTTATGGATATCTTGCAGTCTTTTGTTATAGATGTGCGTATTATCGGAAGTGACTACAAAGACAAAAACTTTACAGGCAAAGACTATTGCGATGAAAAGGGAATAGAAATATTCTACAACAAAAGAGATCATAGATTTTCCAGCTCTGCACTTAAAAAAGCCGTCTTTGAACAAGAATTGAAAAAGATAGACGCTACGTTAGGAAAACAAATTATATGAAATTAAAGAACACGCCACTTAAAGATTGCTATATCATAGAACAGACAGTTTTCGAAGATGATAGAGGCTATTTTTTTGAAAAATATAATGAAGAGAAATTTGAAGAATTAACAGGGCAGAATGGTCATTTTGTACAAGATAATATTTCTAAATCGTCTTACGGCGTGTTGAGAGGTCTTCATCTGCAAAAAGGTGAGCATGCGCAAGCCAAATTGGTCTCTTGTCTAGAGGGTAAAGTATTTGATGTTGCCGTGGATCTAAGAGACGATTCTCCTACATTCGGACAATGGTTTGGGGTAGAATTAACACCGGAAAACAAACTTCAGTTATACGTACCGAGAGGTTTTGGACATGGTTTTTCTGTTTTGAGCGAGACTGCGGTCTTCGCCTATAAATGTGATAATTTTTACAATAAAAACTCAGAAGGGGGTGTTCTCTGGAATGATAAGGAGCTCAATATAGACTGGAGGCTTCCTCTGCAGGATGTTATCTTATCTGATAAAGACGCTATACTTTCCACGTTTGCAGAGCGTAATTTTTAAAATTTATTTTATTTTTATCTTCTTTATCAAAGTAATTTCCATTTCTAAAATATTGTTATATTTGGACGATACATTATTGAACTCGACAAATGTTCCAATAAGATGAGAAATTAAAATATAAAGTCTATACTTTAGATTATGCCTCTTTTTTTTCTTAAAAAATTAACCAGATTTCTAATATTAGGAGATTATATTATTATCAATCTCTTCTTTTTGCTGGGCATTAATTTTTTTATAATACAGCCAGAAAGTATTCATATAGCTACGGATTATAAAACACAATTATTGATCCTCAATTTTTCGTGGTATATCATTTCAAAATTGGTAAAGCTGTACAAAGATTCTTATTACAGAGATTCTGCAAAGCATTTCAGTACACTGTCCAAGGCTCTTGTGATCTTTATCATATTTTTTCTTCTATATATAACGCTGATCTATTCAGAATCTATAAGTATTTGGTTTTCGATAAGGTATTTGGTGTTGGTTATTTCCTCGATGGTATTATCCAGGATTGTTATATTCTTGGTAAGAAAAAGATATAGAATAAGAATCAATAGAAGGGTCAATACTGTAAATACAATACTTATAGGGAAAAACAATTTTTCTGAGACCATTCTTTCCAATGAGGATATTAGAGCTACTATGGGAATCAGAGGTTTCTATACGTTGGAGAGTACAGTGAAAAAGGGTAAGAATCTTGGTGATGTCACTTCTCTCTTAGAAGATCTGGAAACGGGAAATATTGATAACATAATACTTTGTGATGATTCTATAGACCCCGAACTATTTGATAATATTGTTCATATTTCTGAAAATAAAATGATAAGAGTTTACATGGTCCCGGATTTTAAATACATCAATATAGGACCACATTCATTCAGTATGATCAATGGTGTTCCTTTTCTCAAATTGATGCCAGAGCCATTATCCACTCAGGAGAATCAATTGCTAAAGAGAACGTTCGATGTTGTTTTTTCGTTCCTGGTCTTTGTTTTTATTTTGATATGGCTTATACCGTTGGTCGCAATTATTATCAAATTAGAAAGTAAAGGACCTGTGTTTTTCCTGCAAAAAAGATCAGGGATCAAGAATGAACCGTTCAAATGTTTCAAATTCAGAAGTATGACTGTTAATTCAATCGCCGATCATCAAAGTGCCAAAAAAGGAGATAGTAGAATTACGAAATTTGGAGCGTTCATGAGAAAAACAAGTATAGATGAGTTGCCACAGTTTATTAATGTCCTTTTGGGTCAGATGTCTGTTGTTGGACCTCGTCCACATATGCTTTCGCAAACAGAACAATATTCTAAAATAACTAGAAAATACATGCTTAGACATATGATAAAACCTGGGATTACCGGCTGGGCACAAGTGATGGGTTCAAGGGGGGAGATTTTCTCGGATTCGGATATGGAAAAAAGGGTGGGAAAGGATATTTGGTATATTCAGAATTGGACCTTTTTCTTGGATCTGAAAATCATTTTCCTTACCTTTTATAATATTATAAAAGGAGATGAGCAGGCATATTAGAAATAGACAGTTGTTTACACATAATCTAAATAGAAAGAACCAAAATTTTGGTTCTTTTTTTATTCCTAAATTTGCAATCTTAAAAATAAAATAATGCGTACCAGATCTGTAGGTAAAAAGAAGATAAATATTGTAACACTTGGATGCTCCAAAAACGTCTATGATTCGGAAGTTTTGATGGGTCAATTGGAAGCGAATGGCAAAAAAGTTGTGCACGAGGAAAAAGGAGATATTGTAGTAATCAATACCTGCGGATTCATAGATAACGCAAAAGAAGAAAGTATCAACACAATTTTGGAATATGTTGATCTCAAAAATCAAGGTATTGTAGAAAAGGTTTTCGTGACGGGTTGCCTTTCCGAAAGATACAAGCCAGATTTGATCCGTGAGATTCCTGATGTTGACCAATATTTCGGAACACGTGATCTTCCAATATTGTTAAAACATCTTGGTGCAGATTATAAACACGAATTGGTTGGCGAGAGACTGACGACTACACCAAAACATTACGCCTATTTGAAGATCTCCGAAGGTTGCGACAGACCTTGTTCATTTTGTGCTATTCCATTGATGAGAGGAAATCATATTTCTACTCCGATAGAAAAATTAGTCATTGAAACTCAGAAATTAGCGAAAAAAGGTGTCAAAGAATTGATTCTAATTGCGCAAGATTTGACTTTTTATGGACTTGATATTTATAAGAAAAGAGCTCTTGGAGAACTTTTACAGGAATTGATCAAAGTGGAAGGGATTGAATGGATCAGACTACATTATGCTTTTCCGACTGGGTTTCCGGAAGATGTACTCGATATTATCAGAACTGAACCAAAAATTTGTAATTATATAGATATTCCTCTTCAGCACATCAACACAGAATTGTTGAAAGCCATGAAGCGTGGAACCACCTTTGAAAAAACCAATGCGCTTTTAGATAAGTTCCGTGAGAAAGTTCCGGATATGGCGATCAGAACAACTTTGATTGTAGGATTCCCAGGAGAAACGGAAGAAAGGTTTGAAGAGCTGAAACAATGGGTCAGAGATCAGAGATTTGATCGTTTGGGTTGTTTTACCTATTCTCATGAAGAAAATACGACCGCCTACGTTTTGGAAGATAATATCCCAGATGAGGTAAAACAAAGAAGAGTAGAAGAGGTAATGGAAATCCAGCAACAAATTTCGTGGGAAAAGAATCAAGAAAAGATAGGAAAGACCTTCAAATGTATCTTTGACAGAAAAGAGGGCGATTATTTCGTAGGACGTACAGAATATGATTCTCCAGATGTTGACAACACGGTATTGGTTCCTGCAAAAGACGTTTATATCTCTATAGGAGAGTTTGCCAACGTGAAAATCACTTCAGCGGAAGATTACGATTTAATCGGGGAATTGGTATAAATTCAATTTTAAATAATAATTAAGCCTTCAGAATTGAAGGCTTTTTTTTGTTTTTATGTTAAAATTATCGATGTTTTTGGTTAATTAATTGATAATCAGTATTTTGAGGTGATATTAATCCTTGGTATGATAATTATATTTAATATTTTATGACTTTGATAGCTATATTGATATTAATTGTTTTATTATGTTGTTTTTAATAATATTTATTGCGAAATTTTTGCTAAAAAGTAATATAAATTAATTTTTAATTAAAAATACAAATTTTTATTATTTTGTTAAATCTCTGATTTTCAAGGTTTGAATAGTTTTTAAACTATCAATTTAGTTTTAATAAATTAAGAAAACTCGGATTAAATTAACATTTTTTAACATGTCTTGTCATCCACTTACTAGAAGTTAATTCACGCTTGCATAAACTCATAAAGTAGCCTAAAATAAGCTTCAAAGGATGAAAGTGAAAGTTGGGAGACCAATCGGGCTATCTTTGCAGAGTCAAAACCAATAAAAATTCAACATGATAAAAAGAATTCTTCTTGTAGTCATAATGATGATTTCCACACTTGGTATTTATTCTTTCAAGAGTTATGCCACAGATGCTAAAACAAGTTTTGCATCGTTCTATCACGATAAGTTTAATGGTAGAAAAACAGCAAGCGGAGAAATTTTCAGTAACAAAGGACTGACCGCTGCCAATAAAACACTTCCTTTTGGAACAGAAGTAAAAATTACTAATCTGATCTCTGGGCAAAGTGTTGTAGTTAGAGTAAACGACAGAGGACCATACCACTCATCTAGAGCCTTTGATCTCTCGAAAGCTGCATTTGATTCAATAGGTGATACCAGAAAAGGTACAATTGCAATTGAATATGAAATTATCGACTAAGATTATCTTAAATTAGATTAAAAAGCCAATCAAATTTTGATTGGCTTTTTTGTTTATTCGATTTAATGATTGCTTTTTAATTAAATGTTTTTTCCAAAGAAGACATTTTACTCAACAAATCTTTTTTCAATAAGAAAAATTTCTTTCCAATATAAAAATGATAACTGTTAACCGCGAAAAATAATTGCTGAAGATTGTTATTCAGATATTCATTTTGATTGAAGTATAGCAGATCATTGTTGATATAGTATTCCAGGTCCTTTCTATTCTGTTCACTGATTTCTTCAGAAAGTAAATCATTTGATAGGATTTCTTTCAATTCATTCTTTAAAATTTCTTCTTTAGGTTTTAGGTTGTTGAAGTTTTTTTTGATTTTTTCAAAAGGAGTAGTTACAGTTGTGAATTCTAATGCATTATTGATATCGATAAATATCTGGAATTTTTCCTCATAAGCTTTATCATAATCATAAAAATCAGAAAATGTTTTTCTTAATTCAAATTCTTGGTTTTTATCTTTAGCCAAATGCAAGAAGTAATGATAAATATTAATGTCATTTTGAGCAATTTCTTCTTGTAGATTTTTTATTTGCTCATCTAGTTTTGGAATCAGGTTTTTGGCTTCTTTCGCTGTAAATTTTCTTCCGTCATAATCAAAAGTTTTGATGATAAATGTTTTGCCTGCAATAGAAGAAATTGTGCTTCTGTCATTCTCCAAAGCAATCAAAGTGTAAACTGATTCTACTTTGTCTTTAGAGAACAATTCGTCGAAATTGGAAACTTCTTTTGATGGAGTAGAGGAGTTCAAATCAAATTGATTCGGATTTTTATTATCGTAATAATTATTGAAAATTTTATCAAAGGTATCTTTGTTGTAGTTTTTCTCAAATTCATTCTGAAAAGCATCAAGTTCTAATTCGGATTTGGGCTTTTCATATTGTACATTGGAAAATATTTTTGAAGTCAATTTTTCTTCCGTGGCATCTATATTTTTAAACAATGTCCTAGCGGAGCTGTTGTCCGGATCTTTTATGATGTTTAGTTGTTGCAGTTTGATGATTCTGTCTTCGGTAGAAGGGTGGGAGGCCCATTGGTTTTCTATTACCAATTTAGATTTATTGAAAAGTCCGGCTTCTGATATTTTTACAACAGGCAGATTATATTTCAGCTCTAGTTCGCTTTCTTTTGCTAAAAAATTCATCACAAAATTTTGTTCTTTGTAAATATTTTTGCTGGTTTGGCTTTCATCGATTTTGCTATTGTAAAAATCAATCACAGAGTTGTAAGAATTACCTGCAAGGTCTAATCTGAGAAGCGATTCTTCCAAAGCAACGGAACCTGCGATATTGGCTGCCACTTCATCTGCATGAAATTCCATCTCTCGGGAAAGCGCCATATGCCGAATGTTGACAAAGGAATACATCTTCCTGAGGATCCATTGGATACCTTGTGTTATTTTTATGGCCAACTCTGCAAAAAAGGCAAAATATCCACTTGCGTTTGCCCAACCTTGAACCGTGTTTTTATAAGATTCATCTTCATTCACTAAGTTGAAAATGATTTGATTGACGTTGTAAACATAACTTCCGACTTTCATAGAACGTTGAGAAAAATGACCAAATTCGTGAGCCAGAATAGCTTTCAGTTCTTGTTTTGTACAGGCATTTACAAGACCGATTCCAATAATGAGATTTTTTTTGATAGGTAAAAACATACTCCAAAAACTGGAGTCGTAAAAAACACTAGCGTTCACATCATAAGCCAGGTAAACTTTTTTTGGAAAATCTGTTCCGGCTTCTTTTACGATTTCGTCTATCATTTGAAAGAGCTGAGGCTCATCATTTCTGTTGATTTCAGTTAGACCACTTCTGTCGTTGATATGTTTTTTGAAAAGAAATTTTATCAAAAAATAAGAAATCAAAATTCCCAAGCCGGCGAGTCCAATACCTATCATAACAGTAAAAAACATAGGCTTGACACGGATCAGCCAAAGTCCGGCTGCGATACAGCCAACAGTCAGAACAATTGCCGAAAGGAATAATAAAATATAAACAATGATGAATAGAATGATAGCAATAATTGCGGAAGTGCTTTTTTGCTTAAAGTCTGAAGAAACTTGTACAAACATAGATTGAATGGTAATTTATTTTTCAATAAAAATAAAAAATCAAATATTATTTTCAGAATATAATCAATTAATTATTTAAAAAAAATCAATAAAAAAGACCACTCAGAAAAATCTGAATGGCCTTTTTATTGATTTTGTATTGTTTCAGTCGTTCACTGTTACATCATTCCTGGCATCCCGCCGCCCATTGGCATTGCTGGTTCGTTACTTTTCACTTCTGTTATTACACATTCGGTTGTTAAAAGCATTCCGGAAACAGAAGCTGCGTTTTCCAGAGCAACTCTTGTTACTTTAGTTGGATCGATGATTCCAGCTTCAAGCATATTCACGTACTCATCAGTTTTAGCATTGTAACCGAAATCTCCAGTTCCTTCCGCCACTTTTGCAACGATTACGGAACCTTCGCCTCCAGCATTGGCAACAATCTGTCTTAAAGGTTCTTCGATCGCTCTTTTTACGATTTTGATACCAGTCGTTTCGTCCGCATTGGCACCTTGGAAATCCAAAGCAGCGATCGCTCTTACCAAAGCAACACCACCACCAGCAACAATGCCTTCTTCTACAGCCGCTCTGGTTGCGTGAAGTGCATCATCCACTCTGTCTTTTTTCTCTTTCATTTCAACCTCAGATGCGGCACCAACGTAAAGTACAGCAACACCACCAGCTAATTTGGCCAATCTCTCCTGAAGTTTTTCTTTGTCATAGTCAGAAGTTGTAGTCTCCATCTGAGCTTTGATTTGAGAAACTCTTCCTTTGATTTGAGCTTCCTCGCCACCACCATTTACAAGTGTTGTATTATCTTTGTCGATTACTACTTTTTCAGCAGTTCCCAACATATCGATTGTAACGTTTTCCATTGTGAAACCTCTTTCTTCAGAGATCACTGTTCCACCAGTCAAGATCGCAATGTCTTCCAACATTGCTTTTCTTCTGTCACCAAAACCTGGCGCTTTCACAGCTGCAATTTTAAGAGAACCTCTCAATTTGTTGACTACCAAAGTAGCCAAAGCTTCACCTTCAACTTCTTCAGAGATAATTAGTAGAGATTTTCCACCTTGTGCAACTGGCTCTAGAACAGGCAATAATTCTTTCATAGAAGAGATTTTTTTCTCAACCAAAAGAATATAAGGATTGTCTAATTCTGCCAACATTTTTTCAGGATTGGTAACGAAATATGGAGATTGGAAACCTCTGTCAAACTGCATACCTTCTACAACATCTACCGTTGTATCGATACCTTTTGCTTCTTCAACAGTGATTACACCTTCTTTCCCCACTTTTCCAAAAGCTTCAGCGATTAAAGAACCGATAGTTTCATCATTATTTGCAGAAACAGAAGCTACTTGTTTTACCATTTCTGTAGAATCTCCCACAGTTTTAGATTGAGATTTCAAGTTTTCAACAACTGCAGTTACCGCTTTGTCGATTCCTCTTTTCAAGTCCATTGGGTTTGCGCCCGCAGCAACATTTTTAAGACCTTCTCTTACGATTGCTTGAGCAAGAACAGTTGCAGTTGTAGTTCCGTCTCCTGCGATGTCATTGGTCTTAGAAGCCACTTCTTTTACCATTTGAGCACCCATATTTTCTACTCTGTCTTCCAGTTCGATTTCTTTTGCTACAGAAACACCGTCTTTGGTAACGTGTGGCGCACCGAAAGATTTCTCGATCACTACGTTTCTACCTTTTGGTCCCAAAGTTACTTTCACTGCATTAGCCAATGCGTCCACACCTCTTTTAAGAGCGTCTCTTGATTCAATATCGAATTTTATTTCTTTTGCCATTTTTTCTAGCTTTTGGCTTTAGACTTTTAGCGATAAGCTTTCCTAAAGCGGTTAAATTTTATTTATTTTAATTAATTGGATAATATAAGTTCTGTGATGTTATATGTTCCTGCGATTTGCATATTACCAAAATCTGGAAACCAGCAAGTTGCAAAACCATTTTTTACTTCTAAAACAGACATTATGCCCTTCTGTAAATCTATTTGTGGGTTTATGTGTCTAACCCTAGAACCTTTTGTAATCATTATTTTAACCTATTATCCCTAATAAATCACCTTCTTTTACGATTAGGTAATCTTTTCCGTCTAATTTCAATTCGGACCCAGAATATTTTCCGTAAAGAACTTTGTCGCCTACTTTTACAGTTGTTGGTTCGTCTTTTTTTCCAGGTCCTACAGCTACTACAGTTCCTTCTTGTGGTTTTTCTTTTGCAGTGTCTGGGATGATTAGTCCTGATGCTGTTTTAGTTTCTGCAGGTGTTGGTTCTACCAAAACTCTGTCCGCTAATGGTTTGAAATTTACTGACATAATTATATTTTGATTTTAATATTATTCTTTCTCAATGTTCTCCAACAATGTGCCAAGTCCGATTGATATTGGAAGATATAATACAGAGGTAATATTTGGCAGAGTTTTATTTTTAATACTGAAATTTTGGCAGAAAAAAAGTCTACCGATTTGGTAAACTTTATTTTATACATTGTCTTTACTCCATTATCATTTTCCTTCCACCCGCATTGATTTCCTGTTTTAGAACTTTTCGAGAGTCTATATCAATATAATAAATACTCTCTGTTTTTCTATCCTGAATATCATCGGTAGTTTTCACAACCCAGACTTTCTTGCCATTATATTCACCTTTTTCAACCTTTTCGATGTAAGCTTTGATAATACCTTTTTTCGCTGTCGGATTATAATCGAAAATCGAAATTTCAGATTTGTAATTTTCTGTCAGAGGTAAAAAACGAATTAAAGCAGGATAACTATTACTGTCAAAATAAGCGGAAGCTGTAGCTTCATCAATCAGATCTTTTTTCTGAGTTTTCTTATCAAGATAATATCCTGTCACTTTGTTTTTATTAAATCTAATCGACATATTTCTCATCGAATTAAACGATGAGTGATAAACCGGCTGGAAATCTGAGATTTTAATAATTGTAGAATCCACCCAAGCCTCAGGCGATTGTTTCATCTTGACAGTCGTTTTTATCAAGAGGTCTTTTTTGTTTAATTTCTTAAAATCAGTGGTTACTTTGCCGATTTCGATTTTTTGACCTTCATTTTCCATTGTCCAACTTACTTCTGATGATTCGTCTTGGATGTACTTTGAATCAAGTTTGACATTAGAAGGTGAAAGTAGACTTTGTGCAGAAAAAAAATTAGCACTACCAATTATTAAAAGTGTAAGAAATGTTCTCATAATTTTTAATAATAAGTAGTGCCTGATATTATAAAGTTACAGCAAAACCGAATTTGCTTTAATTTTCAAACCAAAGATTTTCACCTTTCAAAACCAAAGGCGTTTCAAAATTATTGGTAAATAATCCGCCAGTTCCCAAACCTTGTGGCATCGGGCTTTTTTTGGTGTAAGTATATTGTGCAATCGCATTCAGACCGATATTGCTTTCAAGTGCGGAGGTAATCCACCAACCGATATTTTGTTTTTCTGCCAGATCAATCCATTCATCAGTTCCTGAGAATCCGCCAATTAAGCTTGGTTTTAAAATGATAAATTGAGGTTTGATTTCTTTGAGAAGTTCTTTTTTGGATTCGATATTCAAAACACCAATTAATTCTTCGTCCAAAGCAATCGGAGTTGGCGTGTTTTTGCAAAGTTCAGTCATAGCTTTCCAATTTCCAGCTTCTATCGGTTGTTCGATGGAATGGATTTCTAATTCAGCCAATTCCTGCAAAACAATTTTGGCTTGCTCAGGAGAAAAAGCGCCGTTGGCATCGACACGAAGTTCGATTTTATCTTTCGGAAATTTCTGTCTTATAGATTTTAATATCTCTCTTTCAGAATCCCAGTCAGTTCCGATTTTCAGCTTGATGCAAGTGAAATTATTTTCCAGTTTTTCCTGGATTTGAGATTGCATGTAGTCTGCATCTCCCATCCAAATCAAGCCATTGATTTTAATCGAATCTTTTTTTTCTGTAAAATCACTTGGAAAATACAAATCTCCTTGATGTTCAAGATTAAGCAAAGCTTGTTCTACACCAAAAATAATAGAAGGATGATTAACCAATTCTTCTTGTAATTCCTTCAATGTCAAATTGATATTACGGCACGCCCATTCTAGAGCATCTTCATAATCATCATCGTCATCGAAGCTCAATCCTCGGAAAAGTGAGCATTCGCCGATTCCTTTTTTGTCATCTTCAAAGATTTCGATAAAGTAAGTTTCTTTGGTGTCAAGAACGCCACGCGATGTTCCGCTTGGACGTTTGAAATTCAGAATATATTGATGGAATTTTGCAGTCTTCATTTCGCAAAAATAAGAAAAGACCGACAAAATCGGTCTTTAGTATGATTTAAAATTGATAATTAATCTTTATGATTCACAGCTTTTGCCATAAATTCTTCAGCCTTTGTTACCATCGCTGCACTGCCGCAGAAAAATGGGACACGCTGATGAAGTTCCGTGGGCTCGATTTCCATAATTCTTTTATAGCCATCACTGCATTTTCCACCAGCCTGTTCTGCCAGAAATGCCATTGGATTGGCCTCGTAAAGTAATCTCAGTTTTCCATTTGGAGAATGTGAAGTTTGTGGATAAATGTAAACGCCACCTTTCAGCATATTTCTGTGAAAATCAGAAACCAAAGAACCGATATACCTGGAAGTGTAAGGCCTGTCGCCTTCTTCCTCCTGGCAAAATTTGATGTAATCTTTCACCCCTTGCGGGAATTTGATATAATTACCTTCATTGATAGAATAGATTTTTCCTAGAGTTGGAAATTTGATATTTTCGTGAGATAGGTAATAAGTTCCGATCGATGGATCCAATGTAAATCCGTTCACGCCATTTCCTGTAGTGTAAACAATCATCGTCGATGAACCGTAAACCACATAACCTGCAGCCACCTGATTGACACCTTTCTGTAAAAAATCTCTCAATTCCACGGGACTTCCGGGATCGGAAACTCTTCTGTAAATAGAAAAAATAGTTCCAACGGAAACGTTGACATCAATATTCGATGAACCATCCAAAGGGTCGATTAGAACCACATATTTACTAAGGTGCGCATTCTCTGTGCATTTTACCTCGATGAAATCATCATTTTCCTCAGAAGCAATTCCACAAACAACTTCTCTTTGGGATAATGCAGCAATGAAGATATCATTCGCCAAAACATCCAGTTTTTGTTGCTCTTCGCCTTGGATATTTTCAGTCCCAACTTTTCCAATAATGTCGGCAATTCCAGCTTTATTGACTTCTCTGTTTACGATTTTTGTGGCAATTCTAATAGAACTGATAAGACGAGATAGTTCTCCTGTAGAATATTTGAAATCATCCTGTTTTTCAATGATGAATTCTCCTAAAGTCTGTAAGGCCTGTTGTGACATATTTGGTTAATTTGATTTTTACAAAACTAATTTTTTTTTTACTCAAATGAAACAAAATTTATCGATTTTTGATGATACTTATCATAATTTCATTAATATGATCTTATATTTCAAAAAGAAGCATTGAAAAAAAAGTTTGGCAATTTTCATATTTCGTTCATTATTGATATTTTTGAAAGTTAATAATGAATTAACGGCTCCTTAATATTTTCAAGAAAAAAATTTAACGGTAAAAATCTAATGAAAGTTTACAAATTTGGTGGTGCGTCTGTGAAAGATGCTGAAGGTGTAAAAAATGTAGCCTTGGTTCTAGAAACTCAAGGGTTTGAAAAATGTCTGCTAGTGGTTTCTGCAATGGGTAAGACCACCAATGCTTTGGAAAAAGTGGTAGAATATTATTTCAAGAAACAGGATTATCAAGCAGAAATTGAATTGATAAAGAAATCACACATCGATATTGCCAAAGGTTTGTTTTCCGAAGGTCATCCTGTTTTTGGAGAGATTTCTTTGTTCTTTGATGATATTGATTCTTTTTTGAGAAGAAACAAATCACCGAATTATAACTTTGTTTATGATCAGGTTGTAAGTTGTGGAGAAATGATCTCTTCAAAGATTCTTAGCGAGTATCTCAATGATATTCAGTTTTTCAATCATTGGTTGGATGCTAGAGATTATGTCAAAACCGATAGCAATTACCGGGAAGGAATCGTGAATTGGCAGGAAACAGAACAGAATATTTCTAAGCTAGATAAAATCAATTGTTATGTTACTCAGGGTTTTATTGGTTCTGAAAGTAATAATTTTACAGTAACTTTAGGAAGGGAAGGTTCAGATTATACTGCTGCTATCTTCGCTTATTGTCTTAATGCTGACGAAATGACCATCTGGAAAGATGTTCCAGGCGTGATGACAGGTGATCCAAGAAAATTCCAAGATGTCGAATTGTTGTCTTTTATTTCATACGAAGAAGCGATTGAGATGGCCTATTATGGTGCATCTGTTATTCACCCAAAAACATTGCAGCCACTTAAACAAAAGAATATTCCGTTTTTTGTGAAATCCTTCGTAGAACCGAAAGAACCGGGAACCAAAGTTGGAAATTCTACAGAAAATGAATTGGTGGAAAGTTATATCCTGAAAGAAAATCAAACGTTGTTGAATGTAGAAACACGAGATTTTTCTTTCATAGCAGAAGACCACATCAGTTTGATTTTTACACTGTTGGCAAAATATAAAATTAAAGTTTCTTTGATGCAGAATTCAGCAATTTCATTAGCTTTATGTTTGGAAGATAAATTTGGGACAGCCAATGAGTTTAATGAAGAATTGCAACAAAATTTCATTACACAAATGACAAAAAACGTATCTTTATTCACTGTCAGAAATGCAGAATTGGATAGCCTGGACAAGTTTTATAAAGATAAAAAAGTATTGCTGGAGCAGATCTCCAAAAAAACCTTCCAAATGGTAACCATGTAAAAACACTATGAGTTTAATTTCCAAAGAGGACTTGATAAAAGCCGCAGGACTCGATAAAATTGGTTTTCTGAAAAGACCAGTTGCCTCGGCAATCATGAATCTCACAAAAATAAATGAAGTCAATGCACTTTATGACAAACTGATCCATACAAAAGGTGTAGAGTTTTTTGATGAATTCGTAAGGGAACAAGAACTGAGTTATATCGTTTTTGAAGAAGATCTTGCGAAAATTCCCAAAACCGGACCTTTTATTATCGTTTCAAATCATCCGCTTGGGGCATTGGACGGCATATTGATGTGCAAGATTATTTTGCGTGTCCGTCCGGATTTCAAAGTCATGGGGAATTTTCTTTTATCAAAAATAAAACCGATGGATCCTTTTGTGATCTCCGTCAATCCTTTTGAGGAAAGAAAAGATGCTTTCAACAGTTCCGGTGGCATGAGAGAAACTTTCAGGCATTTGTCCGAAGGTGGATGTTTGGGGATCTTCCCTGCCGGCGAAGTGTCCAATAAGAACAATGAATATGGTGAGGTTCTCGATAGACCTTGGGGTAAAACAGCTTTGAAAATCATTAAAAAAGCAAAGGTTCCGGTAATACCGATGTATTTCCATGCGACCAATAGTAAAATGTTTTATAATATCTCCAAGTTGCATCCGGATCTGCAAACCTTGATGCTTCCAACAGAAATGATGCGCAAAAGAGACAAACCAATCAGAATTAGAATTGGAAAACCTATTACCGTAAAACAACTACAAGAAGAGGAAAGTGTAGAAGAATTAGGCGATTATCTTTACAATAAAGTCTATATGCTGAAATCTTATTACGAAAAAAGAAAAAGCATAACAGAGAAATTGAAGTTGCCTAATATGGCTCTTAAAAACCCACTTCAGAAACAAAATAATATTGTACAGAATATTATTGATGAAACTCCGATTGAAGATATTATCAATGAAATAGAAAAGCTAAAAGTTACCGAAAATAAAAAGCTTTTTTCTCACGGCGATTATGATGTTTTCTTTACAAAATCAGAAGAAATTCCTTCTATAATGAGGGAGATCGGAAGACAGAGAGAACTCACTTTCCGAGCCATAGGAGAGGGTACGAACCTTCCTTTTGATTTGGATGAGTATGATAATCATTACCATCATCTTTTTCTTTGGGATAATGCAGGCAAAAAATTGGTTGGCGCATATAGAATGGCCCTGGGCTCTGAGGTGATGAAGAAGTTCGGGATTGATGGATTCTACACCAGTTCACTATTTGAATATGATCCGGAATTGCAGCCGTTTTTCAGAAAAGTGATAGAAATGGGAAGAGCATATATTTCCATCGAGTATCAACAAAAACCTTTTCCATTATTCTTGCTTTGGCGAGGAATTGTTCACGTTTGTTTAAGAAATCCGGAACATAAATTTCTGATGGGTGGCGTGAGTATCAGCAACAAGTTCTCGGAATTTTCGAAATCGTTGATGATAGAATTTATGCGTTCTCATTATTATGATTCTGCCGTTGCACAATACATTCATCCGAAGAACGAATTCAAGGTGGTGATGAAAGAGCGTGACAAGGCTTTGTTCTTTGAGGATATGGATGCTGACCTTAATAAACTGGATAAAATCATCGATGATCTTGAACCGGAATTGAGATTGCCAGTTCTGATCAAGAAATATATCAAGCAAAATGCAAAAATGATCGCTTTCAACGTTGACCCAAACTTCAATGATGCGATTGATGGATTGATGTATATCAGAATCAGTGATCTTCCAGAAGATACCATCAAGCCTGTTTTGGAAGAGTTGAGTGATTTTTTTAAAGCTCAGACTGAAAAAAAATCTTCTGATAATCAGTGATTTTTATATAAAGACAGAATAATTTCCAATATAATTTGCATTATAGCAAGAAAGAATATACTTTTGCACCACTCAAAACGAGTGATGGTTTCTTAGCTCAGTTGGTAGAGCAATGGATTGAAAATCCATGTGTCCCTGGTTCGATCCCTGGAGAAACCACTTGGAACCGCCTGACTAAAGGCGGTTTTTCTAATAAATAATGTTTTATTATTAGACATTTATTTGGATAATAATGATAAAGGTTGTATTTTTGCACCACTCAAAACGAGTGATGGTTTCTTAGCTCAGTTGGTAGAGCAATGGATTGAAAATCCATGTGTCCCTGGTTCGATCCCTGGAGAAACCACAAGAATGAAATAATTTCTATCAAAACCCTTCAAATCTAAGATTGAAGGGTTTTTTATTTTACATATTTTCAAAATGCATTAGTTTTCATAGGTCAAAGGCTGCCAGTTAATTACTTCGATTAACTTGTTTTTGAAATATAGAAGTGACTTAGTAAATTAAACAAAAAACTCCGCCCAAAAGCAGAGTTTCAATTTATTTTATAAGCAAATTTTACATTCTATTCACTACATTGATGCCTAACATAGACAACAGTTTTTTGATCGTTTTTCCAGCCAATTCGGACAGCTGAAGACGGAATTGCTTCGCATCCAGATCTTCCTGTTTTACAATCGGGTTATTTTGATAGAATGAGTTGTAGGTTTTTACCAATTCATAAACATAATTTGCTATCAAAGCAGGACTCAGAGATTCCGCAGCCTTGCTTACCACATCCTTTGATTCAGATAAAAGCATGATCAAATCTTTTTCATTTTCATTCGGAAGATAAGTTCCCAAATTCTCATTTCCAGAAAACTCGGCCTTAGCCAAAAGCGACTGGATTCTCGCATAAGTATACTGAATGAAAGGTCCGGTATTTCCATTAAAATCAATACTTTCCGCAGGATTGAAAAGCATTTTCTTCTTTGGGTCAACCTTTAGGATGAAATATTTCAAAGCACCCAAGCCAACCGTTTCGTAAGATCTCTCTTTATCTTCGTCAGAAAGTGTTTCCAACTTGCCCAATTCCTGAGATTTTTCCTTAGCTGTCTGATACATTTCCTGTACCAAATCGTCGGCATCGACCACCGTTCCTTCACGCGATTTCATTTTTCCTTCCGGCAATTCTACCATTCCGTAAGACAAATGATAAAGCTGGTCGGCCCATTCGTAACCTAATTTTTTTAAGATTTTGAAAAGCACCTGGAAGTGATAATCTTGCTCATTTCCTACTGTATAGATCAGTTTTTGCAGGTCATTCTTTTTGAAACGCTCCACAGCCGTTCCCAAATCCTGAGTCATATAAACCGAAGTTCCGTCAGAACGCAGCAGCAGTTTTTGGTCAAGACCTTCGTCTGTCAAATCGCACCAGACAGAACCGTCTTCTTTTTTGTAAAGAATCCCGTCTTTCAGACCTTTTTGGATTAGATCTTTCCCAAGAATATAAGTATTGCTCTCATACTGAACCTGGTCAAAATTAACACCTAATCTGGAGTAAGTTTGATTAAATCCTGCATAAACCCACGCATTCATCATTTCCCAAAGTTGACGAACTTCTGGGTCATTTTGTTCCCATTTCAAAAGCATTTCCTGAGCTTCTATGATAGATGGTGCTTGTTTTTTTGCAATTTCCTCATCTATTCCGTCAGCAACCATTGCCTTGATTTCAGATTTATATAATTTATCGAATTCCACATAATAGTTTCCGACAAATTTATCGCCTTTGATTCCGGTAGATTCCGGTGTTTCTCCATTCCCGAATTTCTCCCAAGCCAACATAGATTTGCAGATATGGATTCCACGGTCGTTGATGATTTGAGATTTGATAACATTGTAACCATCAGCTTTCAGGATTTCAGCAACAGAAAAACCGAGAAGATTATTTCTGATGTGACCAAGATGTAAAGGTTTATTGGTATTTGGCGAAGAATATTCCACCATTACCGTTTGATTTTTCGGCGTTACATTATCAAAGTCATTTCTGATTTCTGATAATTGCTCGGCAAACAATTGGTCTTTGATTTTTAGGTTAAGGAAACCCTTTACCACATTGAAGTTCACAACAAAATCGATTTGATTTTTCACTTCTTCGCCCAATTCGGTTCCGATAACATCCGGACTTTTTTTCGCCTGTTTCACTAATGGAAAAATGACGATAGTAAAATCACCTTCAAACTCGGTTTTATTTTTCTGAACTTCCAGCGTTACGCCTTCGATTCCGTAGAGTTTGACGATGATTTCGGTTATTTTTGACTGTATATTTTGTTTAATATTCATTTCGAAATTTTGTGTTGCAAATTTAAAAATTTAAAATCTGTTCTAATTAAAGTCTGGAGGATTTTATTTACTTGCTTTTTCAATTAATTTACATAATTCTGCAAATTCTTTTTCATTACTGTCTGGACTGGTTCTTACAATTAGATGATATTTTCCATCAATTAATATTTCTAAAATCCATTCTTCTCCATCATTGTACATTCTTGTTTCGTGAGTTGGAATATTCCAAATATTGATTTGTTGAATTTTTTCTAAAATCTCATTCCATTTTTTGGAGCTGACTTCTCGGGTTTTATCTTTAATTAAACTTCCAGTTTCGTATCCTCCTAAGCCATTTGTTCTTTTATAAATTGAAAAGAATTTACCATAAACTTGCTCTATTCTGTAAGAATAAGGATTTGACCAAGTTCCCAAATGTGTAAATCTGATGATGTTTTTTTCTTTACTATTATTAATCAAAACAGGTTCTTTTAAACTGTATAAATGTTTGGAATACCATTTATTTGAAAAAGAACGTAAAGAATCATTTGGTCCAGTCTCTATTGTGTCTATTTTATATTTTGTTTCATCAAAAGTTGGAAAATATAATTTGCCTTTTTCAGTTTTATCGTAGCGATAATCGGTTGATATACTAGCACAAGCAGTTATTAACAAAACTAAAATAAAATAGAGACATTTTTTCATTTTTAATTCTTCATTATTAATTGACCAAAGTTAAAGCTTTCCTCTTACTCAACCTCAAAAACCTTATCACCAAAAGAATCGCAGAAATAGTCAACCCGATTCCCAAAGCAATCCACATCCCGAAAGCGCCCATTTTCATCGTCACACAAAGAAAATAGCCAACCGGAATTGTGAAAACCCAATAAGCCAAGAATGTAATCACACTCGGGATTTTCACATCTTGGATTCCTCTCAGACAACCCAAAGCTGTCACTTGGATTCCGTCTGATAATTGGAACAATGCGGCGATGATCATCAGTTTCGAAGCTAATTCAATAACCAGCGTGTCACTTTCTTTCGTGAAGAAATGTGGCAGAACATTTCTAAAAAGAATGAACATTATGCCACAAAATCCCATATAAATCAAGGTCAGTTTAAAATTATTAATTCCGATTTTTCTTAATCCAACATAATCGCCAACACCCATTTTATTTCCAATCATTACCGTAGAAGCTACACTAAATCCAATACAAAGATTAAAAGTGAAAGATGCCATTGACAATGCAATCTGATGAGAGGCGATATCCTGTGAACTTACCAATCCGCAGATGAAAGCCGCTGCTGCAAAAGCTGTTACTTCAAAAAACATTTGTAAAGCGGTTGGTAATCCCAATTTGAACATTTTGCTGAACATTTCTTTTGTGAAAAGGCTTATCTTCAAAGAAAATTCTTTGATGTATTGTCTTGTTTTAGGTTCTTTGACTAATACGAAATATAAGAAAACAACCATGAAAATTCTGGCAATCAAAGTTGCTAAAGCAGAACCTTGAACGCCCATTGCTGGTAATCCGAAAAGTCCTTTGATGAAAACGTAATTTAAAGCAATATTAATTACGTTTGCAATAATTGTTGCTTTCGTTACCCCAATCGTAAATGACAAACCTTCCGAAACCTCTCTCAAAGTCTGGAACATCATAAACGGAATCATCGTAAAAGCCATTATGCTCAAGAAACTTACCGTGTCTGGGATGATCTCTTTCGGTTGGTCCATATGATAAATCAATGGTAATCCGGCCAATAAAAGAATCATCAGCAAAATCCCAACGCCAAGATTGATGACAAATCCGTGTCTGAAAACTGAATTGATCACCTCGTTTTTCTTCTGTGAATTAGCTTCTGAAACCAAAGGCGGAATCGCAAAAGAGAATCCTAAAGCTAGTACGAAAATGGAAAAGAATAAAGCATTTCCCAAAGAAACAGACGCCAAAGCCTGAGCGCCTAAAAGTTTACCAACGATAATGTTATCGAACAGGTTTACAGAAACTTGTCCCACTTGTGTCAGCATTACAGGTAGCGCTAACTTCAAGCCTTCCTGCGTGTATTGTTTGTTTAAAAAGTTCATTTTATCTCATGTAATTTTATTAAAAGAAAAGTCATAACCGCAAACTTTTCAATTTTATTCAAAAAAAACCGCCTCGTTGCAAAGAACAAGACGGTTAAATATTTTTATTTATTTAATCTCATTTCTTCACAAAACTCGCAACATCGTCAGCAGTCACAGGGTCTGCACCCAGGATGATCAGCCTTTCCACAACGTTTCTAAGTTCTCTGATATTTCCGGTCCAGTCAAATTGTTGCAACGCTTTGATGGATTTGTCATCAAATTTCTTTGGAGTAGAACCGTTGTCATTAGCAATCAATTGCGTGAAATATTCTACCAACAAAGGAATATCTTCCTTCCTGTCATTCAAAGATGGAACACTGATCTCTATGACAGAAAGCCTGTGATACAAATCTTCACGGAATTTTCCTTGCTCAATTTCTTTAGCCAGATTTTTGTTTGTAGCCGCAATTACACGCACATCAACTTTAATTTCTTTATCGCTTCCTACCGGGGAAACTTTGCTTTCCTGCAATGCTCTTAAAACTTTTGCCTGTGCCACCAGACTCATATCACCGATCTCATCCAGGAAAATGGTTCCGCCAGTCGCCTGTTCGAATTTTCCGGATTTATCTTTGATAGCGCCAGTAAAAGAACCTTTCACGTGACCGAATAATTCGCTTTCGATCAGTTCTGATGGAATCGCAGCGCAGTTCACTTCTACCATTGGTCCTCTGGAACGCTCGCTTTGAGAATGGATAGCGTGGGCCACCAATTCTTTACCAGCCCCGTTTGGTCCTGTAATCAAAACTCTTGCGTCAGAAAGTGCCACTTTATCAATAATTTCCTGAATCTTTTTAAGAGCAGAAGATTGGCCGATCATCTGATATTTCTTATTGACTTTTTTCTTAAGCTGAGAATTTTCCTGCTTAAGTGTGGAATTATGTTTTTGAAGATTGCCTTTGTCTAATGCATTTTTTACACTGGTAATCAATCTATTGATGTCGATAGGTTTGGAGATGAAATCGTAAGCACCTTCTTTCAGGCAGCTCACAGCAGTATCAATATCTGCGTGACCGGATATCATCACAAAAGTAGTTTCAGGTTTTAGCTGAAGACTTTGTTTCAGAAGTTCGGTTCCGGAGATTTTTGGCATTTTGATATCAGAAATCACCAGAGCAAAGTCTTCTTTCTCTATAAATTTGAATCCCTCAAAACCATCTTCTGCTATTTCAAATTGGTAATCAGGTAGTTCGTCTGATAAGATACTGTGTAGAACGCCAGATATTGCTTTTTCGTCTTCTACTATTAAGATTTTCTGCATAGGTGCAAAGATACGAATTTTAAAATTCGCAAAGTGAAATTATTATGGTTGTTTATTTCGAAAACCGCAATGTAGAAATGTTCTAAAAAACAAGAATGTCAATTTTGTAACAAAACGTCCCTGCAATAACGATAGGAGCGGTTATCCTTTTTCTAAAGCGTTGGAAATGCTTGGCTGGAAAAAGATAATAGCGGATAGCGTGACCCGAGCTTTGGGAAAGTTGGGGTAGGGGATTGCCAAATTTTTTAATTAATGATCAAGTTTATTCAATAATTATTTTCTTGGTAATCTGCTGTTCGCCAATTGCCAAGGTTCCTAGATAAATGCCTTTAGGAAGTTTGGAAATATCAATCCTTGCTTGGTCTTCTGTTTTGCTGAGCATTTTTCCTTCAAGCGATGAGATCGTGAAAGTGAAATGCTGATTTTTGCTGTTTGGAAATTCTAATTGAAGATAATCTTTTGCAGGATTTGGATAAAGCGTAAAACTCGTTTCCAATTCTTTTGCTGTATCAAGACTTAACATTTGACTTGCAATCGCGAAATGTTGAACTGCGCCGACTGTAGCTTTTGCAATGTTGTAAATATACACCGGGTCCAGATTAGAATATTTGTCATTAACCGTGTGTGCATAAGGTGTCTCGTTGTATTCAAACAAGCCAGTGATGATTTCTCCATTCGCTTGAAACGGCATATAATCGGACGCATAAGCGTAGCTCAGATTGGTTTTCAGTGTCGAATATAAAGTCACGCAATTCATCAGTTGCTGTGTGAATGTGTTGGAGGCTGTGTTGTTGGCACTTGGATTAGTGTTTTCGTCTCTTTCGCAAGTAATGGTGTCGTTGGTCTGGCCTTTGATGCCGCCCACTTCATCGATATTCAGAACCAGACGAATGCTCATTTTCGGACTTGTTGCGTTCACAACGCTGGAAACGTAATGTGCTGAGCCGAGAAGACCTTGCTCTTCGCCGGAAAAGTTGATGAACTTGACAGAGTATTCTGTTGGTACATTTTTCAAAAGTCTTGCTAATTCTAAAATTACCGAAACGCCGCTTCCGTTGTCGTTGGTTCCTGGTCCGGTGATCGTGTCGTAATGTCCACAGACAATGACATAAGTGTTCGGATATTTTGTTCCCGTTTTTGTGACAATGATGTTGGAAGTCGTTTGTCCGTTGTAAGTGAAATTGTCTCTTGTAATTTCTGCTTCGGAATATCCGAAAGCAAGATATTTGTTTTTCAGCCAGGTATAAGCATTGTTGTTGGCCGCTGAACCTGTCGTTTTCACGCCCAGACCTTCGAATTCCTGAAGGTAAGTATTGATATTGGTCTGGGAAACCAGATTGCTGACGTTGGCGTAATTTTGATTGAATGTTTGAGAATTTGCAAAAAATCCTAAAAATAAAACCGAAAAGAAGAAGTTTTTCATCTACATAATAAATAGTCAGCAAATATAAATAAAAAGGAGAAGACTTTTTCAGTGCCTTCTCCTTTCGTGTAAAAAAACTATTACTAACTTAAAAACTAATTCGTTGCTTTTCTAACCTCTGCTTTTACATCTTCGCTAGCATCCTTGGTTTTTTCCCAAGCGTCAGAGGCGGTATCTTTTGTGCTTTCCCAAGCTTTTTCTGCAAAATCCTTGGTGTCTTCCCAAGCTTCTGTAGCATTTGCTTTCAGGTTTTCAAAGAATCCTTCTTTAGTGGATTCTGTATTGTTTCTCTTTTGTTCGTCAATATAATTTCTTGCTCTGTCAGCATAATCATTGACTGTGTTTTTTGTTTTTTCAGCAGCGTTTTCTAATGAATTTTCTGTTCTGTTTACTGCTCTTTCTGCGTCGTCGTATTTTTGATCTTCAGTACTCATAATAATTTATTTTGTGATTAATATTGAAAAATTGGATTTGATACTCATCCATTATTCAATTACGATGCCGAGAAATCTTAATGAATGTTAAAGTAATTATAAATAACCCTAAAACCAAAAAAAGCAATTTCCATTTCTGAAAATTGCTTTAAGCTACGATATGGGAAGTTAGATTTTAGGCTTTCATATCTGAAAAGTTAGTTAGAAATATTTATTTCATTTCAATCTAACATCCAGATGCTAGACTCTGATTTCTATTTGATAATTCTATCAAGAACCCATTCGATCATCATTTTTTCTGAGGCATGGTGGTCGCTTGCAAATTCTCCACGTCTTCTGTTGGCGATAACGCAGTTCACTGTCAAGGCTTTGTGTCCTAATAATTTTGATAAAGCGTATATCGCGGAAGTTTCCATTTCGAAGTTAGAAACCCCTAGGTCATTCAATGTTTCCAGGAATTGGTCATCCAAAGCTTTTAGTCTCAACTGGCGACCTTGTGGCGCATAGAATCCTGGGAAAGTTGCGGTGTTTCCTCTGTATTTTGCATCTGCATAATAATCGGAAATATCTTTTGCCCAATCTGAGAAATATAACATAGGCTTGATTTTCTCGTAAGGGAATTTTGCCATAAAATTTTTACTGAACTCATTCTCAAACTGATAATCCTGATAAAAATGTAAAAGTCCGTCAAGACCAACAACATTTTCCGTCACCAACATATTATTAACCTCGATGTCCGGATTTACACTTCCGCAAGTTCCCATTCGGAAAAGCTCCAGCGATTTATGTTCTTTTTTGAATTCTTTTTCTTTCAAATCAATGTTTACCAAAGCATCCAGCTCGTTCATCACGATATCGATGTTCTCTGTGCCAATTCCCGTTGACATTACCGTGATTCTTTCGCCACGTAAAGTTCCTGTGTGTGTGTAGAATTCTCTTTTGTTCTTTTTGATTTCGATAGTATCGAAGAATTTTGAAACTTTCGGAACTCTGTCTGGGTCGCCCACAAGAAGTACTTTGTCTGCAAGGTCTTCTGGAAGAAGATTAAGGTGGTAAACACTTCCGTCGTCATTAAGAACCAATTCGGAAGCTGCTAGTTTGTTGATCATATTTTTGATTTATAATTATAAAGTTTAAAAAATTGAATGTCTGAAAGTGACATCCATTTCTGAAATTAAAAAGGTCTTAAAGTTAACAAAATTCTCCATCCGCAAACACTAAAGTCAGAAAAGATTTGTGAAATAATAAAACAGCATTTTGTCATTCCGTAGGAATCTCTACAACTTTGCTTAGATTCCTACGGAATGACAAACTATACGTTAGTTCTAAGAGTGTTCTTTTTATGGTTAACCCTTCGCAATCGCATTCGCTACAAAAAATCCTGTGCTGAAACAAGCCTGCAAAAGATAACCGCCAGTTGGCGCTTCCCAATCTATCATTTCGCCAGCGCAGAAAACGTTTGGGAATTTTTTCAATTCAAGTTTATTATTTAATTCTGAAAATGAAATACCGCCAGAAGTGGAAATCACTTCATCTATTGGTCTGTAACTTAGGATTTCTATTGGGAATTTCTTGATTGTTTTAGAAAGATTTTCTATATTGGTGTAGCTTTCTTTGTCTAATGTTTTCAAAAGATTGAGCGCAGTGGTCGAGAGTTTTAATTTTCGTTTTAAGACCTGGCTTATCTTTTCAGTTCCGTTCAATTGTTCGAAGATCTCAGCTTCTGTAAGATTTGGCTTTAAATCAATGTCGATGATTAAAGGAAAATCGTGTTTTCTTGTGAAACGATTCAAATAATAGATTGGACTTCCCTCGATACCGTATTTTGTGAAAACCACTTCTCCGATTTTATCATTTCCCTCAAAAGAAACTGTGATGTTTTTAAGATATTGACCTTGTAATTGATGGAACTTAGAATCTGTATCGTAACCGGAATTTGCGGATTCCAAAGGTGTGATTTCAATGTTTTTTGATTTTAAAATCTCAATCCATTTCCCATCAGAGCCTGTCTTTTTCCAGGAACCACCGCCCATCGCCAAAATCAGTTTTGAATAATCAACTTTAAATTCCTTCTCTTTGGTCATAAGAGTGACAGAGTTTTCATCGATATCCATAAAAGTATGTTCATAATGAATGACAACGCCCAATTGTTCCAATCTATCCAGCCAAGCTTTCAAAACCTGAATCGGCTTGAAATTCTTGGTCGGAAAAATCTTCCCCGAACTTCCAACATAAGTCGTGATTCCCAAGTCAGAAAGCCAATCCATAACTTTTTTGTTATCGAAACTTTTTACAATTTCCCGAATTTCCGGCGCATCATATTTTTCGATAAAACTTTCTAATTCTTCGCTATGTGTCAAGTTGAAACCACCATTTCCTGCAACCAGAAATTTTCTTCCGGCTGCTTTGTTTTGCTCGTAGATTTGAACTTTGAAGCCTTTCTCGGCAAGGATTTGTGATGCCATCAATCCTGCAGGGCCAGCGCCAATGATGACAATGTTATCCTCCAACACGTTTTGTTTTGTAACCCATTTCTTTTAAAATGGTCATTATTTTGTCACGGTTGTCGCCTTGGATGATGATGACACCGTCTTTTTCCGAACCACCGATGCCGAGTTTTGTTTTGATTTTTTTGGAGATCTCTTTCAGACCTTCTTCGTCGCCTTCCCAGCCTTCTATGATGGTGACGGGTTTTCCGTTTCTGCCTTTCTTCTCGAATTTGCAAACGAGAGGTTCTTTCTGTTTGAAGTTTTCTTTTTCTTCATCTGGCATTTCAAAATCCTGCTCATCGTGTTGCGGAAAAAGGTTTTTCAGTTGGTCTCTAATATCCATTTCAGGGGTTTTAAAAAGGGAGGTTAAAGGTAATCATATTTATTATTCTGCGAAAAATATGTTGGGTAATTGTTTTTATGCTATCTAAAAGATTTGTATAGGCTTTGTAGTACCTTTATTCGTATTAGCTGTGTTGGATATCCATAACAGTTCCGGTCTAAGTCCAATATTTTAATGGACTTCTATCGGACTTGTAACGGACTTTTATTGGAGCTATTCAGAATGGGATGGTAGAATTCTGTTGTTAAAGATAATGAATTTCCAGTTGGTCTCTCAGGTCCATTATATCAATTTAAATAAGGATTTTATAGAGAGTCATATTTTATTATTCTAAGAAAGATGCGGCTAAAGGATTGTTTTTACGTTTATCCAATGCGTAATTTTGTATATTGTTTCGATTTAATAGTAAAATAATTTCTATTGAGGGTTTAAAAAAAATATTATGAATACAGTAAATTTAAAAGAAAAATTCTGTCTTTTTTCGGAATATTGGTCACCGAAAATTGTAGGTGAATTAAATGGTCAAAATGTAAAGCTGGCTAAATTCAAAGGCGAATTTGTTTGGCATAAACACGACAATGAGGATGAAATGTTTTTTGTGGTGGACGGCATTTTGAAAATCGAATTCAGAGACAAAACCGTTACAATAAATGAAGGCGAATTTATAATTGTCCCCAAAGGAATAGAACATAAACCTGTTGCTGAACAGGAAGTTTTCGTAATGCTTTTTGAACCGGCAACAACTTTAAACACAGGCAATACCGAAAGCAATCTAACCAAACACAAGTTGGATTGGATATAAAAATGCTTATAAGTATGGATGTGCCAAAAATAAAAATCCAAGTAGTAGGCGTTAAGTGGAAGCGCATTGATTTATATTAATTTAATTAGTCCTACATTATTTTTTACAATTTTTATTCTATTTATACTTATAATGTCTAATTAAAAAATACATCCAAAAATTATTAGAACGCATTTTCATTTCGTAAATTTGTATCAACAAATAAGAAATCAAAATGTCAAAAAAAGCAATCCTTGCAATATTAGATGGCTGGGGAATCGGTCTTAATGACGAAGTTTCCGCTCTCAAACAAGCCAAAACACCTTTTATAGATTACGCCCTTCAAACTTTTCCTAACACTACACTTGAAGCAAGTGGTTTGGCGGTTGGTCTTCCCGCTGGACAAATGGGAAATTCCGAAGTCGGACATATGAATCTTGGCGCCGGTAGAGTGGTTTACCAAAATTTGGTAAGACTGAATATGGCGGTGGAAACTGGAAGTCTCGGCAGAGAACAAGTCATCCAGGACGCTTTCGAATATGCAAAAGCAAACAATAAAAAAGTACATTTCATCGGATTGGTTTCCAACGGTGGCGTGCATTCTCATATCAATCACCTGAAAGGTTTATTGACCGCTGCTCACGAGTTTGGACTGAATGACAATGTCTTCGTTCACGCTTTCACAGACGGTAGAGATTGTGACCCGAAATCCGGAAAAGGTTTCATCGAGGAACTTTTGGCGCATATGAGATCCACCACAGGAAAACTCGCTTCTTTGATTGGTCGTTATTACGCGATGGACAGAGACAGACGTTGGGAACGCGTGAAGTTGGCTTATGACCTGATGGTAAACGGCGTTGGGAAGGAATCTAAAGATTTTGTACAGTCGATTCAGGATTCTTATAATGAAGATGTGACGGATGAGTTTATCCAGCCAATTGTTGCGATTCAGAATCATTTCCCGATTGCAAAAATCGAAGACCACGATGTCGTGATTTCTTTCAATTTCAGAACTGACAGAGGACGTGAAATCACAGAAGTGCTTTCTCAGCAGGACTTCCCGGAATATGGAATGAAAAAGCTGGACCTGTACTATGTAACTTTGACCAATTATGATAAATCTTTCCATAATGTAAAAGTTGTTTTTGATGAGAATATTCTTGCTAAAACAATGGGCGAAGTTTTGGAATCTGCAGGCAAATCTCAAATCAGAATTGCTGAAACAGAAAAATATCCACACGTGACATTTTTCTTTTCAGGCGGTCGCGAGGCTGAATATGTTCAGGAAAGAAGATTGCTTTGCCCAAGTCCGAAAGACGTGGCAACTTACGATTTGAAGCCGGAAATGTCCGCTTATGATATCACAAACGCCATTGTTCCGGAATTGGAAAAAGAAAGCGCAGATTTTATTGTTCTGAACTTCGCAAATACAGATATGGTGGGACATACAGGCGTTTTCTCAGCAGCGGTAAAAGCGGCGGAAGTGGTAGATTCTTGTATCAAGAAAGTGGCGGAAACGGCTTACGAGCACGGTTACGCAGTTTTCATCCTGGCAGACCACGGAAACTCCGATGTGATGATCAATCCGGACGGTTCTCCAAACACGCAGCACTCTACGAATTTGGTTCCGTTCATCGTAATGGACAAAGACCACACTTGGAATTTGACTCCAGGAAAATTAGGCGACGTTGCACCAACAATACTGAAAGTAATGGGAGTAGATATTCCGGAAGAAATGACCGGAAATATTATTGCCAATTAAAATTAAAACATAAAATTAAAATAGAAAGTCGGTTTTTAAAGCCGGCTTTTTTGATGTAAATTAGTTTCGTCAATTCATAAATGAAGATGTTCAACAAATTTTTTTTCTTTTGCTTTTTGATGGTAGGTCTAGTATCCGGGCAAAATATTTTGTCCAATGATGATGCTTACAATAAAAAGAAAAGTGAGGAGTTGGCTTCTTCGGCGGTTTCCTATTTCAAAAATAATGACCTGAAGAAATCCACGGAATTGCTTTTCAAAGCGAAGGAATATGCTGAGAAAACGAATGATTATGCCTTGATTGCAAGGATGAATGGTTCTATTGCCCATCAATATGTGCAATTGAATCTGAATGACAAAGCCAAATTCTATCTTGATAATGCCATCAGACAAATCAACAAATTACCGGAAGGCGACAGTAAAAAACTTCTGAAAACTCTGTCTTATCTGGAAATCGGGAACATTGATTTTGATGAAGAAAACTATCAGAAAGCCAGTGACTATTACAAAAAATCCCTCCATGAAATCGAGTTGGTGAAAAATCCTGATGAACAAATGATTTACCATCACAGACGTTCACTGTACAACATCGGGAATTCTTATTATTACATCCATAATGATTCGGCCGAAATCTATCTGAATAAGGCTCTAGCTATAAAAAACAATTATAATAAAGAACTTGACTTTTTTATTTACAATGCTTTGTCTCAGGTTTATTCAGGAAGAAAAGAATATCAAAGAGCGGTTGATACTTTGAAGATCATTCTGAAGCATAAAAACAATTTGGACACGCGTCTGCTGTCTGATGTTTACTACAATATCTCGCAGGATTATAAACTGTTGAATGACCAGTCTCAATATTCTTTTTATAATGAAGCGTTCATAAAACTCAGCAAAAGCATCAAAGAAAATGAGATGAATGCCATCTCCACGGCCATCAATGCGGAACAAAAAGATTACAAAGAAGCCATTTCTGATGCTGATAGTTCTAAGAAAAATATCGTAATTGTCTCAACTGTTTTTGTGATGGTTTTGGCTTGCGCTATTGTATTTTTACTTTATCGAAGAAAAAAAGAAAGCCAGGCTTTTAAAAATATCATTCACAAATTGGAATCTGATAAAAACTTCCAAGAAGAAATTAAACCAGAATCGCTTGAGAAAATTCAGAAAGATTTACCTTCTCAAATTCCGAATGCAGTAGAAAAAGACTTGCTGGAAAAGCTTCAAAAATTTGAAGAGTCTGAGAAATTTACCAATCCGAAACTGACGATTTCAAGTCTTGCTTTACAACTGAAGACCAACACCAGCTATCTTTCCGAAGTCATCAATAAATACAAAGGCAGGAATTTCAACACTTATATTAATGAACTAAGAATTGCTTACATATGCCAGAAAATTTATAATAATAAAGAGTATCAAAATTATAAAATCAGCTATCTGGCAGAAGAATCCGGCTTCACTTCACACAGTTCTTTTGCGACCGTTTTCCGAAATATTACTGGCATTTCTCCTTCGGTTTTCCTTCGGGAGGCTTCCAAGAGTTTTTCTTCTAAATAAGAATTTTGAAAGCTTAATTATTTGATTTTTAATGGATTGAAGATTGTTTTTGTATTTCAAAATCGAGGATTTTGAAAGGCTTTCTCTTTGATTTTATGGTATTAGCTCATAGTTTAGCATCAACAATTATAAAATTTGATATGAGAAAAAACTTACTTATTGTATTGGCGTTATCCAGCGTTTTAGGATTTGCACAGTCTGGCGGAAACTGCAATTACGGAATCGGTTCCGACCAAACTTCCAACGGAGAAAATATCACGACAGGCGGTAATTTCGAATACAGCGCGGCTTCGGATTTTGATGTTGCCCCAAGGAAAGTTCTTACGGCAAAGCAATTAACATTCAATGTGTTGAAAGGTTCAGCGGATCTTAACTTTGTGAATGTTTATATTCTAAAGGAAAACCAAGGTATTCCGGGAGATGTGATTCAATCTTTCACCAATCTGGTCCCGACCTCCCAGGTTTTGGCTTATGAATCTACTTTGGAAGATATGGATGCATACAAGATCACAGTAGATTTTCCAACGCCATTCGATTTGCCAAAAGGAAAATATTTTGTTCAGCTGAGAGCTGCTCCCGGCGATAGCACGCCAGTAAGTTGGGAAATCACAAATCAAGAGACGACAACATTAGGCAGATTTGATTTTACCAAGTTTGATACTGACCCTTGGTTTGGCGGGTTTTCATATTACGATCACGTTTTCTCTATTTTAGGAGATTGCAATAGTACAGGAGAGGAAGAGCCAAATTACGGAACGCCAATCAGTCAAGGCAATGCAAGCAATAATTACGAAACTGGGGGTCATATGATCTTTAGAGCTTTGGCTGATGACTTTATTGTTCCAGAGGGAAGTAAATTTACTTTTACAAAATTTAAAATGTCCACTTTGCAATTAGGTAATGTGAAAAGTGCGACGATCCATATCCGTTCTTCGGTAGATGATGCGCCAGGAGAGATTCTTTATTCATTTGAAAATATAAGTCCTAAAACCGAAAATTTCTTCGGTTATCATCCCGTTCCAGGTTTTCCACTGGATGTAGTGGCTACAGATCTGGAATTTGAATGGAATCAGCCTGTAGAATTAAATTCCGGAAGATATTTTATTGAGGTAAAAGCCACACCTTTTCCATTCACAGATTATCAGCGTTGGGAAGCTACTTCTCATTCTGGAATTGGTGTAGACTCTTATACCTCTTATGATGATGGAGAAACTTGGGAGATGAATGAAGGTTATAATTTCGTGTTCGATGTCTATGGCTTTACAAAACCGTTTTTGGGCGTTAATGATATTAATAAAAATTCAATCTCTGTATTTCCAAATCCTGTTTCTAATGAGTTGAATTTCAGTTCAAATGAATCTATTGATAAGGTGTTTATTTATAACGCTGCAGGACAGACCATCAAAACTATTGATGGTGTAATAAATAATAAATTGGATGTATCGAATTTGTCTAAAGGAATTTATTTCGTTAATGCAGTTCTGAAGAATGGAGAATCAAAAACATTCAAGATCATAAAACGTTAGTCAACATTTCATAGTTAGTATTATTATTCTATTTTAAACCTGGTCTTTTTGGTCAGGTTTTCTTTTTTGAGCAATTAAAATATTTATTAAAGTCTATAATTGGTTGAATATAAATTTTAAAAAAGAATTTATATAATTTGTATATTTGTTCACTTATTTTCATAAAACATCAACGATGATAAAAAGTAATAAAAAACTAGCAATCGATTTCGATGGAACAGTTGTAGATGATGCTTATCCAGGAATTGGAAAGGCAAAAACTTTTGCATTCGAAACACTTAAAAAACTTCAGGGAGAAGGTTACAGATTGATTCTTTGGACTTATCGCCACGGAAAAGCGTTGGATGAGGCTGTAGAATTCTGCAGAAAAAACGGATTGGAATTTTATGCTGTCAACTCCAGTTTTGAAGGCGAAGTTTTCGACCACGAAACTCAATCCAGAAAAATCGATGCGGACCTTTTCATCGATGACAGAAATCTTGGTGGATTCCCAGGTTGGGGAGAGATTTATCAGATCATCAACGAAAAAATAGAGTTCCAAGTAGCAGGAGGCGAAGTTCATGCTTACTCCAAAATGAAAAAAGAAAAGAAAAAAGGCCTTTTTTGGTAGGTCTTTTTAGTACAAAGTAAAATGTATTAAGTACAAAGTATTGCCTTGAAAAATACATTGTACGTTTTACATCATACATTAATACAATTTAAATGATTCAACTCAAAACGATAGAGGAGCTTCGCCTGATGAAGCAAAGTGCAAGATTGGTTTCCCAGACTTTGGGGATGTTGGCAAAAGAAATCAAGCCGGGCGTTACAACGCTTCATCTTGACAAACTGGCATTCGATTTTATCAAAGATCATGGTGCAGAACCCGCATTCTTAGGTTACGGTGGATTTCCCGCCTCACTTTGTATCTCTCCCAACGACCAAGTCGTTCACGGAATCCCAAATTCTGAACCTATAAAAGAAGGAACTATTCTTTCGGTGGATTGTGGCGTATTCTGGAACGGATTTGTGGGTGACCATGCTTATACTTTTGAAGTTGGAGAAGTTTCGGATGAGGTCAAAAAACTATTGAGGGTTACCAAAGAATCTTTATACAAAGGCATCGAACAATGTGTGAGAGGAAAACGTGTTGGCGATATTTCCAATGCTATCCAAAAACATTGTGAGAAAGAAGGTTATGGTGTTGTGAGAGAATTGGTTGGACACGGTGTTGGACGACAAATGCACGAAGATCCGCAAGTCCCGAATTACGGAAAACCAGGAAGTGGTAAAGTTTTGAAAGACGGAATCTGTTTGGCAATCGAACCAATGATCAACCTGGGAACTGAGAAAGTGAAATTCCATAATGATGGCTGGACGGTTACAACTTTGGATAATCTACCTTCCGCACACTTCGAACACGATGTTTGCGTTTATAATGGTAAACCGGTTTTGCTTTCTACTTACGATTATATTTACGAAGCTTTAGGTATTAAATCTGACGAGGAAAGAGCTTTCCAGATTGAGTTTTGATTAAGCTAATTTCGATTTTCCGATTTTGAGAAAAATTGCCAAATTTCTGCTGAATGCGATTCCCAGACCAATGCTTATTAGTTTGAGCCTATTTTTGCGTCCGTTGATTGTTCTGTTTTTTAAAGGAAACAATTTTACTGACCCGATTGATGGGAAATCTTATCGTAAATTCTTGCCATACGGCTACGGAAAACAACGTGCGAATGCTTTGTCTCCTGGAACTTTGTCGCTAGAAAGACATCGTCAAATGTGGCTTTATCTTCAAAACGAAACTGATTTTTTTATAGACAAATTAAAGGTTCTGCATATTGCTCCGGAGCAGGATTTTCTGAGAAGGTTCAAGAAAATGGACAATCTGGACTATACTTCTGCTGATTTGTTTTCACCAATTGTGGATGTGAAAGCTGATATTTTGGATTTGCCTTTTGAGGATAATGGTTTTGATGTCATCATTTGCAATCACGTTCTGGAACATATTGTGGATGACAGAAAAGCCATGTCGGAACTTTATCGTGTTATGAAGCCTGGAGGATGGGGAATTGTGCAAGTTCCAATGAAAAATTCTCTGGAAAAAACGTACGAAGATTTTACAATCACAGACCCGAAAGAACGTCAGAAACATTTTGGGCAATACGACCACGTTCGCTGGTACGGAATAGATTATTTCGACCGTTTGAAAAGCGTTGGTTTTGAAGCTGACATCAATTTCTATTCTCAAAAATTCTCTGAGGCTGATATCAAAAGATTTGGTCTTAATAAAAATGAAATTCTTCCTGTTGTTAGGAAATAGACATTATTTTTCTGTCAAAAATTTGTATTTATTGACAAAATAATCCAAAATTGCGACACCTAAATAATAGATTCCGCCAAATATCATATTCATCTTAATTTCGTTGTCATCAAACAAAAAGTAGGACAATGAAAATAGTAAAAGGAAAAACCATAACAGCAGTTTTCCAGCGTATACACTGGCAAATCTAGCCGTCATTTCCTCATCTTTTATCGTTTGCGATTGAATCAGACATTGAATCAAAATTACTAAATATCCACACAGAAGTTCCTCCTGCTCAAACAAATCAAACGTATAGAAATACAAAACCGGACCCGATAAAACCAATCCGAAAATCAAAAATTTGAGAAGCATATTGGCTTTTGTCATTTTCGAAAAAATCAAAATCGAGAATATGAAAAGCGGATAAACCAAGAAAACAGAATAAAGTGCATATTTGTAAATCAATAGTTCCTGCGTTTCCCCACCATCCGAAATCCAAAATAACCTAAAGTAAAGAAACGACAGGTAAAGTGAATTGAAACTGAATAGGATTGGAAGTGTTTGAGGTTTCATAAAGATCGTTAATTAAATTTATTCTAAAATAACTTCACTACAATAGTCGTTGAAGATTTCTAAAATGATTCCAAAATCATATTCATCAGCATTCCAATTTTTTTCAATTTCAGATATCAAGGACGTAAGATTTTCTAGATTTTCCAACATCAAAATTTTAAGATGGTTTTTTTCTTTAATCCTTTTATATCATCGACTTTCGATAGGATTTTAGTTCTGGATAAATGATTCCTATAGATAACATTTCTAATGATGCCTATTATATTTTCAAATATCCAATTAAATTCTGATTTGCCAAATTACTTCAAAGCAAATTTTTCTATAAAAATAATTATAAGTGATATTGGTAATCAATTCCGTAATTCAGGTAAGTGGTTAATGGAAATTGGAGCATAGTTTTGTTACGAGCAAATTTACCAAGATTAAAGATGAATATTTGAAATCAATTTTTAATGTGATTATCGGGAT
>Ga0302347_1000991_pt1 | contig 37391 bp, 33 predicted proteins | sample PhyWR1_FD_202178 | JGI IMG/M metagenome (GOLD analysis project Ga0302347, IMG submission 202178) | Leaf surface microbial communities from wheat plants in UC Gill Tract Community Farm, Albany, California, United States - DLSL W.R1 (v2)... | ecosystem: Host-associated > Plants > Phyllosphere >... | reverse complement strand
GAAGACGCCGAGCTGACCCTGCACGCCGGTCACAAAGCCGGCCTGATCGGTGCCAACGGCGCCGGCAAATCCACGCTGTTCGCCCTGTTGCTGGGTGAGCTGACCCCGGACTCCGGCGACTGCCTGCTGCCGGCCGACTGGCGCATCGCTCATATGCGCCAGGAGATCGACACCCTGGACCGCATCGCGATCGACTACGTACTCGATGGCGACCTGCGCTTGCGCCAGGTGCAACACGACCTGGCCGAAGCCGAGAAGGCCCAGGATGGCGCAGCTCTGGCGCGTCTGCACTCGGAGCTCGACAGCGCCGACGGTTACACCGCCGACGCCCGCGCTCGCAAGATGCTCGCCGGCCTTGGGTTTACCAACGAACAGATGGACCGCCCGGTCGCCGACTTCTCCGGTGGCTGGCGGATGCGCCTGAACCTGGCCCAGGCGCTGATGTGCCCCTCGGACCTGTTGCTGCTCGACGAACCGACCAACCACTTGGACCTCGACGCGATCCTGTGGCTGGAAGACTTCCTCAAGAGCTATCAGGGCACTTTGCTGCTGATCTCTCACGACCGGGATTTCCTCGACGCCGTGGTCGATAACATCGCCCATGTCGAGCAGAAAAAAATCACCCTCTACCGCGGCGGCTACACCGCGTTCGAGCGTGCGCGTGCCGAACGCCTGGCCCAGCAACAACAGGCCTACGAGAAGCAGCAGGCGCAACGTGCGCATATGGAAAGTTACATTGCCCGGTTCAAGGCTCAGGCCACCAAGGCCCGCCAGGCACAGAGCCGGATCAAGGCGCTGGAGCGCATGGAAGAATTGTCGGCAGCTCACGTCGATTCGCCGTTCGACTTCGTGTTCCGCGAGTCGGTGAAGATTTCGAGCCCACTGCTGGATCTTTCGGATGCGCGCCTGGGTTATGGCGACAAAACCATCCTGGAGAAGGTCAAGCTGCAACTCACGCCGGGGGCGCGTATCGGTTTGCTGGGGCCTAACGGCGCGGGTAAATCGACCCTGATCAAGAACCTCTCGGGTGAGCTGGAACCCCTGGCCGGTCGCTTGACCCGTGGCGAGAACACCGTGGTGGGTTACTTCGCCCAGCATCAGTTGGACTCCCTCGACGCCAAGGCCAGCCCATTGTTGCACCTGCAACGCCTGGCGCCGACCGAGCGCGAGCAGACCCTGCGTGACTTCCTCGGTGGCTTCGACTTCCGTGGCGCGCGCATCGATGAGCCGGTGCTGAATTTTTCCGGCGGCGAGAAAGCCCGCTTGGCCTTGGCGCTGATCGCCTGGGATCGTCCGAACCTGTTGCTGCTCGACGAACCGACCAACCACTTGGATCTGGAAATGCGCCTGGCGCTGACCATGGCGTTGCAAGAGTTCAGTGGTGCGGTATTGGTGGTGTCCCACGATCGGCACTTGCTCAAGAGCACCACGGATAACTTCCTGCTGGTGGCCGATGGCAAAGTCGAAGAGTTCGACGGCGACCTCGACGACTACGCCCGTTGGCTGACCGATTACCGCCTGCGCAATGCGCCGGTGAGCAACACCCCGGTGAATCCGGACAAAACCGATAAGAAGGCCCAGCGCCAGGCCGCCGCCGCGTTGCGTCAGCAATTGGCGCCGCACAAGCGCGAAGCCGATAAGCTGGAAGCTGAGCTGGGCAAGGTGCATGAGCGTTTGGCCAAGATCGAAGCCAGCCTCGGCGACAGCGCCGTGTACGAAGCCGCGCGCAAGGACGAACTGCGTGACCTGCTCGCCGAACAGGCCAAGCTCAAGGTGCGCGAAGGGCAATTGGAGGAAGCCTGGATGGAAGCCCTCGAACTGCTCGAAACCCTGCAAGCGGAGCTGGAGGCGCTGTCCTGATGGAAGCGTTGCAGTTGCCGGCACAGTGGATCGAGCCCGTGTGGATTGGCGTGCAGATCCTGTTGATCCTGCTGGCCGGTTACCTGGCGCAGCGCTTTGTGAGCAAAGTCCTTACGCGCCTGGGCGAGCGCTACCCATTCCCACCGCAGCTGCTGATGCCACTACGCGGCGGCCTGCGCTGGCTGATCATGGGGAGTGCGCTGATTTTTGTTCTGGAGCGCCTGGGTGTGTCCGCCACCGTGTTGTGGACGGCACTGTCGGGCTTCGTGGCGGTCGCCGCCGTGGCGTTCTTCGCCATGTGGTCGGTATTGTCCAACCTGCTTTGCGCGGTTCTGATCTTTACCGTCGGCCCATTTCGCCTCGGCGACATTGTCGAGTTGGTGGATACCGTCGACAAACCGGGCGTCAAGGGGCGGGTGGTGGCAATCAATTTGCTCTACACCACACTGGTTGAAGTGGAGGCCGCCGGTACCGACAGCGCGATCGTGCAGGTGCCTAACAGTCTGTTTTTCCAGCGTTCGGTACGGCGTTGGCCAGGTACCCACGTGTTTCCGGGCGATCGCTAGCCTGCACGGTGATAAAAACCGATAGCCAGCCTCTGGTCGGCGGAGTTAGCTTAAGGCTCCACCGCTTATTCTCACGCGAGGTATGTCATGGCTCTCGATACATGGCTGGCCTTTTTCCTGGCCAGTTGGATCATCTCCCTTTCCCCGGGCGCCGGCGCCATTGCGTCGATGTCCAGCGGCCTGCAATACGGTTTTTTACGCGGTTACTGGAACGCCATCGGCCTGCAATTGGGCCTGGCGATGCAGATTGCCGTGGTGGCGGGTGGCCTGGGTGCCATCCTGGCTGCGTCGTCCACCGCGTTCTATGCGATCAAATGGTTTGGTGTGGCGTACCTCGTGCACCTGGCCATCAAGCAATGGCGTGCCTTGCCGCTGGACATGACCGATGACGCGGCCGTACGCCCCATCGGCAAGCCGATGGCGATGATGTTCCGTGGCTTCCTGGTCAACGCCAGCAACCCCAAGGCCTTGGTGTTCATGCTCGCGGTGTTGCCGCAATTCGTGAACCCGCAGGCGCCGTTGCTGGCTCAGTATTTGATCATCGGCGCGACGATGATCAGCGTCGATATGATCGTGATGGCGGGCTATACGGGGTTGGCGTCCAAAGTCCTGCGCCTGTTGCGCACGCCCACGCAGCAAAAGCGGGTAAACCGGACGTTTGCCGGATTGTTCGTGGGGGCAGCGGGTTTCCTGGCCAGCTTGCATCGCGCAACGGCGTAAAGCTCGGTCGCTAAACGTGTGAGAGGGGGCTTGCCCCGATAGCAGGGTGTCAGTCAGCTTAGCTGTAGCTGAGGCACCGCCATCGGGGGCAAGCCCCCTCTCACATTGGTTTTGTGTTGCCTGGGGGATTACCGCTCAGCGCAGAATCTTCGGCGCTTCATCCCTTGGCAGGTTGTTACGCGGTGCCGGCTGGCCAGGTTCCTGGTAGCCACCGCCCAACTGTTCTGCCAACTGCCTGGCCACATCCTCACCCAGCGCTTTCGACACTTCCTTCACCACCCGTGGCCGGTTCAAGCTCACGCGGATGTCACGGCTGTTGACCAGCTTGGTGTCCTGGCCTTCGCCCATGGCGGTAAACGCCGAGGTGATCTCGTAGGTACGGGTGTTGATCAAGCTGAAATCCGCCACCAATGTCAGGCCCAGTACCGCCGAGTAGCTGTTGGTGTGGTCCAGCGCGTTGATGTCCTGGGTGAAGTCGATGTCCGACAACGTGCCGAACAGCACGTAATCGGCACCCTTGAAGTGGCCAGCCTTGATGCGTTTGATCACGTCGTAGACGTCACCCTTGGCATCGGCGGTGTAGGGCGTGCCCTGCACCAGCTGGAACTGCCGTGACTTGAGGATCTCGCCCTTGATATCACCGCTGAATTTACGCAGCTCGGTCTGCTCGATATAGCTGGTACGGCTTTCGTACTCGCTGTAATTGGAGGCGCCACTGGCGTGATAAGCGCTGGCCTGGAAGGTGTCGCTGGCCGAGACTTGGTGGATGTATTCCTCGACCCGCGCCTCGTAGGCCAGGTCGGTTACCGCGATTTTAGGCGCGGCCGAGGCGCCAAAGGCGCACAGCAGGCCGATCATGCCGATCCATGCACGCATTGTTTAGCGCTCCGTGGTTTTGCGGATTTCTTTTTCGTCCATCCATTCGGCCACGCCGCTTTCGACGTCGATCAGTTGCAGGCTGAACTTGTAGAACACGTCCTTGTAGTCCGCGCTGCGCTTGACGATGGAACTGATGGAGCCTTCCAGACGGTACTGGGCGGCGATCATGTTGCCGGTTTTGCTGACCGTGGACTTCTTGTACAGGCCGCTCTGGTTTTGCAGCTTGAGCTGGTCGACCTGGCTCTGCATGTCGGTGTTGTCGCTGGCGAAGCGCGCGGTGCCGGTCTTCATCAACTGAGTCTTGATCGACGTGGTGATCTCGCGGGTATCGATGTACTCGCTGGTCTTGTTCTTCACGTCATACACCTGCACCACCGGGCGGCCTCGCAGCACGCCGGACTGGGCCAGGGAGCGGGTCATGCTTTCGGCGATCATCTGCAAGTCGGTGGAGCCGAACTCGTTGGTGACGGTTTCCACGGCCTTGGTATCGCCGTAGTTGATGTTCTTGCTGCCGAGTACTGGCGAGGTATTGGCGCAACCGCTGGCCAGAACGGCGACCACGGCGAGCATCGAGAAGCGTGCAAACATGGGGAAATCTCTCAGAAAGGATGAGCGGCTTAAGGGGTTTTCACTTCAAGACGGAAGTCCGACGCCTGGGGCAGGTTGGCGATGGCCGGCAGGAAAGTGGCCTGGTTGGCATACAGGTTGAGCACTTTCCAGGTTTCTTCGTCGCCTACCGGGAAGCCGTCGGCGCCCAGCCAGGCGAAGCGGTAATACATCGTCTGGTTGCTGCTGGTGATGTTGCTCAGTTGCACTTTGGCGGTCAGGAAGCCGTTCTCGCGCGCGACGCGGATGGCGCCGACGGCGATGCCCTTGAATTTGCCCATCACCACGATTTTGCTGGCGGCGCTGCCGGGTGCCGGTGGCGGCGGGGTGGCGCAGCCGGCGAGCAGGACCAGCGCCAAAGCGCCGAGGATGAAATGACGCATAGCGTGCTCCTTAAGGTTGTTTGAGGGTGGCGATCGCCTGGGGCGTGTTGCTCGGCACCACATGGGCCGCGAGGCCGCCGGCGAACACCTGATTGCCCACCACGCGCAGGGTGATCACCTGGTAGCGCTGATCGGCCTTGACCGTCACCAGCGTGCCGCCCAATGCGTTGGGCAGGCTGACCTGGTGCTCGCCGTGCTTGAGGCGCAGGCGCGTCACTTGGGTCATGTCCGGCAAGGTGCGCCAAGTGCGGGTGTCGGCGCCTTCGGTCACGGCCGAGGCGATGCCCAGCACCAGGCCGGCCATGGGGTTGGTCTTGTTCAGGTTGTTCTGCGCCACACCACGGCTGACCGCGCGTACGGTAGTGCGCAGGATGATCCCCGGCATGTCGTCACGCAGGGCGCGGCGGGACATGGCAGTGGTGCTGTTGAGCGCGGTGAGGTTCTGTTGCTGGCCGTCCACCCCGATCTGGGCGAAGGTGGCGGTGGAGGTGTCGGCTTTGATCACCGGGAACGACAGCGGGGTAATCACCAGGTTGCCGTTGATCGGGATCGGCAACGGCAGGCGGATCGAGTCGCGGGCCGGCGCCAGGCCGCTCTGGACCACAATCAGCACGTCGGTTTCATTGGCGCCGACCTTGGACTTGTCCAGGTCCCGCAAGGCCTGTTCCAGCAGCGGAGTGTTAGGGCGCAATTCGGCTGCCTTGCGATAGCCAGGGGCGGCCAGGTCTTTTTCGCCCAGGGCTTCATAGACGAAGCCGGCCAGGTAATGGCTGAACGCGCTCTGGTAACTGTTTTTCAGGCCGACCACCTCCGGAGCGTTCAGGGCTTCCACCGGGTAACCGTTCAGGTCTTTCAACTGGGTGGTCACGCCTTCGCGCTCGGCTTCGCCCTCGCGCTTGAGGTATTCCTTATCGCGCAGCTCGGCGATCACCGCTTCGCGTTCGTGGGTTTTCTTAATCTCGGTGCGGGCGCCGTCGAAGTCGTTCACGGCCAGCAGGTTCAGGGCCATCTGGGTGGTCAGCATGACTTTTTCATAGTCGTAGCCTTCGTAGCGCCGAACCTTGTCGTTGGCCAGGAAGCTGCCGAACTGGGCGAGGTACTTGGCGCTGTCGAACTTGACCGACTCTTCCCATTTGAAGACTTGCAGGTCGGCGCTGCGCCAGGCGGTCTGGCTGCCGGTGAGGTCGCCTTTGGCGCGCAGCAATTCACCTTTTTCGAAGAAATAGAGCAGGTCTTTGTCTTCGCCGGTGTTGTTCTTCTCCAGCAAGGTCAGGGCGGCATCGACGTTGCCGGTGGCCAGTTGCTGGTTAGTGGCTTGCAGCTCGGTGTCGTAGCTGCGGAACATCGAACAACCGGACAGCAAGGTTACCGCCACGAGCGCGAGCGGGGTTAAAGCGCGAAATGCCATGCAGATTTCTTCCCTGAAAGTTGTCAGCCAATGTGGTCATTTCGCATAAAAATCCGGAATGACATTCCCTTTCGCACTAACAGGGCGCGGCATTATAGGCGTCATAACTGGCAAAACAATGGCTTTTTGCTGTGATGTAATCGACAAAAATGCCACTACTGACGGATTAAACGGTTTCGCTCAGGGGTGCTAAATCACGAACGGCTTGAGTCAAAGCCTTTAACGTTAAACAATGTGTTACTTCGTATTTCCCTTTGAGATTCATTCATGACTGCCCCCCACCGTTTTCTCGCCTGGCTGGTGTTGCCGGCGTTGATGTCGTGCAGCTTCAACCTGTTGGCCGCGACGGCCGAGGGCGCGCCCCAAGCCCTGCATTTGCTGGACTACATCGGTGCTGATTACCCGCCGACGGTCGACGCAGGCAAGGTGGTAGACCCTTCGGAATACCGTGAACAAGTTGAGTTCATTGGGGTGTTGCAGGGTTTGGTGGCGGACTTGCCGGCCAAGCCGGAACGCGCCGAACTGGTAACGGGCGTCGAAGAATTGCGCGTGGCGGTGACCGCTCGTCAGGACGGCGCCACCGTTGCCCGACAGGCTCGGCAGTTGGGCGCCAAGTTGGCGGTGGCTTATGAAGTGAGTCAGGCCCCGGCCATCACGCCCGACCCAACGCGCGGTGCACCCCTCTACGCCCAGCATTGCTCGGTGTGCCACGGCAATTCTGGCGCTGGCGATGGGCCGGCAGGTGTGGGCCTTACGCCGCCGCCGGCGAATCTGCGGGACGCCGCGCGGCTGGATCGCCTGAGTCTCTACGCGATCTACAACACCTTGGGCCTGGGCGTCGAAGGCACCGACATGCCGGCGTTCGCCGATCAATTGGATGACCGCCAGCGTTGGGACCTGGCCACCTACATCGCCGAATTTACCGCCGACCCGGCGGCCGCCAAGAGCGAGCAGCCGTTCAACCTCGCCGACCTGGCCCGTCGTACCCCCAATGAAGTGCTGGCCGCTGACGGTGCCGCAGCTGCCGCGACCTTCCGCGCCCAGCGCGCGCAGCCGCCGCAGGTCAAGCGCGGCCCGGCACAGTTGCTCGACTACACCGCGAGCACCTTGGATAAGAGCCTGGCCGCATACCGCAATGGCGATCACGAACAAGCCTATGACCTGTCAGTAGCGGCGTACCTGGAAGGCTTCGAGCTGGTGGAAAGCTCCCTGGATAACGTCGACGCCAACGTGCGCAAAGACACCGAAAAGGCCCTGATGGCCTATCGACAGTCGTTGCAGGACGGGTTGCCGATCGATCAAGTGCAGCAGCGCTTGGACGTGGCCAAGGCCAAGCTCACCGCGTCGGCCGGTTTGCTCGGTGGCGATGGCCTGAGCTGGTCGTTGAGTTACATCTCCGGTTTGCTGATCCTGCTGCGTGAGGGCCTGGAAGCGATCCTGGTGCTGGCGGCGATCCTGGCGTTCCTGCGTAACACCGGCCAGCAATCGGCGGTGCGTAGCGTCAACGCCGGCTGGGGTTTGGCGCTGTTGGCCGGCCTGGCTACCTGGGCGTTGGCGGCGTATGTGATTGATGTCAGCGGTGCCCAGCGTGAATTGCTGGAAGGGTGCACGGCGTTGTTCGCCAGCGTGATGGTGCTGTGGCTGGGAGTGTGGATGCACGACCGGCGCCACGCAGCGGCCTGGCAGGACTACATCAAGAGCAGCCTGGTGGGCGGCGGTGGGCGCTTCGGTTTTGCGGTGCTGGCGTTTTTCTCGGTATACCGCGAGCTGTTCGAAGTGATCCTGTTCTACGAAACCCTGTGGCTGCAAGCCGGCCCGGCTGGGCATAACGCAGTGCTGGCGGGGGGCGCCACCGCGCTGGTGCTGCTGGTGGGTTTGGCCTGGGTGATCCTGCGCGGCTCGGCGAAGCTGCCGCTGGCGCTGTTCTTCGGTATTAACGCGGCGCTGCTGTGCGCGCTGTCGGTGGTGTTCGCTGGGCATGGTGTCAAGGCATTGCAGGAGGCGGGTGTATTCGGTACACGGCCGGTGGCGTTCTTTGACTTCGACTGGCTGGGCATCCACGCCGACGCTTACTCGCTGAGCGCGCAGGTGGTGGCGATCCTGGCGATTGTGGTGCTGTACGGCCGCAGTCGTTTGACCGAGAAGCGCCGAGTGGCGGTATAACCGTGCGCGTCTGGATCGATGCCGACGCCTGCCCGCGCGCGGCCAAGGACCTGGTGGTGAAGTTCGCCCTCAAGCGCCAGTTCGAGGTGGTGCTGGTGGCCGGGCAGAGCCAGATCAAGCCGGCTTTTGCCTGCGTGAAACTGATCGTGGTACCCAGCGGCCCGGACGCCGCCGATGACTACCTGGTGGAGCACGCGGTGCCCGGCGAGTTGGTGATCTGCAGCGACGTGCCACTGGCCGATCGCCTGGTGAAAAAAGGCGTCACCGCGCTGGACCCGCGAGGCAAGGAGTTCAGCCCGGCGAACATGAGCGAGCGGTTGGCAGTGCGCAACCTGTTCACCGACTTGCGTGAACAGGGCCAGATGGGCGGCGGACCACCGCCCCATGGGGAGAAGGATAAGCAGGCGTTTGCCAATGCGTTGGACCGAATCCTTACCCAACTGATGCGCCAGGGTTGAGGGTGGCGCGGCTTACTGCATCGGGCTGGTCAGGCGATCACTCGTCGTTCTCGTGGGTCAGCTCCAGCACGCGATCCACCAACTTATTGATGCCTGACGCCACCTCGCTGATGTTCTTGCCCAGCATATAGGCCGGCGTGCTTACCAGTTTGCGCGCTTTGTCCTCGACGATGTCTTCAACCGTGCACTCCTGGTGAGTGGCGCCCATCTTGCCCAGGGCGGTTGCGGTGTCGGCATCGTTGCCGATGGTGCAGGTTACGCCCGGGCCGTAGATCTTCGCGGCCAGGGCCGGCGAGATGCAGATCAGCCCTACGGGTTTGCTCGCCTCGGCGAAGGCCTCCGCCAACGCCAGTACCTGCGGGTTGACGCTGCATGCGGTGCCTTCGCTGGCAAAATTCGACAGGTTCTTCGCCGCGCCAAACCCGCCGGGTACGATCAGAGCATCGAAGTCGTCGACATTGGCCAGGCTGATGTCCTTCACCTCGCCACGGGCGATGCGCGCCGACTCCACCAGCACGTTGCGCGTTTCTGGCATTTCTTCGCCGGTCAGGTGATTGATGACGTGGTGTTGCTCGATATCGGGTGCGAAACATTGGACCTGAGCGCCGCGCTGATCCAGGCGCAGCAAAGTGATCACGCTTTCGTGGATCTCTGCGCCGTCGTACACGCCACAGCCGGAAAGGATCACTGCAATCTTTTTGCTCATGGGCATTTCTCCTGGGTTCTTGGCGTTAAATGTCTACTAATTTGTAACCTGTTGCCAATGGGATCTCACAGCGCTGCACCTAATCTTGATGTAACAAAAATAGACCGGACTTGCCCATGGACTTCGTGCCTTACGCGGTACCGTTTTTCATTGCCTTGATCGTGGTGGAGCTGCTTGCCGACCGTTGGCGCGGACAGCGCAATTACCGGGTGGCGGATGCCATCAACAGCCTGAGCACCGGTGTGCTGTCTACCACCACGGGCCTGTTGACCAAGGGCGTGGGCGTGTTGACCTACGCGTTCGCTCTCAAGCATCTGGCGCTGTTCGATTTGCCGGCGCAGAGCCCTTGGACGTGGCTGTTCGCCTTTGTGTTCTATGACTTCTGCTACTACTGGCTGCATCGCATGGGGCATGAGCGCAATATTCTGTGGGCCGCGCACTCGGTGCACCATCAGAGCGAGGACTACAACCTCACCACCGCCCTGCGCCAGACCAGCACGGGGTTTCTGCTGAGCTGGATCTTCTACCTGCCCCTGGCGGTGGCCGGCGTGCCATTGGTGGTGTTTATCAGCGTGGCGTCGCTCAATTTGCTGTATCAATTCTGGGTCCATACACGGCATGTGCCCAAGCTCGGCTGGTTCGAGTGGTTCTTCGTTACTCCGTCCAATCATCGGGCCCACCATGCACAGAACGCTCTCTACATGGATCGCAACTACGGCGGGGTGTTCATTATTTGGGACCGCCTGTTCGGCAGTTTCCAAGAAGAAGACGAAAACGAACCGGTGATTTTCGGCGTGACCACGCCCCTGGCCAGTTGGAACCCGCTGTGGGCCAATCTGCAGTTCTATGCGCAATTGTGTAGCGATGCGCGGCGAACGCAGAGCCTGTGGGACAAGCTGCGTATCTGGTTTATGCGCACCGGCTGGCGCCCGGCGGATGTGAAGGCCAAATACCCATTGGCCAAGCCCGACTTGAGCCAGTTCCGCAAATATGAAGTGCCGCTGGATGTGCGTCAGCAGGTGTACGTAGCCGTGCAATTTGCGGCGTATGTGGGGTTTGGCAGTTACTTGATGAACGTCGGCGAAGGTCTGCCCACGGCGGCGCTGGTCCTGGGCTGGGGGGCGATGGCGTTGGGGCTGTTTACCTTAGGCGTGGCCCTGGAGAATCGCCCGTGGGCGTTGAAGGCTGAGCTGCTGCGCCTGGCGCTGAATGCGCCGCTGGTATGGCTGGCGCCGTTGGTCGGGCTATGGCCGGCAAGCAGCCTGGGCTGGCTGGGCCTGGCCAGTTATAGCCTGCTCAGCATGATCGGCCTCTACTGCTGCAGAAGCCGGCTTACTCGACTGGCGTCTTAGGTTTCTCCACCGGCACCGGCTCGGCAGCGCGCTGGGCTTGTGCGTCGGCGCATGCCTGACGGGCGATACGCGCGTTTTTGAAGCGGCGTCGCACCCACAGGCCAAAGCCCAGTACCAGCAATGCGCCCAACACCCACAGCTCGTACTTCTTGACGCTGCCGAGCATGCCTTCGAGCACGGCGCCAAAGTGGTAAGCCGCTGCGCCCAGCGCGGCGGCCCAGATCGCGGCACCGATGCCATTAAGGATCAAGTAGCGCAACGGCGGGTAGCCGGACAGCCCGATCGCCACCGGCATCACGGTGCGCAAGCCGTAGACGAAGCGAAAGCTCAGCACCCAGATGTCCGGATGCTTGCGGATATGCTCCAGAGCCTTGTCACCCATCAGTTGCCAGCGCGGCTTGCGCGCTAGCAGCTTGCGGCCATGCTTGCGTCCCATGTAGTACCAGAGCTGGTCGCCGGCGTAGCTGCCGAAGAAGGCAACGACCACCACCAGGTTGATATCCATGTAACCACGGAACGCCAGAAAGCCTGCGAGCACCAGGATGGTTTCGCCTTCGAAGAAGGTGCCGAGGAAGAGGGCAAAGTAGCCGAAGTCATGCAGAAATTGTTGAAGCATGGTCTGGGTGCTGGCGAAATGAACGCGCAGCCTACGCCTTCGCGAACATTCATGAAAGTATCGAGATGTGTCACGAAGTGAACAATTCCTACATAAACGACGAATGCGACGACAGGTCGCATCGATAAGCACAACTGTCATTCCTTCGTCATAATGGCCGCTTATAACTGCAACGCTCGCCCGTGAACCCGGGCTCAGGAGTCTGTCGTGAGCTTTACCCCTGCCAATCGCCTGTTCCCCGCTACCCGCCTGCGTCGCAATCGCCGTGATGATTTTTCTCGCCGCCTGGTGCGTGAAAACGTGCTGACGACCGATGATCTGATCCTGCCGGTGTTTGTGCTGGACGGTGAGAACCGCCGCGAAGCTGTGGCGTCGATGCCGGGGGTGGAGCGTTTGACCATCGACCTGCTGCTTGAGGAGGCGGCTGGCTGGGTTGAACTGGGTATTCCGGCGCTGGCGTTGTTTCCCGTTACCCCCACTGAACTCAAGTCCCTGGATGCTGCCGAAGCCTGGAACCCGCAAGGTATTGCTCAGCGCGCCACCCGCGCATTGCGCGAACGCTTCCCGGAGCTGGGGGTGATCACCGACGTGGCGCTGGACCCGTTCACCACCCATGGTCAGGATGGCATTCTGGACGCCGACGGCTATGTTGAGAACGACATCACCGTCGATGCGCTGGTCAAGCAGGCGCTGTCCCACGCCGCGGCCGGGGCGCAGGTGGTGGCGCCGTCGGACATGATGGACGGGCGCATCCAGGCGATTCGCGAAGCCCTGGAGCTGGCCGGTCACGTCAATGTGCGGATCATGGCCTACTCGGCCAAGTACGCCAGCGCCTACTACGGCCCGTTCCGCGACGCGGTGGGCTCGGCGCTGAACCTGGGCAAAGCCAATAAGGCTTCGTACCAGATGGACCCGGCCAACAGCCATGAGGCCTTGCACGAAGTGGCCGCCGATCTGGCCGAAGGGGCTGACATGGTGATGGTCAAGCCCGGAATGCCGTACCTGGACATCCTTTATCGGGTCAAAGAGGAGTTCAAGGTGCCGACCTTCGTTTATCAGGTCAGCGGCGAATACGCGATGCACATGGCCGCAATACAGAATGGATGGTTGAGTGAGGGAGTGATCCTTGAATCCCTGACTGCCTTTAAACGTGCCGGAGCTGATGGCATTCTGACCTACTTTGCCGCCCGCGCCGCCCAATTGCTTAGAGCGCAACCGTAGCTCTCACAGGACACTCGATGAATACCGAAGGACTCTCCGAAGTTGCCGTAAAAGACGCCCACCCGGTGGTGGAGCAAGTCTCCGAGACACCCCCGGAACATGAGCCGCTCGCGCCCGTCGTCGCTGCTGAAGTGCCGGTGCCAGCCCCGGCGCCGCCGGTGGTCAACCTGGATGACAGCAGCCTGTACATTCATCGCGAGCTGTCGCAACTGCAATTCAACATTCGCGTGTTGGAGCAGGCGCTGGATGAGTCCTATCCCTTGCTGGAGCGGCTGAAGTTCCTGCTGATCTTCTCCAGCAACCTGGATGAGTTCTTCGAAATCCGCGTGGCGGGCCTTAAAAAGCAAATCACTTTTGCCCGCGAACAGGCCGGCGCCGACGGCCTGCAGCCGCACCAGGCGCTGGCGCGCATCAGCGAGCTGGTCCACGGCCATGTGGATCGCCAATACGCGATCCTCAACGACATTCTCCTGCCGGAACTGGAAAAGCATCAGGTTCGCTTTATCCGTCGCCGTCACTGGACCACTAAGATCAAGACCTGGGTGCGTCGCTACTTCCGCGACGAGATCGCGCCGATCATCACCCCCATCGGCCTTGACCCGACTCACCCGTTCCCGCTGCTGGTGAACAAGAGCCTGAACTTCATCGTCGAACTGGAAGGCATCGACGCCTTCGGGCGTGACTCCGGCCTGGCGATTATCCCGGCGCCGCGCTTGTTGCCACGGATCATCAAGGTACCGGAAGAGGTGGGGGGCGCTGGCGACAACTATGTATTCCTGTCGTCGATGATCCACGCCCACGCCGATGACCTGTTCCAAGGCATGAAGGTCAAGGGCTGCTACCAGTTCCGCCTGACCCGTAACGCCGACCTGGCGTTGGATTCCGAAGACGTCGAAGACCTGGCCCGTGCCCTGCGCGGCGAGCTGTTCTCGCGGCGCTACGGCGATGCGGTGCGCCTAGAGGTGGCCGATACCTGCCCCAAACACCTGTCGGACTACCTGCTCAAGCAGTTCAACCTGGGCGAGAGCGAGCTGTATCAGGTCAATGGCCCGGTCAACCTCACGCGTCTGTTCAGCATCACCGGTCTGGACAGCCACCCGGAGCTGCAATACACGCCGTTCACCCCGCAGATCCCCAAGCTGCTGCAAAACAGCGAGAACATCTTCAGCGTGGTGAGCAAGCAGGACATTCTGCTGCTGCACCCCTTCGAGTCGTTCACGCCGGTGGTGGACCTGCTGCGTCAGGCCGCCAAGGACCCCCATGTATTGGCGGTGCGCCAGACCCTGTACCGCTCCGGCGCCAATTCGGAAATCGTCGATGCGCTGGTGGACGCTGCGCGTAACGGTAAGGAAGTTACCGCGGTTATCGAACTGCGTGCGCGGTTCGACGAAGAATCCAACCTGCAACTGGCCAGCCGCCTGCAAGCGGCCGGTGCGGTGGTGATCTACGGCGTGGTGGGCTTCAAGACCCACGCCAAGATGATGCTGATCCTACGCCGCGAGGCCGGCGAAATCGTGCGTTATGCCCACCTGGGCACCGGCAACTACCACGCCGGTAACGCCAAGCTTTACACCGACTACAGCCTGCTGACCTCCGACGACGCCTTGTGCGAGGACGTCGGCAAGTTGTTCAGCCAGTTGATCGGCATGGGCAAGACCTTGCGCATGAAGAAGCTGCTGCACGCGCCGTTCACCCTGAAGAAGGGCATGCTCGACATGATTGCCCGCGAAACCCAGTTCGCCCTCGACGGCAAGCCGGCGCACATCATTGCCAAGTTCAACTCGTTGACCGACCCGAAAATCATCCGTGCGCTGTACAAGGCCAGCCAGTCCGGTGTGCGTATCGACCTGGTGGTGCGTGGCATGTGCTGCCTGCGTCCGGGAATCGTCGGGGTTTCGCACAACATCCATGTGCGTTCGATCATTGGTCGCTTCCTGGAGCATACCCGCGTGTTCTACTTCCTCAACGGCGGCGAAGAGCAGATGTTCCTCTCCAGCGCCGACTGGATGGAACGCAACCTCGATAAGCGCGTCGAGACCTGTTTCCCGGTGGAAGGCAAGAAGCTGATCATGCGGGTCAAGAAAGAGCTGGAGAGTTATCTGACCGATAACACCCACAGCTGGAGCCTGCAGTCCGACGGGCGCTACGTGCGCAACACCCCGACCGGCAACCAGAACCCGCGCAGCGCGCAGGCAACGTTGTTGGAAAAGTTGGGTAGCCCGATCCTGGCGGTGAACTAAAAACCGACGATGTCTGAAAGGTGGGAGGGGGCTTGCCCCCGATGACGGTGGAGCAGTCAATGAATCTGTTGACTGACACTCCCTCATCGGGGGCAAGCCCCCTCCCACATTTGTTTTTGGTGTTCTCTAGCGCAGGTTCAGACTGAACCCCACCCGCGTCAGCCATTCTGCTTCCTGGGCAAAATCCGCCTGGGTCAGCTGGTTTTCCTCCAGCCAGCCTTTGGGGAACATCACTTCCAGGCTGTCGCCATCGGCCCGCAGTTTGACCTGGGGCATCTCCTGCGTGCCACGGATGTGGTGGAACAGGATCGCAAAACGCAGCAGCACACACAGGCGAATCAGTTTGATGCCGTCGTCACCGAATTCCGCGAATTTGTCCTTGGGGATATTACGGCGATGGCCGCGCACCAACAGCGCGAGCATCTGTTGGTCTTCCCGGGAGAAACCGGCCAGGTCCGAGTGCTCGATCAGGTAAGCACCATGCTTGTGGTAGTGGTAGTGAGCGATGTCCAGGCCCACTTCATGCACCTTGGCCGCCCAGCCCAGCAGTTCGCGCCAGACGCCGTCTTCCAGGCCCCAGTCCTCGGCCACTTGGTCGAAGGCATGCAGCGCCTTGCGTTCAACGCGGGCCGCTTGCTCCAGGTCGACGTGATAACGCTCCATCAATGAGCTGAGCGTGCGCTCACGCACGTCTTCATGGTGGTGACGGCCCAGCAGGTCATACAGCACGCCTTCACGCAGGGCGCCATCGCAGTGGTCCATGCGTTGCAGTTCGAGGGCGTCGAAAATCGCTTCGAGAATCGCCAGGCCGGCCGGGAAGATCGTGCGTCGGTCGGGCTTGATGCCGTCGAAGTCGATTTTTTCGGCATCCCCCAGCTTGAACAGTTTGCGCTTGAGCCACGCCAGGCCTTCGACGTTGACCTCGCCGGTGCCGTGCCCGCCCCCCTTGAGAGCCAGGCCGATGGCGCGGATGGTGCCGGATGAGCCAATGGCTTCATCCCAGGTCAGGCGGTGCAGGGCGTGCTCGATGCTCATGATCTCCAGCCGCGCAGCCGTATAGGCCTGGGCGTAGCGCGCCGGGGTGATCTTGCCGTCCTTGAAATAACGCTGGGTGTAGCTGACGCAGCCCATCTGCAGGCTTTCGCGCAGCAGCGGCTCGAAACGCTGGCCAATGATGAACTCGGTACTGCCGCCACCGATGTCCGCCACCAGGCGTTTGCCGGGGGTATCGGCCAGGGTGTGTGACACGCCGAGGTAGATCAGGCGTGCTTCCTCACGGCCGGAGATGACTTCCACGGGGTGGCCGAGGATTTCTTCGGCGCGGCGGATGAATTCGCCACGGTTGCGCGCTTCGCGCAGGGCGTTGGTACCTACGATTCGAACGGCGCCCAGGGGCATACCGTTGATCAGTTGAGCGAAACGCTTGAGGCAATCGAGCCCGCGCTGCATGGATTCTTCATTGAGCTGGCGCTCGTCGTCGATCCCGGCAGCCAGTTGCACCTTTTCGCCGAGCCGCTCAAGGATGCGGATCTCACCGTTCTGGGCCTTGGCCACGACCATGTGAAAGCTGTTGGAGCCCAGGTCGATGGCGGCGATCAGGGACAGATTCTTGGCTTGGGATTGCGGCATGGTTTGGGGGTCTCGGTCGATAACCTCGCCATCGTGCCACGATCGACCGCTGACGCCAACGCGTAGTGCTTAGGGAATTGCACCGAGGCCGCCCATAAGAATTGGCTGTAGGAAAAGTAGGTTATCTTTCTTGGTCGCTGTAGCGTCCTCGTGTGTTCTTGTAGGAAGTTTTAACTTTTGCCTGTTGTAGTGCGAATTATGATTTTGCCTACACCTTTCATGTCGGTATTTTATTTATTGCCTTGTCGGGGCCTACCCTGGGTTTGCGCTTGGCCGACAATAATCTTTTATCGCTCCCACAGTAACTGAGGTGTTGTCTCATTTTTTAGTCGGGTGCTAAAGGGACAGACTGTCACTCGGCAATAGTGCCGTGGTGTTATTTATTTATTGTTGCCGTTAGGAACAATAAATAAATGCGCCTGATAACTTCTGTGACAGGACCCTTATGAAAAAGATTGTTGGATTGACTTTCGGTATCGCTTGCCTGGCTGCGGCCATCAACGCCCACGCTTCCAGCAGCGCCGAACTGATCGTCAGGGGCACGATCAAACCCGCTGCCTGCAACCTCAGCATGACCGGTGGCGGCATTGTCGATTACGGCACCATCCCTTCCGGCCAATTGCTGCCAACGGCGTTCAACCCATTGCTGCCCAAGACCGCTCCCCTGAGCATCAACTGCGGCACTACTCCAGCCAAGTTCGGATTGAAGTTCGTCGACCTGCAGGGCGCCAGCAAGGTCCCTGGCATCCTCAATGCGTTGGGGGCCGGCTATACCGAAGCCCACAACTATGGCCTGGGTGCCGTTGGCGGCCGCAGGACCGGTGGTTTCGCCATCACCCTCAAAGACCTGCGTTCGTCCACCAGCACGCTGGCTCCCATCGTGCGTGTCGGCACCGGCGCCTGGCAAAACTCGGATGGCAAAGTGGCCCAGGCCCCTAGTCAGTATTCCTGGCGCAGCACCACGGCTGTCACTCCAGCCGCGATCAGTCAACTGACCGGCACCCTCGAAGTGCGCGCCGTCATTAATCGGGGCCAGGACCTGGACCTGTCGCGCGATACCGTTCTGGATGGGCGTGCGACGCTTGAGTTGAGTTACATCTAAGCCACTTATTTGCGGCCGATCAGAAGTTTACTATTTCCGATCGGCTGTTTTTATAGGGGGTGGCTTGGCTATCAATGGTCAACTTAAAGGGCGTGGGGAACACTGAGTGCTTAGTCTTTCAGTAATAAATAGTGCGCGTGTGTTATGTGTCAGTTTTTGCCTTTGGTTTAGCGGTGCTGTGATAGCAGACGGCATGTTGCCGGAGACCACGGTAGTTGTATTTTATGAAGACCAGGGCGAAGCGACGATATCTATCAAAAATACTGACGCGACGCCGGCGTTGCTTCACTCGGTGATCGAAAACGTACCGGAAGATGTGGAGCCGCTTTTAATCGTGACGCCGCCCATTACGCGCGTGGAGGCGGGCGAAACCCAGTTGGTGCGCTTCATCGGCACCTTGAAGGAGCCGCTGAAAACCCAGCGATTGACGCGTGTCCTTCGAAGGCATCCCCCAGGCCCGTGCGCCAGGCCGTGCGACCATCGGTATCACCTTGCGGCAGAACTTGCCGCTGATCCTGCATCCGCGCGGTCTGCCTCTGCATCACAGCCCCTGGGAACTGCTGAAGTGGAAGCACGTGGGCGAGGCGCTCAGCGTTCACAACGACAGTGCCTACGTCGTGCGTCTAGCGCCGGAGGTGCTGCTGCTGCCACAGAAGGCCCTGGCAACATTGCCCCGAACCTACATTTTGCCGGGGGAGGCGCTGACATTGAGCGTCGAAGGCGCTCTGGAGGGGGTGGCTGCTGTAGAGATTCAGCCCGCCACTGTCTACGGTTTTTCCGCAGACAACTACCGAGCTTTGATCAATGCCGGCGAGGGTTGATCGACTCATGATAAACCTGTCGAGTAACCGACTTCTGGCATCGCTCTGGCCCTGTCGGCCCACGCTGTTGATGGGGGTCGCGACTTTGTGGAGTTTGCCTGGCGCGCTGCCTGCCCTGGAATTGGGCGAGGGGTTTGACCTGGCGGCGCTGACTGCCCACGGTATTGATCCGAAGGTCTCCGACTATTTCCGCACGGCCCCGCGTTTTCGTGAGGGTGTGCATGTGGTCGGGTTGCGGCTCAATGGCAACCCGCTCGGGTTGGTGGAGGCGCGGTTCGATGCGCATGGGCAACTGTGTTTTACCGCCGGGCTGCTCGATAAGGCCGGGTTAGTCAAACCGAGTGGCATTATCCAAGAGACGGCTGATGCGACTCAGGCCTGTCATGACTTCCTGGGGGCTTTCCCTAATACGATGGTGCGGCTGCGGCCCGGTAACGATGAGGTCGCGCTGGTGGTGCCGACGCAGGCGCTGCGCGAGCCGCAATGGGAAGCTGGGCACTTTGCCCGGGGCGGGGCGGCGGCGCTGTTCAACTATGACGTGCAGGGGTTCGATAGCCATTCGCGCAGCGGTGCGAGCCGGTTCGTATCGGCTTATACCGAGGCGGGGTTCAATCTCGGAGATTGGATCGTTCGCAGTCGCCAATACTATGTGTCCGACAATGGCGAGGCCCGCGCCGAACATTTGAATGCCTATGCCCAGCGGGATATCGGCGCGTTGCAATCGACCTTCCAGGTCGGCCAGTTGTCCAGCAATAACCCGCAGTTCGGTGGCCTCCAACTGTCCGGTGTGCAGTTTTTCCCCGATGGTCAATCCCGCGTGCCGGCGGGCAGCAACAATGCCGTGGTTGAGGGGCTGGCCCAGAGCCAGTCGAGGATCGAAGTGCGTCAGTCGGGTGCCTTGATCCATAGCACGCTGGTGCCCGAAGGGCCTTTTCGGTTGACCGGTTTGCCGCTGCTCAATGGCACCAGCGACCTGGAAGTCAGCGTGATCGATGTGCGAGGGGGCACGCGCAGTTTTGTGGTGCCGGCGGCTTCGTTTGCCGGTGCTGCTCCCGCGGCACCCGGCTATTACTTCGCCTTGGGCAAGGTGCGTGAGAACACCCATGAAGACGCGCCGTCACCCATCGTCGCCATGGGCAGTGGCACCTGGGGCCTGGGGCGCGACTCATCCGCCGGCTTTGGCCTGTTGAGTACCGATGATTACTGGGCGGCCGGAGGCACGCTGAGCAGCGTGTTTTTCCAACGCGTGAACGTGGGTGCTCGCCGTAACCTTTCCCGAGATAGTCTTAATGCGGTGTCCGGTTCACGCAGCAGCCTAAGCGTGAGCAGCCCGGTGTCCGCCGATATGGACCTGAGCCTCAGCGCTACCACCCAGACGCGTGGTTATCGCGAAGTGCTTGAGGCGGGTCGCTCGTCCAAGACCGATGAACTGGACTCTCGTTTCAAGCATCAATACACCGCCGGAGTGAGCTGGATCGACCCCGCGCTGGGGGCATTCTCTTTGGGCTATACGCGCAGCAACTCATTCGACGGGCACACCACCGAGCATCTGTTCGCCTCATGGAACCGCTCATTCAGCCATGCCGACGTCACCTTGATCGCCGATTCGCAGGTGGGTGCCACCCGCAAACGGCATGACGTTACCCAAGGCGGTAGCCGGCGTGATTCGGCGCCCGACGATGATCTGTCTGTGCGCTTGCAGGTGACCGTGCCCCTGGGTGGTGATCGTCGGGTCAACAGCTATATCAGTCGGCGTGGGGACCGCGCGCGGGCTGGCACCGCCCTTACCGAGCGGGTCAACGACTACGTGAACTACGAAGTGGGCGTCGAGCGTGACCTCAGTGCGCGGGAGCAAACGTTGCGCGGTCAGTTGGACCTGATGCCACGCTACACCCGAGTGGGCATGGGGGTCAGTCGCAACCCCCAGGGCACCGATTATTCCGGGCAGTTGCGCGGCGGCGTCGTGGCCCACGGAGGCGGTTTGACGTTCTCGCCGTATGCCGTGCAGGACACCTTTGGCATTGTCTCGGTGGGCGATATCGGAGCCGCCAAAATCAGTACCCCGCACGGCCCGGTATGGACCGATTTCAGCGGGCAGGCAGTGATCCCCGGGTTGCCGGCCTATACCGACAGTCGTATCGAAGTACAGACCCAGTCCTTGCCCAAACGTGTGGACCTGAAGAACGGCACGCACACCCTCGCTGCCGCCCGCGGGTCGGTGAACAACGTGGCGTTCGAGGTGGTGAAAGTGCGCCGGGTGCTGGTCACCGGCACCGATGAACAGGGCCGACCATTGCCTCAGGGTGCTTCGGTGTTCGATAAAAACAACCGTTTCCTGACCAGCGTCGTGGGTGACGGCATGATTTTCCTGAATGACATGAACGACTCCCAGGCGTTGCGGGTTTCTTTGTCGGATTCTTCTACTTGCCAGCTCAGGCTTACTCCTGGGACCCAGCCCGACAATGACACGTTCTACGAGACAACATCGGCGGTGTGCCATGGCCGTTAAGCTGAAGAAACTGGGCCTCTTACTGTTCTGCACGATGGCGATGAGCGAGGCAGTACAGGCGCAGAACTGCCGGTTGTCCGTGAGCCAGCCGACGGTCGACTATGGGGTGATTCGCAATGAGCCGCTGACACACAGCCCCACCCTCGCACTGGGAACGCGCATGTTGCACTTGAGCGTGCTGTGCATGGAGCCTGCGACCATCGCGCTGCGATTTGTCGGAGCAGCCGATGGGCAAGGTTTCCGGTTTGGCCGTCAGGGGCACTTCCGTCTGACACTCAAGCAGGCCCAGGTGGATGGGCATGCTGTCGAGTGGGCGCCGGTACAGCTTGCCGGTAAGCCCGTTGGCGGGCAGCTATTGCCAGGGCAGGTACTGTCCACCCGGGCGGTTGGCAAGCGCTTGACCGCCCAGGTGCGAATCGACACCGAACTGCCCTCCGACGCCCTGCAGGTGCGCAGTCACGCGGTGCTGGAGGGGAGGGGCCGTTTCGAGCTGGTCAGCCCGACTGCTCCACTGAGCCGATAAAGTTCGCGAATTCGGGGGTACGTGGGTTGGCGAACAATACCTTGGGATCGCCCACTTCATGCACCTTGCCCTGGTGCATGAAGACCAACTTATCACCGACCTCCCGGGCGAAGCGCATTTCGTGGGTCACCATGATCAGCGTCATCCCGTCCTTGGCCAACTGGCGCACCACGCTGAGTACCTCGTTGACCAGTTCCGGATCCAGGGCCGAGGTGATTTCGTCACACAACAGCACCTTGGGCGACATGGCCAGGGCGCGAGCAATGGCGACCCGTTGTTGCTGGCCGCCGGACAGACGATCGGGGAAGGCATCGAATTTCTCACCCAGCCCAACGCGCTCCAACATTTGCCGAGCCAGTTGGGCGGCCTTGGCCTTGGGCACTTTCTGCACCACTTGGGGCGCGAGCATGACGTTTTCGCCCACGGTCAGGTGCGGGAACAGGTTGAACTGTTGGAACACCATCCCGACTTTCTGCCGCAGGCTGCGCAGGTCGGCGCGTGCGGCGTCGAGGTACTCTCCGTCGACTTCGATCACCCCATCGTTGATCGACTCCAGGCCATTGAGGGTGCGCAGCAAGGTGGATTTGCCCGAGCCGCTGCGACCGATGATCGCCACGACCTGGCCTTCTTCAACCGTGAGGTCGATGCCTTTGAGGACATGATGGTCGCCGTAATACTTATGCAGGGCCGAAATTCTAAGCAGAGGCATGCAGTCTCCTTTCCAGGTAGCGCGCACTGAGGGACAAGGGGTAGCAGAGCAAAAAGTAACCAAGGGCCACCAGGCCGTAGACCATAAAGGGCTCGAACGTGGCATTGGCGAGCATGCCGCCGGTCTTGGTCAGTTCGGTGAAGCCGATAATCGAGGTCACGGCGGTGCCTTTTACGACCTGTACCGAGAACCCCACGGTCGGCGCCACGGCGATACGCAGGGCCTGAGGCAGGATCACATAACGCAGTTGCTCAAGCGGGTTGAGTGCCAGGCTGGCGGAGGCTTCCCACTGCCCATGAGCGATTGACTCGACGCAGCCGCGCCAGATCTCGGCGAGGTAGGCACTGGTAAACAAAGTCAGGGCGATCGCCGCCGCCAGCCAGGGCGAAATATCCACGCCGAGCAGCGCGATGCCGAAAAACACCAAGAACAACTGCATCAACAGCGGTGTGCCCTGGAACAGCTCTATATAGGTCCGCGCAACATTGCGTGGAAATGCCTTGCTGCTGATGCGCAGAGTCATCACCAGCAAACCGATCAGGCCGCCGCCGATAAATGCCACCAGCGACAGCAGCAACGTCCACTGCAGGCCCGTAAGCAGGTTGCGCACAATGTCCCAGAATGAAAAATCACTCATCGGCTATTCCTCATCACAAAGCGACGGCCGATCCAATTGAGCAACTGGCGAATCATCAGCGCCATGCACAAGTACACCAGCGTGGTGAGGGCATACGTTTCAAAGGCGCGGAAATTGCGGGATTGGATGAAGTTGGCGGCAAAACTCAATTCTTCGGTGGCGATCTGCGAACACACTGCCGACCCCAGCATCACGATGATGATCTGGCTGCTCAGGGCTGGCCACACCTTGCCCAGCGCTGGCAGCAGCACTACATGACGGAAGGCTTCGAAGCGGGTCATCGCCAGTGCGGCGGCGGCTTCCAGTTGCCCGCGAGGAACGGCCTGGATGCCCGCGCGGATGATCTCCGTGGAATAAGCCCCCAGGTTGATCACCATCGCCAGTACGGCGGCTTGCCATTCGGTGATTTTCAATCCCAACGACGGCAGGCCGAAGAAGATGAAGAACAGCTGCACCAGGAATGGCGTATTGCGGATCAACTCGACATAGACCCCAAAGCACCAGGCCAGAGGCTGGATTTTCCAGGCACGCACTACTGCACCGACAGTGCCCAGGGCGACGCCGAGGATCGCGCCGATAGCCGTCAATTCCAGGGTAAATAGCGCGCCGCGCAACAACAGGTCGGTGTTGGCCAGCACCGGAACAAAGTCAAATTGATACGCCATCAGTCAGCTCCGTGGCTTCACAGATCGGCGGGCAGCGGCTCTTTCAGCCATTGCATCGCGTTCTTCTCCAGGCTGCCGTCAGCCTTGGCCGCGACCAGGATCTGATTGACCTTCTCCAGCAGCGCCGGCTCGTTTTTATTCACGCCCACGTACACCGGCGAATCCTTGAGCTTCACTTTCAGCGCCGGTACGCGTTTGGGGTTGCGCTCGCTGATCGCCACCATCACCACGTTGCCGCTGGCGATCAGGTCGACTTGGCCGGCCAGGTAGGCGGCGATCGTCGAGTTGTTGTCTTCGAAGCGTTTGATCGTGGCTTCTTTGGGCGCCACGGCGGTCAGCTCGATGTCTTCGATGGCGCCACGGGTCACGCTGATGGTTTTGCCCTTGAGGTCGTCGGTGCTGGCGATGGCGGCCTCGGGCGGGCCGAACACGGCGAGGTAAAAGGGCGCGTAGGCCTTGGAAAAGTCGATGACCTTCTCGCGCTCGGGATTTTTACCCAGGCTGGAGATCACCAGATCGACTTTGCCGGTGGTGAGGAAGGGGATACGGTTGGTGCTGTTGACCGGGGTCAGCTCCAGCTTGACCTTGAGCTGGTCGGCCAGCAGCTTGGCGGTGTCGATGTCCAGGCCACGGGGCTTCATGTCCGGGCCGACCGAGCCGAACGGCGGGAAATCCTGCGGCACGGCAACCTTTAAGGTGCCACGGGCCACGATATCGTCCAGCCCGTTGGCCTGGGCGGGTGCGTGGCTCAGCATCAGACTGGCAAACAGGGCAGTCAGCAGGGCGCTGTAGCGCTTGGTCATGGCAACTCTCCGAGAAAGGCGAAGGAATGTTCTGTCAGTGGTCAGTGCACAGCCCATGCCAGTCGTAGCCGATTGCGCTGCGAGGCTGGGTTTTACTGGCGTGTATTGGTCTTACTGGTCTGAACAGTAAGCAAGTTTTTTGCACCCTTTTCGAGCGCCGCTAAAACCTCGCGAGCGCCTTTAGGGCGTGGCTTGCCGGCGACTGCGAATAGCTTTACAACTAGCCGCTCAGTTGACTGAAACCTTGAGTTTTTTATGAATTCCATCGCCCAAGCGGTACCGGAGGCGGCGTTGCAGGCCATCCGCAAACTGATCAAGGAGCAGGGTTTCGGCCCAGGCCATGCCCTGCCGTCTCAGCGTGAGTTGGCCGTGCAACTGGGCGTGAGTCGGGCGTCATTGCGCGAAGCGTTGTCGTCCCTGAGCGCTCTGGGTGTGGTCAGTGTGCAACCGGGTAAAGGTGTGTTCGTGCAAACCGCGCAGGAGCCGCCGGCGGGTTTTGCCTGGCCTTTCGCGGCGCAGGCCACGCCGTTGGAGATTTTTCAGTTGCGCTATGCCCTGGAGGGCTTTGCCGCGGGGTTGGCGGCGGTCACGCTGACCATCGAGGCGTTAGACAGCCTGGAAGACAACGTCGAGGCAATGCGTCAGGTGCTCAAGGCCGGTGATTTCGAAGCGGCTGCGCGGCTGGACTTTGAATTTCACCAGCGCATTCTCCTCGCCAGCGGTAACCGAGCGATGGTCAGCATCCTCAGTGCCAGCGCCGAGGTGTTTCTGGAGAGTCAGAAACTACCGTTCATCCGGCCGGAGCGGGCCATGGAAACCTGGCAAGAGCATCGCAAAATCCTCCGCGCCCTGGCTCAACGCAACAGTGCAGCGGCGCAGAAAACCATGCAGCAGCACGTACGCAACGCGGCGTTACGTACCGGCATCGCGTTCCTGACCCCTGCCACCCCCTGAATAAGGCAATATCCAAACTCATTGATCGCCATAGCGAGACTCAATCAGAGGCGGCTTCCTGAACGGGGGAAGGGCGGCTATGATGGGCAACGTTTTTTTTGCTTACAATCCGGAGACATCCATGAGCAACGATCTTATCAAGCACGTCACGGACGCGACCTTTGAGGCCGAAGTACTCAAGGCTCAAGGCCCGGTGCTGGTTGACTACTGGGCTGAGTGGTGCGGCCCTTGCAAAATGATCGCTCCGGTTCTGGACGACATTGCAACCACCTACGAAGGCAAACTGACCGTTGCCAAACTCAACATCGACGACAACCAGGAAACGCCTGCCAAACACGGCGTACGTGGTATTCCTACGCTGATGCTGTTCAAGAACGGCAACGTTGAAGCGACCAAAGTGGGCGCATTGTCGAAGTCGCAGTTGGCTGCATTCATCGACGCGAACATCTAAGCGTCGTCAAAAAAGCCCCGCAAATAGCGGGGCTTTTTCGTAAAACAGGGCTAGACGCTCCGAAATTCAGGTGTTACATTCGGCCCCGCACTGGTTTCTCCACTGCCCCCTGCAAGCCGTCGCCGACGCACTCCTTTTCGATTAGTACGCGATCCTGTCGCCTTCTCCGCGGCGCGGCCTCATTAAGCCAAAAGCTTAATTTCCCCCTCCATAAATGATTACGTCATTCCTATATGAATCTGACTGAACTCAAGCAAAAGCCGATTACCGACCTGCTCCAATTGGCCGAAGAAATGGGCATAGAAAATATGGCCCGTTCGCGCAAGCAGGACGTGATTTTCTCCGGTGATGGCGTGCTGGAGATTCTCCAGGACGGCTTCGGCTTCCTCCGCTCTGCAGACGCTTCCTACCTCGCCGGCCCAGACGATATTTATGTCTCGCCGAGCCAGATCCGCCGCTTCAACTTGCGCACCGGTGACACCATCGTGGGCAAGATCCGTCCTCCGAAGGAAGGCGAGCGGTATTTCGCCCTGCTCAAGGTCGATACGATCAACTTCGATCGTCCTGAGAACGCGAAAAACAAGATTCTCTTCGAGAACCTGACGCCGCTGTTCCCGACCGTGCGCATGAAGATGGAGGCCGGTAACGGTTCCACCGAAGACTTGACCGGCCGCGTGATCGACCTTTGCGCACCGATCGGCAAGGGCCAGCGTGGCTTGATCGTTGCGCCGCCGAAAGCCGGTAAGACCATCATGCTGCAGAACATTGCAGCGAACATCGCACGTAACAATCCTGAAGTTCATCTGATCGTATTGCTGATCGATGAGCGTCCGGAAGAAGTGACCGAGATGCAGCGCACCGTGCGCGGGAAGGCCAAGCGCCTGGTCGAACACAAGAAAGACGTGGTGATCCTGCTCGACTCCATCACCCGTCTGGCCCGTGCCTACAACACCGTCATCCCTAGCTCCGGCAAGGTATTGACCGGTGGTGTCGATGCTCACGCCCTGGAGAAACCCAAGCGTTTCTTCGGCGCCGCGCGGAACATCGAAGAAGGCGGCTCGCTGACCATTATCGCCACCGCGCTGGTTGAGACCGGCTCGAAGATGGACGAAGTGATCTACGAAGAGTTCAAGGGTACCGGCAACATGGAACTGCCCCTGGACCGTCGTATCGCGGAAAAACGCGTCTTCCCGGCTATCAACATCAATCGTTCCGGCACCCGCCGCGAAGAGTTGCTGACCGCCGACGACGAGCTGCAGCGTATGTGGATCCTGCGCAAGCTGCTGCACCCGATGGACGAAGTGGCAGCCATCGAGTTCCTGGTGGATAAACTGAAAACCACCAAGACCAACGATGAGTTCTTCTTGTCGATGAAGCGCAAGTAATACGACGCTTCAGCTTAAAAAAATGGCGCCCGAATAGGGCGCCATTTTTTTTGCGTCCTGATGCAGCATTTCTCATGGCATAACTGTCCGTTAAGTAACAAAAATTGTACGCGCGACTACGCTTATCCCTTTCGTCAGAGACTGACCACATTTCTTATGACCACTCTTGCTTACCGCAGAGACATCGACGGCCTGCGTGCCATCGCTGTCCTGGCTGTCGTTCTGTTCCACTATGGGGTTCCAGGAGTTTCCGGGGGATTTGTCGGCGTTGATGTGTTCTTCGTGATTTCAGGATTTCTGATCACGTCGATCATCTGGCGCGAGCGTGAAGCAGGACGTTTCAGCTTTCTCGATTTTTGGGCAAGGCGAGCCCGGCGTATCCTGCCAGCGCTGATTGTCATGATGTCCATATCGTTGGTGGTTGGTTGGTTTCTGATGGCGCCAAAGGATTACTCCGAGTTGGGGCGCTCGATACACAACCAGGTGATCTTTATCTCCAACCTGTTCTTCATGCGTCAGGACGGTTACTTCGAGACCGCCTCCGATATGAAGCCAATGCTGCATACCTGGTCCTTATCTGTCGAAGAGCAGTTCTACCTGGCCTTTCCGCTCGTGCTGGTATTTGTATCGAGTCGGATCAAGCAATGGCGCAGCGTATTGTGCGTACTGATGCTTGTGTCGTTTGGAGCGAGCGCCTGGGCGGTGTTTCATCACCCGGAAAAGGCTTTTTTCCTGCTACCCATGCGTGCCTGGGAGCTGCTGGCAGGCTCCATGCTGGCGGTTATGCCGGTACGGGCCAAACAAATGAGCCCAGCGTTGGCGCAAACAGTCAGTTTGCTCGGCCTGGGCCTGATCCTTGTGGCTATATTGGGTTACGACGCGGACACGGCCTTCCCTGGCGCTGCAGCCTTACTGCCAGTATTGGGCGTGGTCGGGCTGATTTGGGCTAATGGCCAACACCCCACACTGGTCGCACGTTTGCTGGGTAGCCGTGTGCTGGTGGGCATAGGCTTGATTTCCTATTCCTGGTACCTGTGGCACTGGCCGGTACTGGTTTTTGGCAAGTACGCCAGTATTTATGGGCTGTCGACTTGGGCGCTCGCAGCACTGTTCGTACTCAGCCTGGTTCTAGGGTATTTATCCTGGCGATTTGTGGAGGGGCCGTTTCGTGAGCGCCGACTCTTGGCCGGGAACCGCTCGATTCTGGTAACGGGTGTCATCGTGCTGCTGGGCCTGGGCATGATGGGCAAAGGCTTGGTGTGGTCGAGCGGGGTTGCGTGGCGATTGTCGCCCGAGGCCTTGCAGTTCGCGCAAACCCACACTTGGAGCCCGGCACTCATGAATTGCTTGTCGGATGACAAAAAAAACAAGCACCGAGCGTTCTGCCATTTCGGTCCTCAGGCCGCGGCGCCCAAGGCGTTGGTCTGGGGTGACAGTCACGCATCGGCCTTGATTCCTGCGTTGAAAGACAGCGCGAACCAGTATCACCTCAACATTACCCAGGCTGGTTACGCCGGTTGTCTGCCGTTTTATCGCAAAGAAAATACGCCTGGCTGCAGAGCGTTCAATGATCGTGTAACGCAGTTGATAAAGGACGAACCGTTCAGCGATGTGGTACTGGCGGCTCGCTGGAGTCTCTACGTGTATGGTCAGCGCAATGGTGATACGGGGGCTTCTATTCATGATCCGGCAACGGGGAAATATGACCGTGCCACCGCTGAGCAGCTCTTCACCGAAGGGCTTGGCGCGCTGGTGCAGCAGCTGCGTGCTCAGGGGCACCGCGTATGGTTGGTCAAAGAGGTGCCGTTGCAGGATTTCAACGTGCCATACCGGCTCAGCCGCCTGGCGATGTTGGGGCGCCCGACCGACCGAGAAGGTCTGCCTCTGGCCGAGCACATGCAGCGACAGGCCTATATCAGCAATCTATTTGAGCGCATGGCGGCGGCCGACTCAGGCGTTCAGTTGCTCGACCCTGCGCCGAAGCTCTGCGATACAAATGGATGGTGTCGGGTCGAACTGGCTGGCAAGTCGTTGTATACCGATGACAACCATCTCTCGATCGCTGGCACCCTGTTCGTACAAGGTTTTCTCGAGCCCTTCTTCCGCACCTTGCGCAACGCGTCGATTGAGTCGGATGTAAGCCGCAATGTCGTTCAATAAGCTGCCAGCGCTCGTAAGAGCAGGTAGGATGTACGCCTATTTTACGGGTGGCATGGTTAATGAAATTCAAGGATCTTCGGGATTTCGTGCAGCAACTTGAGCAGCGCGGAGAGTTGAAACGTATCCAGATGCCGATTTCCCCGGTGCTGGAAATGACTGAGATTTGCGACCGCACCCTGCGTAACAAGGGCCCGGCGCTGCTGTTCGAAAAGCCGACCGGCTTCGATATCCCGGTGCTGGGCAACCTGTTCGGCACGCCCGAGCGCGTCGCGTTTGGCATGGGTGCCGAGTCGGTCAGCGAGTTGCGTGAAATCGGCAAGCTGCTGGCGTTCCTCAAGGAGCCCGAGCCGCCCAAAGGCTTGAAGGATGCCTGGTCCAAGTTGCCGATTTTCCGCAAGATCATTGCCATGGCGCCCAAAGTGGTCAAGGACGCCGTGTGCCAGGAAGTGGTCATCGAAGGCGATGACGTCGACCTGGGCATGCTCCCGGTGCAGACCTGCTGGCCCGGCGACGTCGGCCCGTTGATTACCTGGGGCCTGACCGTCACCAAGGGCCCGAACAAGGATCGCCAGAACCTGGGCATCTATCGCCAGCAAGTGATCGGCCGTAACAAAGTGATCATGCGTTGGCTGAGCCATCGTGGCGGCGCTTTGGACTTCCGTGAGTGGTGTGAAAAACACCCCGGCCAGCCGTTCCCGGTCTCCGTGGCCTTGGGCGCCGACCCGGCCACCATCCTCGGTGCCGTAACGCCGGTGCCGGATAGCCTTTCCGAATACGCCTTCGCGGGACTGTTGCGTGGCAACCGCACCGAACTGGTCAAGTGCCGTGGCAACGACCTGCAAGTGCCGGCCACCGCGGAAATCATCCTGGAAGGTGTGATTCATCCCGGCGAGATGGCCGATGAAGGCCCCTATGGCGACCACACCGGTTATTACAACGAAGTCGACAGCTTCCCGGTGTTCACGGTCGAACGCATCACTCATCGGATCAAGCCGATCTACCACAGCACCTACACCGGCCGTCCGCCGGATGAGCCGGCCATCCTCGGCGTGGCCCTCAACGAAGTGTTCGTGCCGATCCTGCAGAAGCAATTTCCGGAAATCACCGATTTCTACCTGCCGCCGGAAGGCTGCTCGTACCGCATGGCCGTGGTCACTATGAAGAAGTCGTACCCAGGCCATGCCAAGCGGGTCATGCTGGGTGTGTGGTCGTTTTTGCGACAGTTCATGTACACCAAGTTCGTTATTGTCACCGACGACGACATCAACGCGCGGGACTGGAACGATGTGATCTGGGCCATCACCACGCGCATGGACCCCAAGCGCGATACGGTGATGATCGATAACACGCCAATCGACTACCTCGACTTTGCGTCGCCGGTGTCGGGCCTGGGCTCGAAGATGGGCCTGGATGCCACCCATAAGTGGCCGGGTGAAACCACCCGCGAATGGGGCCGGGTGATCGTCAAGGATGCAGCCGTGACCGCGCGTGTCGATGCGATCTGGAAAGAATTGGGAATAGATTGATGCGTGTAACCCTGCAACCTTCCGGTGCTGTACTGGAGCTGGTCCCTGGCGAGCGGATTCTCGAAGGCGCCCGTCGCCTGGGTTATGAATGCCCCCAGGCCTGCCGCAACGGTGTATGCCATGTGTGCGCCGCGCTGCTGGTGGAAGGCCGCGTGCAGCAAGCCGGTGAAGTGCGTGACCACGGTGAATTCTTCACCTGCATCGCCGAGCCACTGGAAGACTGCGTTGTGTTGTGGGACGGCGTGCTGGCCCCCGGCGAGCTGCCGCTGCGAAAGTTGGCGTGCCAATTGAGCGAGTGCGTCGACGTGGGTGGCGATGTGTGGCGAGTGCGCCTGCGCGCGCCTGCCGGCAAGGCGGTGCGTTACCACGCCGGGCAATACCTGATGATCGAACGGGATAACGGGGAGAAGTCGGCGTTTTCCCTGGCCTCGGCACCCCATTCTGGGCGTGAGCTGGAACTGCATGTACTTGCCCGTGAAGACAGCGCACGCAACCTGCTGGCCCAACTGCAGCGTGATCAGATAGCGCGTGTGGAACTGCCGTTTGGCGACACTCACCTGGCCGAGCTGCCCGACGGCCCGCTGGTGCTGATCGCCGCAGGCACCGGTATGGCGCAGATGCACAGCCTGATCGAGCATTGCCGCGCTTCCGGTTTCAAGCACCCGGTACACCTGTACTGGGGCGTGCGCCGCCCGGAAGACTTCTACGAAATCGAGCATTGGACGCAATGGCAGCAACTGCCCAACCTGTTTCTGCACAAGGTCGTCAGCGACCTGTGCGGTTGGGAAGGGCGCTGTGGGCTATTGCATGAAGCGGTGTGCGAAGACATCCGCGACCTGAAGGCCGTGCATGTCTATGCCAGCGGTTCACCGGCGATGATCTATGGCACGTTGGATGCGCTGGTCGAAGCCGGCATGGACGCGCATCAGATGCGCGCTGACGTATTTGCCTACGCCCCCCGACCCTAGAAGCGCACGCCCGCGGTGAGCATCGCCGCGTTGAAGCCCAACAGCACCAGCTCCGCCGCCACCGGCCCGTAATGGGTGCCCACCGATGGAATGATCACCGGCGCCACGCCGAGGCCGTTCAGTGGGATCTTGTCGCGGTACTTGCCGCGATAGCCCTGAAGCGCGCCGCCGGTCAGTTTTACGTACACCGGGTAATCCGCCATGTCATAGCGTTTGCCCCCATAGACGTAGTACGAACGCTGGCTGAACGAGTTGCGGAAGGTCGCCCCGCCATACACCCAGCCTGAGGCTTCATTGCGTTCCAGGCCGATCAGGTCCTGATGGTTATTGTGGTCTGGGTCGGGGGAGAAATGCCGGGTGTAGACGCTGGTCTGCGCATACCAGAAACCTTTGTCGTCTTCGCCAGGCGGCGGTTCGACGGCCAGTGCGGTGGTGGCCTGGGCCAGAAACAACAGTCCTGGCAGTCGAAATTTTTTCATGGGGCGACCTCGGTAGTCGGTGGGGGCGGCGGCTAGTGGGTCGTGATCGGCACATCATTTTGACGGCAGGAACGTGCCCCAGGCTGAACCGGGGCTGAAAGTAGCGGGATTATGGGTTTCAATCCTGACGAATGGCCGTTGGCCTTATATCTCTGCTTATTCACTTCCGGTATTTATTGTCCCCGGTGGATATCCCTAAGCTATATCCCCAAGGCCGCAGGTTCAGCACACCCCATACTTTTGGCCTAAACGGTTCCTGCGGCGCGTTTTATTGCGCTAAAGTCGCTTACAGCTGGTTACACAGGAGGCGCACCGCTTTTCGCCATGACCGCCATTGAAACCGATCTTCTGCAGTTGGCTTACCCTCCGCGGCTCGATCTGGGACCGCAACTTACCCACGAACAGTTGATGAGCTCCATGCAGGCCACCATGGCCCGGCATAAGGGTGGGCCGGTCTGGCTATTTGCGTATGGTTCATTGATTTGGCGGCCGGAATGCTCGTCGACCGAGCGGGTACGGGCCCGGGTCCACGGATATCACCGTGGCCTGTATTTGTGGTCCCACGAGCACCGTGGTACGCCGGAATTGCCAGGGTTGGTATTCGGTTTGGATCGCGGTGGGTCATGCAGCGGGTTTGCTTATCGCTTGCCGGAAGATCAGCTGGAAGCCTCGCTGTATGCCTTGTGGCAGCGCGAGATGCCTTATCCCTCGTACCGGCCGCACTGGCTCAGTTGTCGGTTGGAGGATGGCACGCAGGTGCAAGCGCTGGGGTTTGTGTTGGAGCGGCATTTGCCCAGCTACGCCGGCAACTTGCCCGATATCGTGCTCAACCATGTGCTGCAAAGCGCGAGTGGGCGTTACGGTACGACCCGCGATTATGTCGAGCAGACCGTCAACGCCCTGCGCAGCCACGCCATGCCAGATAAAAACCTGGAGGCGCGGCTCAAGCGGTGTGCAAAAGGATGCTCAGGCGCTTAACGGGCCGAGCTGACACTGTTGGTGTGCCACAGGGTCGGGATCAGGAATGCGATGGCCAGCAGGCACGCGCCGATCAGCAGCACGAAGCCGCCGTCCCAGCCGAAATGGTCAACGGTGTAGCCCATGGCCGCACTTGCCGCCACCGAGCCGCCCAGGTAACCGAACAGACCCGTGAAACCCGCGGCGGTGCCGGCGGCTTTCTTCGGTGCCAGCTCCAGCGCCTGCAGGCCGATCAGCATTACCGGGCCATAGATCAGGAAGCCGATCGAGACCAGCGCAATCATGTCCACCGTCGGATTGCCCGGCGGGTTGAGCCAGTACACCAGCGTCGCCACGGTCACCAGGCCCATGAACACAATGCCGGTCAGGCCACGGTTGCCACGGAAGATTTTGTCCGACATCCAGCCGCACAGCAGCGTGCCCGGAATACCCGCCCACTCATAGAAGAAGTACGCCCACGAGGATTTATCTACCGTGAAGTGTTTGGCTTCCTTGAGGTAAGTCGGCGCCCAGTCCAGTACGCCATAGCGCAGCAGGTAGACGAATACGTTGGCGAAGGCGATGTACCAGAGCATTTTGTTGCGCAGCACATATTTGACGAAGATTTCCTTGGCGCTGAATTCGTCTTCGTGGCTGGCGTTGTAGCCTTCGGGATAGTCGTTCTTGTATTGCTCGATAGGCGGCAGGCCAACCGATTGTGGGGTGTCACGCATCGTGATGAACGCAAACGCCGCCACTGCCAAGGCCACCGTGGCAGGCACGTAGAATGCCGCGTGCCAATCGTTGAACCAGGCCATGCCCAGCAAGAACAGCGGGCCGATCAGGCCGCCGCCGACGTTGTGCGCCACGTTCCACACCGACACCACGCCGCCGCGTTCTTTCTGCGACCACCAATGCACCATGGTGCGCCCGCTCGGCGGCCAACCCATGCCCTGGGCCCAGCCGTTGATGAACAGCAATATGAACATCATGGTCACGCTGGACGTCGCCCAAGGCGCGAAACCGAAAATGAACATCACGCCCGCCGAGACCAGCAGGCCAAAGGGCAAAAAGTAGCGCGGGTTGGAACGGTCGGACACCAGGCCCATCAGGAACTTGGACAGGCCGTAGGCAATCGCGATAGCCGACATCGCCAAGCCCAGTTCGCCGCGGCTGTAGCCGTCTTCGATCAGGTAAGGCATGGCCAGGGAGAAGTTTTTGCGCAGCAGGTAGTACCCGGCATAACCGAAGAAAATGCCAGCGAAGATCTGCCAGCGTAGACGTCGGTAGGTACTGTCGATTTTTTCTTCAGGCAGGGGCGCCTGGTGCGCGGCAGGGCGAAAGAAAGCAAACATTCAAGAGCTCCAGATTTCTTGTTTTGACTGCGGATGCGAATGTTACAGTTTCGTTACCGAAAATAGCATCGCCTCTTGAGGTCAAACACAGGAAAACGGCGTAACTGCATGTTCTTTTATGAACATGCCGCAAATAGGCAGGTTTATGTCGTTTTGGGCTTTTCTAGGAAATGTGGGGGGATTGCCCCTCCCACATTACTCACATTCAGATGGCGATCAGCGGGTCTGGACGACGACCTTCCCGACAGCCTTGCGCTGCCCAAGATCGTTGATAGCCTGGGCCGCCTGTTCCAGCGGATACACCTGCGACACCAGCGGCTTGAGCTTGCCCTCGGCATACCAGCCAAACAATTGCTGGAAATTCGCCGCGTTATCCTGCGGCTGGCGCTGAGCGAAGGAGCCCCAGAACACGCCGACCACCGCCGCGCCTTTAAGCAGCGCCAGGTTCACCGGCAGCTCGGGAATGCGCCCGCTGGCAAACCCCACCACCAGCAGGCGGCCGTTCCAGGCAATCGCGCGAATAGCCTGGTCAAACAGGTCGCCGCCCACTGGGTCGTAGATCACATCCGCGCCATTGCCGTCGGTGAGGCGCTTGATCTCATCCTTCAGGCTGGCTTCGCTGTAATTGATCAATTCGTCGGCGCCCGCAGCCTTGGCGATTGCGAGCTTGTCGGCGCTGCTGGCGGCAGCAATCACCCGGGCGCCCATGGCTTTGCCGATTTCCACCGCGGCCAGGCCCACGCCACCGGAGGCACCGAGCACCAGCAGGGTTTCGCCGGGTTGCAGGTGGGCCCGTTGTTTGAGCGCGTGCATTGAGGTGCCGTAGGTCATGCTGAACGCGGCGGCGGTGTTGAAATCCATGCTGGGTGGGATCGGCAGCACGTTATAGCCGGGCACTGCGACCTGTTCGGCAAAGCTGCCCCAGCCGGTCAAGGCCATGACCCGATCGCCGACCTTCAAGTGGCTGACTTTCTCCCCCACTTCGCTGACCACCCCTGCGGCTTCACCCCCCGGCGAGAACGGAAAGGGCGGTTTGAACTGGTATTTGCCCTCGATAATCAGCGTGTCCGGGAAGTTGACCCCGGCGGCGTGCACGTCCAGCAGGATTTCGTTTTTCTTGATCGCCGGGCTGGCGACATCTTCCAGCACCAGGGTTTCGGCGGGGCCGAAGGCTTTGCACAGCACAGCTTTCATCGGACTATTCCTTTTGGCGTCGTGGCCGATAAGTGTAGGAGGGCAGGCCCCAGGGTCAACAAGCATGCCCCGGCCTGATAAGTCGCCATAAGCTTGTGCTCAGCCTTGCTAGCGTTATGCTACCGGGCACCGAATGTGAGGAATGAATTGTGAAAGCGCGGATTCTGTTGATGCTGGCCCTGATCCTGCCGATGGCGGTACAGGCCGAAGAAGCCAAGGAAGGCAAAGAGGGCGAGGCGCCGAAAGTCAGCTATATCAGCTTGAGCCCGCCGTTCGTGGGTAACTACGGCCTGGATGGCACGGCGAAACTCAAGGTGTTCAAGGCCGACATCGCCCTGCGCGTGACCGGCACCGAAGCCGCCGCCGCCGTTAAAGCCAACGACGCGTTGATCCGCAATCAACTGGTGGCGTTGTTCACCCAGCAGACCAACGAGGCGATGAGCACCGTGGAGGGCAAGGAAAAACTGCGCCAGGAAGCCCTGAAGCAAACCCAGCAAGTGATGAACGACGAGACCGGCAAGCCCATGGTCGAAGACCTGTTGTTCAACAACTTGATCATCCAGTAAGCGCGCCAGGTGCGCGGTTTCAGGACGCCAGGCTCTTCCTGAACCGCGCCAGCGCCACGGCGAAAAACAGCAGGCCGATCCCTGCCAGCGCCAGCAAATCCGGCCATACCACGCTTACCCCCGCATCGCGGAATAGAATCGCCGCGCTCAAACTCACAAAATGCGTCGACGGCGAGCCCTGCATCACCCATTGCAGCCACTCCGGCATGCTGTCCAAAGGCGTGCTGCCGCCGGATAGCAACAGCATTGGGATGATCACCGGAATCGCCAGCAGCCCGAATTGCGGAGTCGAGCGGGCGAGGGTGGCGAGGAAAATCCCCAGCGCCGTACTGGCGAACAAGTACAACGCCGTCACAAACAGAAACAACCCCAATGAGCCTGCCAGCGGCACACCCAGCAAGCCTTTGACCACCACTTCCAACGACACCCACGTGCACAGCACCACTACCAGCATGTTGCTCCAGATTTTTGCCAGCATGATTTCCAGCGCCGTCAGGGGCAGCACCAGCAAATGGTCGAGCGTGCCGTGTTCGCGTTCGCGCAGCAGGGCGGTGCCGGTCAGCACGATGGCCAGGATGGTGATGTTGTTGACGATCTGGATCACCGCCAAAAACCAGCCGCCTTCCAGGTTGGTGTTGAACAGCGAGCGGGTGGTCAGCAGCGCCGGTGTCTGTGCGGCGGCCTCGGCCTGGCCGCTGTAGCTCAACAATTCGCGCTGGAAAATCCTGCCAATGTAACCGGCACCCATGAATGCCTGGCTCATGGCCGTTGCATCCACGTTGACCTGCACGCTGGGTTGGCGCCCGGCCAGCAAGTCGGC
>Ga0302347_1000988_pt1 | contig 37483 bp, 32 predicted proteins | sample PhyWR1_FD_202178 | JGI IMG/M metagenome (GOLD analysis project Ga0302347, IMG submission 202178) | Leaf surface microbial communities from wheat plants in UC Gill Tract Community Farm, Albany, California, United States - DLSL W.R1 (v2)... | ecosystem: Host-associated > Plants > Phyllosphere >... | reverse complement strand
GAATGCAGAGCTATGGATTTCTCCAAGAACAGATATCAACCTGCAACCTGATAAATATTCTATTACGATGATAAAAATAGAATTCTTGTAAATAATGCTGCTTTTTTTACAAAAGGACAGAATGTAATTAAAGTTGATACACCCTGTCTTGAAAGAAGAAATCTTGATTTAGCATTTGTGGTAGATGCAACCGGTTCTATGGGAGATGAGATTTCATACTTACAGGCAGAATTATTGGACGTTTTAAAAAAAGTTGAGAAAAAATTAGCTAATACTACAAATGTAAGATATGGTTCCGTTTTCTATAGAGATCATGGGGATGAGTATGTTACCAGAAAATTTGATTTTTCCAATAAAGCTGAAAAGATGATTAATTTTATCAAAGATCAGCGAGCAGATGGAGGAGGAGATTTTCCGGAAGCAGTTGTAGAGGCTTTGGATGCTTCTATAGATGATCTTAGCTGGAGTAAGGGTAATACTACAAAATTAATGTTTCTAATTCTTGATGCACCACCCCACAATTCCGAAGAGAATATCAATAGATTATATGAAAAAATTAAAACTGCAGCAGAAAAAGGAATTACAATTATTCCTCTAGCAGCAAGTGATACAGATAAACAGACAGAATATCTCATGCGAACATTTGCTTTGTTGACAAATGGTACTTATACTTTTCTTACAAATCATAGTGGTATAGGAAATGATCATATAGAACCTACGACGGATGCCTACGAGGTGGAAAAGCTAAATGATCTTTTATTACGATTAATCTTACAACGCTCCATAATACCATCTTGTCAGAATAATTCTAATAATCAGTATATTAATAAAAAAATAGAAGTCGAAATACTGGAAGAAACCAACCCGAAAGTCAAAATCTACCCCAATCCAACAAAAGGCATTATTAATGTACAGTTCAGTAAATCAATTGACGAATTATATTTATATGATTTTACAGGTAAAATTCTTATTAAAAAAGAAAAATTACCAAATGGGAATAATACAATTGATATAATCCGCTACCCACAAAGTGTATATCTTTTAAAAGTGAGATATGGGAAACAGTGGGATGCATTTAAAATCATTAAAAATTAAAACAGAATCGGATGTTTTACAAAGCAATTCTTCAAAGTTGCTTTATTTTCATATCGTTAAATTTTGTTGAATAAATTTTACTAATTTTATACAAAACACAAATTTCAACCGAAATTTTCCAACGTTTTACAAAAAATTGCATCAATATTATAAATCGATAATTTATGAGGTATATCCTTACACTCTTTTTTATTGTCCTTTTTCAAGGCAATCTCTTTTCACAGGATTCTCAGATGTTTTATGAAGGTTACTTTTATGTTTCGAAAAATAAAACGCAGAAAACCCTTTTAGTTACTAATAAAACTTCTGGTAACTACGATTTTACTGATGATAAAGGTTATCTCATTATCGAAGCAAAAGCAGGCGATACTTTGATTTATAATCAAAAAGATTTCAGAGTGATTCAGTCTTATGATTTAAAAGAAATGAAAACAATTCTCGAATCCAAAAATAAATTTGCTAGTGCAAATCCGATTCTTTCCAATGATTATTTATCAGTTTTGAGGCAGAACCAGAAGATTGATTCCAGCAATTTTAATCAATCAAAAGCCAAAGCAAAGAAAATCGGTGGCTATTCGGATAAATTTCAATCTATAATAAAAATAGATTCTGCTTACATCATTAAAAAGCAGACTTCCAAAGATATGTTGTATTCCGGTTCATTGCAGGTTTCAACTGAGTTTGGCTCTGCGAATGTTCAACCGAAGCTTCAAAACCAATTTGTACAAGGAAGGAGTAATAACAAAACTTTACAATGGAATGGTCCGGAAACTGCTGAGATGTTCAGCTTTGGTCCCGATATTTCAACTTTAGGCTTTGATGGAAATCCTTATCAATATGATATCAATGGTAGATTGGTTTCCAAAAATAATAGCGTTTCGCCAACCAAGATTTATGATAATTCGATATTGCAAAAAACACAAAAATCTTCAACATTTCTTTCTATCAATTCTTATTATGAAAGAGAACATCGCAAAAAATTTAATTTGGGCTTAGATTTGGGTTGGATACGTGAAGATTTGTTGATTAAAGACCAATTTCAGGATACTAAGAATTTGGGAGTTTCTTTAAGTAAAAATATTTTTGACAATTATAATCTTAGTTTTAATTATAAATTTAATAATCAAAAAGCGACGAACACCAATAGAATCGGGCTTTTTAACAGAGTTTATCAGAACTCATTATTGGCACCTATTTCATTTGAAAACAAACAAGGTAACTTACTTTCTGATAGTCAAAGAATTTACAGCTCTTTTGCTGACAATCCTTATTATTTGCTTCAGAATTCGAGAAGATATAATTTCAATGAGAATCAAAATATATTCAATTTTAAGTTTTCAAAAGAATCGGGGAAGTGGCAATATTTTGTGTCTCAATCATATGAAAATACAGCGTTTTCCAATTTTGATTATTACAAAAATTACACTTATGGTTTTCCAAACGGAATAGAAACAGAAAGAAATCAGAACAACAAAAATTATAATCTGAATTTTGGTGGTTCATTGTCATTTAGAGATAGTTACTATAATAATGATAAATTGTACTTTAATGCAATTCTAAATCAGAATGATACCAGAATTTCTTATACCAAATTTGATAATTACCATTATCAAAGGTTTTCTCAGGATTATATTTTAAGATATAAATTTAGTTTCCGTGATGTTGTTTTTGATGATTTTAATTTGGAAGGTGAAGTTGGAAATGGGATTTACACATCTAACACCACAACCAAAACTGATGTTTTCATTCCGAAATTAGCTGTGATTTTGACGATTGAAGATTTTTTAGATTACGATTCTAATCTTAAACTTTTTGGTTCCGTTTACAAAAATGTTTACGAATCCGATTTTAATAAAAGCTATAGCAATTTTCTTCTGACACAGATTGATAATTCACTGCTCAATACTTATTTTCCGGTTCAGGAAGTCCAGAGTTTCAGAAATTTAAAATCCATCAACAATCTGGAATCAAAATTTGGATTTCGTTTTTATTATGATTATAGATACACTTTGGAAGGAAGTTTTACCAATAAAAAATACACCAATGATATTTTTCCTGTTTTTGAAAATGGAAAAATAATGCTGAAAAATTTGGTTGACCACAATTACAAAAACTATGATTTGAATCTTAATCTCAACAATTTTCCATTTAGATATGGGAATTTGCAGATTGGATTAAATAAAACTTTGTCCAAAGTCACCAATGTTTTAGGAGATTATCAAAATGCGCCAATTTTCGGCTTCAACTCTGTTTATCGTGGGATTGTGAAAGATGAAGCTTTGGGCGTTTTGATTGGAACGGCTTACCAAAGAAATGAAAATGGAGATGTAATAATTGGAAACGATGGTTTTCCGTTGGTTTCTGCCGAGAAAAAGATTTTAGGAAATCCCATTCCTGATTTTACGATGAAGTTTTCTTACACTCAGAATTTTTGGGATTTCAGCTTTAATGTTGATGTTGAATGGCGAAAAGGTGGCGACATTTGGAACGGAACCAATGCGAATTTGGATTATTATGGACGTTCAGAAAACTCTGCCAATCAAAGAAATATCTCGAATTTCATTTTTGATGGTGTGTTGCAAAATGGAAATGTGAACAATATTCCTATCGATTTTTTCAATGTTAATAAGCCTTTTGAACAGAATAAGTTTTATCGAAACGGAAGTTTGGGCGTTGCCGAAGATTATATTGTGAAAGGCGATGCTGTGAGAATCAATAATATCACTTTAAGTTACAATCTCAGAAAAGTTGAATTTCTGAAGAATTTGAAATTGTCTGTTTTTAAAAAGAACATTTTGCTTTGGTCAAAGAACGAAATCGATGCTCAGACTTCTTTCTTTGATTCGGATAATGGACAAGGTCTTAATTTTTACAATCTGCCATCTATGTATTCTTATGGTGTGAGCGTTTCTTTTATTTTTTAAACTATTGAACTATGAAACTTAGACATATTTTCTTCTTACTTCTTTTTTTTGCAAGTCTGCTTAATGCACAAAGAGCACCTTATTATTACGAAAAGAACGAAAATGATTGGCGTGATAAACCTTTGGATTCTGAAGAAAAGAAATTGTTTATAGAACTTTTCGGCGACAAAAAATCTCAAAACTTTACCAAAGAAAAAGTTTATGGACAAACCAATCACGTTTTTTACCGTCCTAACGAAATGGTTTATTTCAAGGCTTATATTGTTGAGGGTCAAAATAATTTCCCTTCAGACTGGAGTAAAATCTTATATGCAGAATTGTACGACCCAGCCGGAAATTTGGTTTCTCAACACAATTACCAAATTATCAATGGCGTTTCCAATGGCGATTTTTTCTTGGACGAAAGAGCAAAAGGCGGAATTTATAAATTACGATTGTACACCAATTGGATGCGAAATGAAAATCATAAAAATTATTTCGAAAAAGAAATCACAGTTCAGAAGACGTCTTCTCCAAGGATTTTGATGAAGTTGGATTTTCCGAAAAAAGGATTAAGTGCAGGCGACGAAGTTTTGGCAGATTTTAGTCTCAGAAATCTACAGAATCTTGCAATCCCTTTTTATGAAGGTAATTATGAAGTTTTGGTGGAAGGTAAAACATTTTTAGAAAATACATTCACAACAGACAGAGAAGGGAAAGTTCAGATTAAATTCAATTTGCCTAAAGATTTAACTTCTACTGATGTTTTGTTGAATATCAAACTCAGTTATAACTCATTTCAGGAATCAATTTCTAGAAGTGTTCCCGTGACTTTGAACCAAATTGATGTTCTGTTTTTTCCGGAAGGTGGAAGTTTGGTCAATGAAAAAGAGAATAATATTGCCTTCAAAGCTTTGAATGAATTCCAACAGCCAGTTGACATAAAAGCTGAAATTGTTGATGCAGATGGTAAAAAAATATCAGAAACAGAATCTGTGAAATTTGGGATGGGAAAGTTTTCTTTTCTCTCTCAAAAAAATCAAAAATTCTTCCTGAAATTAACTTCTCATAAGATTTCAAAATTATGTCAAATCCCGAGTGCGAAAGAAAATGCAGTAAGTTTAAACGCAGAAAAGAGAATTGGGAAAATTATTCTGAAAATCAAATCGGAAAATCAGCAAAAAATAAATGTTGAAGCATCTTTCCGTGGGGAAATTGTACAAACAAAAAACAACATCGCATCAAATTCTGAAATTGAGTTTGATGAAAATATTTTCCCACAAGGTATTGCACGATTTACAGTTTTAGATTCTAACAAAAATCCTCTGGCAGAACGTGTCGTTTTTGTGAACAAAGACCAAAATATGCAGATTCTCATCAAACCCAATCAATCCGAATATCTGCCAAGAGAAAAAGTTGTTTTTGATATTGAGACCAAGGATTTTAAAGGAAATCCCGTTTCATCCAATCTTTCGATTAGTGTTTTGGATGATAAATTGTTCACTTATGCGGATGACCGACAAAATACGTTGATTTCTTGGCTACAGATGGATTCTGAGTTACAAGGGAAAATCGAAGAACCACCTTTTTATTTCAAAAAAGACGAAGCAAAAGCAGATGAAGCTTTAGATTTGGTAATGTTGACCAATGGTTACAGATACTTTGAATTATTGCCGGAAATTCAGCAAACAAAGAGATTTTCTTTCCAAAAAGAAGAACTCAATTCCATCTACGGGAAAATTGAAAATAATAAAGGCGAAACTGTAGATGCGGAAGTGTTTTTGATTAATGAAGGTTCTGAAATTTTAAAACAAAACACGAAGAAGGGCCGGTTTTATTTTAAAAACTTTCCATCCGGGAATTCTTACCAATTGGTTGCAAAATCGAATAAAGCAAGAGAGAATATCAACATCAAACTTTTAGCATCGGAAATCAGTTCTGAAATTATAACTCAGAAAATAAAAGCTGGAAATAGCGGAAAAGATTTTGAAGTTATTGTGGATAATCCTGCTTTAAATGAAACATCTTATGATAAAAATCAAAACTCCAATCCTTTACGGAATAAAGTGAAATTCCAGAGCAGAGGAAGAAGAGTTGCTGATACAGCAAGTACAAATAAGAATATTGAAGAAGTCATTATTTTAGGTTATAACCAGATAACCAAACAAAATTTATCTGCTTCAGTTCAAACTGTTAAGAGACAAGAAATTACACAAAACAATGTTCTCAATGCTTTACAAGGCAAAGTTACAGGATTAGAAATTACCGCCAATTCCGGAGTTCCTGGGAATGCAGAATCTGTTGTGATTCGCGGTGTTGCATCAATTACCAATGGAAAACAGCCGTTGGTCGTAATAGATGGAATCCCTGTTGATTATCCGAATTTTAAAATCAATACAGATAATATTGCCAATGTAACGGTTCTAAAAGATGCTTCTGCAACGGCTCTTTACGGAAGTCGTGGAAGCAATGGTGTGATTGTTATCAACAGTTTAACATCCAATTACAACAGCAAAAAAATCAATCTTAATAAAAGAACTTTTTATGCGCAGGAAACGCTTTACAATTATGAAGACAATCACCTGAATTATGCTCGCATTTTCAGCTATCCTGTTTACGAAACGCCTGCGACCAATTACAGAACAGATTTTCGGGAAACCATCTATTGGAACCCCATCATTCAAACGGATAAAAACGGAAAAGCAAAAGTCGAATTCTATAATTCCGACACTAATACAACTTTTAGGGCTATCGCAGAAGGCATCTCAGCAAAAGGACTTTTAGGAAGAGAAGAGAAAACTTACAGCGCACAAAGTAAGCTTCAAATCGATGCGAAAATTCCGCCTTATCTGACGCAAGGTGATGAACCTAAAATCTCCGTTGTTTTCAGAAATAATTCAGATGAAAAGAAAACGATTGAGTTTAATAAAATAATTCCAAATTCAATTAAAAGTGGAGTTTCTGACAGTTTAATTGTTTTGAATCCTAAACAAAGTGGAAGAATTATTCTGCCATTGCAAGGCAATAAAGTCGTTAATTCCAATATCCAATTGATTGCAGAAACAGATACGGAAAAAGAACGTCAGATTTTACCTTTTACAATTGAACCGAAAGGTTTCAGGCATTCTAATGAAATTGCGAGTTCCAAAGATTCTATAATTTCGTTTGATATTCCGGATTATCTAGATGAAAGTCTGATGGCAAATATTAAAATTTTTAGAAGTTCTGCAAGTCAGTTTTTGAATGATATTGATAGGCTTAAGGAAAAACCTCACGGTTGTTTTGAGCAGACATCTTCCACGACCTATCCTAATTATTTCATCTTAGATTTCCTCAAAAACAAAGGAAGCATCGATAACAAAGAAGCAAAAAAAGCAACAGAACTATTGAAAACAGGTTTCGAGAGATTATTGACATTTGAAACAAAAGACAAAGGCTTTTCTCTGTTTGGAAGTTCTCCTCCGAGCATTACTTTGACAGCTTACGGTTTGATGGAATTCAATGATTTGAAAAATGTATTGAACGTAAATCCAGCTTTGATAGAAAGAACTTCAAAATTTATTTTATCCAGAAAAGATGGAAAAGGAAATTTCATTTTGAATAATAATGCTAGCGCTAAAAAAGACGAATACTATTGGTCTCAACAAGCTTACATTTTATACGCACTTTCGGAAACCGGGATGAAGAATGAAATTCTAAAAGAGTATTCTCATTTGTATCAAATCAATCAATATTCGAACGATTTTTATTTGCTTTCGTTGATGTCAAATGTCGCCTATCAATTGAACAAAACCAAAGACTACGACTTTTTGATCAATCGAATGAAGGAGAAATTCAATAAAAATAATGTCGTTGCGGAAACCAATTTTATGCAAGGAAGAGGCGATGATATTAGAAAAGAAGCTTTGGCGTTGTTTGCCTTGTCATTGATGAAGTCACAAAAAGAGAATAAAGGTTTACTGACTAGAATCATCAATCGAGTTAATGCACAAAACCCATTGTACGGTTCTACACAAACGCTTGTTTTGGAATTGAAAGCTTTGACCGAGTTTTACAAAAAATTCCCGAAAATCGAAACATCAAATGAACCACAGATTTTTGTGAATAGTAAAGAATTTAAAGAAAATTACTCAATCAATCAATTTCTAAAAAAAGGAAACAATGAATTGAAAATAAAATACCCTTCTGGCAGTGGTTTTCCAATACTTTTATCTTATCAGTTTAATAATTTGATTCCTGACAAAAATCCAAATCCAGAGCTTTTCTTCACCACAATTTTGGATAAAAACAAAGCAAAAATCGGTGACAACGTAAGATTGAATATCAAAATCGAAAATCCAACTTATAAAAATTTCGGGATGATTACAGCAAAAATCGGAATTCCTGCCGGTTTAACAATGGACCCGAAAAATCTGAAAGCAATGGTTGAACATAATGAAATTGCTTATTTTGAGATTTTTGATAATTATCTGGTTTTGTACTGGTACAATTTGAATTATAAGAAAAACATTCAAATTAATCTGGACACAAAAGCGGAGTTTGCCGGAAAATACACAGGAAAAGCCAACCACGCATTCGAATATTATTATCAGCAAAATTACCAGTGGACCAATGGAGTAGAAGTTGAAATTTCGGAATAAATTAGAGATAATCCACATAGGAACTTAGAAAATAATTATTTAAATCAGTTAAAATAGAAGTTTTCATAGCTATTTTGCTTACAAAAATTATGTGTCTAAGTGGTATAAAATCTTTAGGTTAATTAAATAATTATTTTATTTTCAATAATTTTTGAAAATTCAAAAATATTAATTATATTTGTACAAGAATTTAATCTTCAATTTAAAATGAAACTAGACGAAGCCAAAGAAAAATACATCCAAACCTGGGGAACTTTTGCCACAAGTTGGGGAATCAACAGAACAATGGCGCAGGTTCACGCTTTGCTTTTGGCAGAAGGAAAACCTTTGTCTACAGATGAAGTGATGGAAAAATTGGAAATTTCCCGGGGGAATGCCAATATGAATCTTAGGAATCTGATGGATTGGGGAATTGTAAAAAAAGAATTGGTAAAAGGAGATAGAAAGGAATATTTCTTTGCAGAAAAAGATGTCTGGTTTCTGTTTAAACAGATTACCAAAGAGCGAAGAAAAAGAGAAATAGAGCCAGTTGTAGCTTTTCTTGAGGAACTAAAAAATGTAGAAGATGATTCCGAAGAAGCAAAAGAATTTATCAAACTGATGGAAGATTTTGGGAATGTAACTAACAAAATCAACAATATAATGGACTTAGCCATAAAAAGCGATGACCATTGGCTTGTTGGAAAGATTACCAATTTATTGAAATAGAAAGGAAATCAATTTCCTTTTTTATTTCGATTTAATTTTCAAAAATTACTGAAAATATAAAAATTACAATACTATGAAAACTATTTTGAAATACGAATCAAGAATTCAGGAGAATCTCATCGGATTATTATTAATTCTCATTATAGCAACTGTTGCTAGGGTAGATTTGCTAGGAGTTGTTTTATTGGTTGATTTCTTTCTGATTGCAATTTTTCAATACACAATTAATTTAATCAAGTTTTTTCAAAGAAGTTATACAAATACTCTGTCCAGAAAAATATATGTTTCCCTTTCAACATATTCTGTAATAATGTTTTTAGTATTACTTTCTTATAATTTTTTTGATTTAGATTTTTCAGATATTTTCTTTAGTTTATCCATTTGGTCGCTCGTAATATTTCCTCCAATCCTTATCATTCAATCTTTACTCATCAGTTATTCGGATAAAAAAGAAATCTATGAAAAACCTTCTATTTAAAATCTTTATGATGATTCTTTTCAGAACAAACAAAAGAACAAAAGGCGATTTTCTTAACCTTTAAAAATCAAACACAATGAAAACTTTACAAAACCACATTCTCATTTACGACAACGATTGTCCAATGTGTAATATCTATTCAAAAGGTTTCATCAAATCAGGAATGCTCGATGAAAACGGGAGAGAAGCTTTTTCAGAAATCTCTTCCGAAACCAAGAATAAGATTGATATTCATCGTTCAAAAAACGAAATTGCATTAATTGACACAAAAAATAATAGAGTAATTTACGGACTGGAAAGCTTGCTCACAATTATTGGAAATTCTTTTCCGACTTTAGAAAAAATCGCAAGAATAAAACCTTTTCATTGGTTTTTTCAGAGACTTTACAAATTCATTTCTTATAACAGAAAACAAATTATTCCTTCAGCAAAAGATTTGACAAAACACAATTGTGTTCCGGATTTCAATTTGAAATACAGACTTTTCTACCTTGCATTTGTTTTAATGTTTTCTGCTTATGTTTTAGGATTTTACAATCAGCGATTGTTTCCGGATTTCAAAAATAATTTTGGGTTAGAATTTTTTATTTGCTGTATGCAAATCGTTTGGCAAGGAACATTTATGGGAATTTATCTCAAAGACAGGATTTGGGATTATCTTGGAAATATGATGACCGTTTCTTTGCTTGGAACATTACTTTTAATTCCCGCTTTATTCTTCAATTTTAGCCAAATATTTTATTTTATCTATTTCGGAATTGTAGTATTTATAATGTTTTTGGAACATTTGAGACGATGCCGAATTCTGAAATTCGGGATAATTCCAACCGTTTCCTGGATGTTGTTCAGAATCACTTTCGGAGCTGTTCTTCTCTATATTGTTTTAAACTAATTCCTAATTTAAATTTTATCACAATGAAAATAATAATCGCCGGAGGAACTGGTTTTCTTGGAGAAAGCTTAGAACAATTTTTCCTCAATAAAAATTACGAAGTCAAAATATTGACAAGAAATCCAAAGCGTAACAATGAAATATTTTGGGATTCCAAAACAATCGGAGCTTGGAAAAATGAATTAGAAAACTCAGATGTTCTCATTAATCTTACAGGAAAATCTGTGGATTGCAGATACAATGAGAAGAACAAAATAGAAATCTTCGATTCCAGAATCAATTCAACAAGAGTTCTTCAAAGCGCCATCGATGAATGTAAAAATTCACCAAAAATATGGCTGAATGCAAGTTCTGCAACGATTTATGTTCATTCGGAAACACATCTTAACACAGAAAGCAATGGAATCATCGGCGACGATTTCTCAATGAATATCTGCAAATCTTGGGAAAAAGAATTCTTTAAAATAGAAAATCAAAATATCAGAAAAGTAGCGCTCAGAACATCAATTGTTCTTGGAAAAAACGGAGGTGCATTTCCAAAGTTTATACAGATCTCGAAACTCGGTTTAGGCGGAAAACAGGGTAGAGGAAACCAGTTGCTGAGCTGGATTCATATTGATGATTTTTGTGAAGCAGTTAATTTCATTATTGAAAATGAAAAGCTTGAAGGTGCGATTAATATTACAGCTCCAAAACCTTTGTCTAATGAAAATATGATGAGCCAAATTCGGAAAAAGATTAAAGTTCCATTTGGAATTCCAAGTCCGGTTTGGTTATTAGAAATCGCTTCAATCTTCATCAAAACAGAGACTGAACTGATGTTGAAAAGCCGAAATGTTTATCCTGAGGTTTTATTGCAAAATGATTTCAAATTTCAATATGATACTTTTGAAAAAGCCTTAGAAAAATTGTAATTTGATTTAATAAAAAAACACTTCAACTACGCTCAGTGTGACAAACCTAATACTAAATGTTTTAATTTTGCGATGTCAGTCTGAGCGGAGTAGAAGACTTTCAATCCAATAATAATTTAATTTCAAAACTTTGGAAGCCAACTTTCAAAGTTTTTTCATAATTTTTCAAAATAATTCCAACCTTTTTTAAACTATTGCATCTTTCCTTATAAAAGCCAATGTATGGAACACGATATATACATAAGATGCAGAAATAAAGACCGCAACGCACAGCGGAAACTTTATGAAGAATATGCGGGCAGATTCTTTGCGACCTGCAGACGTTACCTGAAAAACGACGAAGATGCGGAAGAAGTTTTGGCTGATTCTTTCTACATTATTTTCACAAAACTGGAACAACTCAAAGATTTTCAGGTTTTCGATGCTTGGGCAAAGAAAATTGTAGTGAATCAGTGTCTTCAGAAGCTTCGCAAGAAACAGCCGTTTTCGATTTCTATTGAAGAAAATTTTGTGGATTTACCAGATTCCGAGCAGGAAAATGTTGTGGAAGAAAAAGGAATTTTGTCACTTCTTAATTTCCTTCCAGAAGGCTGTCGCACGATTTTCAATCTGTTTGCAATGGAAGGTTATCCGCACAAAGAAATTGCTCAGATGCTTTCCATCTCGGAAGGGACTTCCAAATCTCAGGTGAATTTTGCCCGCAAAAAATTGCAAGAGCTTGTGAAACTTCAAACAATTAATTCTTAAAGTTTAAAAAAATGGAAAATCAAGATATCGATAAAATGTTCAACGATGCTGGGAAATCTGCAGAAGAAAATCCAACATTTCCTTCTTTTGAAAAAGTTTGGGAAAAAGTTGAAGAGAAATTAGATAAAAAAGAAAATAAGAAAAGAATCATCCCGATTTGGTTGCCTTACGGAATGGTTGCCGGATTGGCTTTGACATTTGGCGTTTTATATTTTATGAACGATGATAAGATTAAAATAGAACCTCAGATTGCTTCAAATAATTACGGAAAACCAATCAATCCCAATCCGATAGAAAGTCCTAAAAAAGCTGAAGAAATCAATAAGATTTTTGAAGAGAATTTGGCTAAAAATCCAATAAAACCAGCTGAAGCAAAAGATATTATTGCTTTTCATGAAGCTCCAATGGATGTTGTTTCTCCCCCAATGATATATACTTCTCCAGTTACCGATGCAATTGCGCCTACAGTTCGTTACGACGTTAATGAAGTGAAAGATGAAGTTATAATAAATCCTTCGCCTCAATCTAATTATGTATATACTGAAAAAACAAAGGAAATAGAACCAGTAGTTGTAACTGCAATGGGAATCAAAAGAGAATCAGCGAAAGCAGCATATTCTACATCCACAGTAAGTTCAACATTAATGGGTAAAGTATCTGGTGTTAAAGTTTCCCCTAGCTTAGGAACATCAGGAACTTCTTCAAAAATTACTTTAAGAGGAATAGCTTCTTTAAAACATAATGATGAAAGCAAAAATATTGAAGAAGTTGTGGTCGTTGGTCGTAAAAGAACACTTTGGCAGAAATTATTTTCAAAAACACAAAAAGAAACTCCAATTACAGAAATCGAAACTGATTTACCAGACGCTGGAAAACTAACAGCTGGCGAAGTGAATGATTTCTCTAAATGGAATTATTGGCAGGATATTGCGGTTCCTATTCTTGACCAATATAAAAATACCTGGAAATTTTTTCCTGACAAAAGAGTTTCTGTACAATTAGTTAATTTTGATAACAATCCAATTATCGGAAAGAAATTAAAATTAATCGATGATAAAAAAGAAGTGGTTTGGGAAAGCGTGACAGATAATCGTGGAAATGCAGAATTGTGGATTTCTTCATTAATAGATCAAAAATTAAATTCACAACAATATTCTATTATTGATGAAGACGGAAATATTTTGTCAAATAATCCAAAAGAATTCCGAACCGGGCAGAATTTGATCAAGATCAATGAAAGTTGCATAGGAAAAAGACCTTTGGATTTGGTTTTTGTGGTCGATGCAACGGGTTCTATGGGCGACGAAATCAATTACCTGAAATCTGAATTATTGGATGTTTTGAAAAAAGTAGAATCCAATTTGACGCAAACCAGTGTAAGATATGGTTCTGTTTTTTACAGAGATAATGGTGATGAGTACGTGACTAGAAAATTTGATTTTTCTAACAATTCAGAAAATCTTATAAATTTCATCAAAAAACAAGATGCAAAAGGTGGAGGTGATACACCGGAAGCAGTTGTAGAAGGTTTAGATTCATCAATTGATAAATTAGCTTGGAGTAATGAAAATTCCACGAAAATAATGTTTCTTCTTCTGGATGCGCCACCACATTTGTCCGAGGAAAATATTGAAAGACTTCATCAAAAAATAAAACTAGCTTCCAAAAAAGGAATTACTATTATTCCAATTGCAGCAAGCGACACCGATAAACAAACGGAATATTTGATGCGGACATTTGCATTGTTGACAAACGGAACTTATACCTTTTTGACTAATGACAGCGGAATTGGCAACAATCACATCAAACCAACTATAAGCGAATATGAAGTTGAAAAATTGAATGATTTGTTATTGAGGTTAATTCTTCAACGCTCAACAGTTCCTGATTGTAAAAATGGTGTTACGAAAGAGTATATTAATAAAAAACTGGAAGTAGAAAGTTTGGATAAGAAGAGTTTTTCGACCAAAATCTATCCGAATCCGACAAAAGGTGTTTTCAAAATTGATGCAAACCGAGATATCGAAGAATTTGTTCTATATGATTATACAGGCAAGATATTATTAAGGAAAAACAACTTAGTAAAAGGTCTTTATCATTTTGATATTTCGAGTTATCCTCAAAGTGTTTATCTTGTGAAATTAAAATACGGAACAGATTCAGAAACATTTAAATTGATAAAAAACTGAATTAAAAAACACATATTATGAAATTAAAACACTTTTTAACAATTAGCTTTAGCAGTATTATCACAATTGTTGCAGCTCAAAAACCAATCTTCTCAGAAGCAAAACTAAAATCGGTGATGCTATATGAACAATCTGCAGAATTGTACAGTAATACAACTTTCAAAATCCCAAAAGGTAGCTCGGAAATCGTGATTGCCAATATCGCTGAAAACATTGATGAATCCTCAATAAAAATTGGTTCCAAATCTAAAATTTCTGTGTTGACTTATCGTTTTACGGATGACGAAGATTTTTATAAAATAGAACTGGATAAGAAAAATCCCGAGCACAAAATTGTTCTGGACAGCATTTCATTGATGGAGAAAAAGATTAAAGATCTTACGATTCAAAAAACATCTTTGGCAAATAGTATTGGTATTTTGGATAAAAATCAAACCATCAATTCTGGTTCAACGTCCTATTCCAAAGAACTGGAGAAACTGATTGAATATTACCAAAAGAAAAGAATTGACCTTAGTTTGCAATTGGATAACGTAGATAATGACATTTCTAAACTGAATGTAAAATTAGGGAAACTTCAGACCAAATTTAATTTGAATAACAAAGAAATGGAAAACTATCCAAAAGGAAAATTGGTGGTTCAGGTTTCCAATGATGTTGATGAATTGGTAAATCTGGACATCAAATACAGTGTTCGAGATGCTTCTTGGCGACCTTATTATGATGTTGTGATTCCGGATATCAATTCGAAAACAAAATTATTATATAAAGCATTAATCAGACAAAATTCTGGATTGGATTGGAAAAATGTAGAACTGCATTTGATTTCCGGTTTTCCAAATGTTCATAAAAATATTCCGAATCTGTATGATTGGAATTTGTATTATCAGCAACCAGTTCCGATTATGAAAGATGAAGTTTATTATGATGCTAAAAAGACTGCTCCAGTAACAGCTTCAGCAAGTGTAGTTTCAGCAGAGAGAATGATGGAAGAAGTCACTGTAGTTCGAGCCAGCGCATTTCAAAATCAGCTCAATGTCGGTTATGATTTGAAGGATTTATATACGATTTTATCTAATAATCAGGATAACAGTATCAATTTGGATGACAACGAGATTCCAGCAACTTACACTTATTACACAATTCCGAAAATGGATAAAACGGTATTTCTGGTTGCAGAATTGGATAATCTGGACAAATATAATCTCATCAATGCAGAAGCGAATATCATTTTCCAAGACACCAATGTTGGCAAAACTTCTCTCAACATAGATAATACGGACAACAAACTTTTACTGACTTTGGGCGATGATAGGAGAGTTTCTATTAAAAGAGATTTGATAAAGGACAAAACGATGGAAAAAAGCATTTCTTCATCCAACAAAGAACAGCAATATGCTTATCAATTTACCATCAGAAACAACAAGAATGAGAAAATCAAATTGAGAATAAAAGACCAGGTTCCTGTATCTACAGATAAACAAATTATTATCAGTATGGTGAATAAAGGTGGCGCAACTTACGATGAGAAAACAGGCGATTTGACTTGGGATATTGTTCTTAATGCTAATGAAACAAAGAAAATAGATTTCTCATTTAAAGTTAATTCACTGAAAAATAAGGTTTTATTAGGATTATGATTTTAAACAAAATTTAATACAAAAGCAACTGATAAAGTTGCTTTTTGTCATATTATGCTTTCAATAATTTTCCGTAAATTCGCTAAAATTTTTTAATCACAATGAACTACGATATTATTGTTATTGGAAGTGGACCTGGCGGATATGTAACTGCAATCAGAGCTGCTCAATTGGGTTTCAAAACCGCTATAATCGAAAAAGAAAATCTTGGAGGTATTTGTCTTAACTGGGGTTGTATCCCGACTAAAGCGCTTCTAAAATCGGCTCACGTTTTCAATTATTTGAAGCATGCTGAAGATTATGGTCTTAATAAAGTAGAAAATCCAGGCTTCGATTTCACAAAAGTGATTCAGAGAAGTAGAGGTGTAGCTTCTAAAATGAGTAGCGGAATTGCTTTCTTAATGAGAAAGAATAAAGTGGATGTTATTATAGGAACTGCAACGGTGAAAGCTGGTAAAAAAGTTTCTGTAGTAGATGCAGAAGGAAAAACAACTGAATATTCTGGAACCAATATCATTATTGCAACCGGAGCTCGTTCCAGAGAATTACCAAATCTTCCTCAGGATGGCAAAAAAGTAATCGGATACAGACAAGCATTGTCACTTCCTGAGCAACCAAAATCTATGATTGTTGTAGGTTCTGGAGCTATCGGAATTGAATTTGCTGATTTCTATAATTCTATGGGAACCAAAGTAACTGTTGTTGAATTTTTACCTAACATCGTTCCTTTGGAGGATGAAGAAGTTTCAAAACACGTTGAGAAATCTTTGAAAAAAGCTGGTATCGAGATAATGACCAATTCTTCTGTAGAATCTGTTGATACTTCAGGAAATGGCGTAAAAGCAAAAGTGAAAACTGCAACCGGAGAAATCACTTTGGAAGCGGATATTCTTCTTTCTGCTGTTGGAATTGCATCTAACGTAGAAGGAATCGGTCTTGAGGCTGTTGGTATCAAAACTGAAAAAGGAAAAGTCTTGGTTAACGAATGGTATCAAACTTCTGTGCCAGGTTATTATGCAATTGGCGATATTATCCCAACTCAGGCTTTGGCTCACGTAGCTTCTGCTGAAGGAATTACTTGTGTGGAGAAAATCAAAGGATTACATGTAGAGGCTATTGATTATGGAAATATCCCAGGTTGTACTTATTGTCACCCGGAAATTGCTTCTGTTGGTTTGACTGAAAAACAAGCTAAAGAAAAAGGTTACGAAATCAAAGTTGGGAAATTCCCTTTCTCAGCTTCTGGAAAAGCAACTGCAAATGGGGATGTTGATGGTTTCATCAAAGTTATTTTTGATGCCAAATACGGCGAGTGGCTAGGTTGTCATATGGTGGGCGACGGCGTTACAGATATGATTGCTGAAGCAGTTGTAGCAAGAAGATTGGAAACAACTGGTCACGATATCATCAAATCTATTCATCCGCATCCAACATTGTCAGAATCCATTATGGAAGCAGCGGCTGCGGCTTATGGAGAAGTGATTCACATCTAATAGATTAACAAAATATTAATAAATGAAAACCGTAGATTCTTCTACGGTTTTTTTAATTTTACTTAATGGAACATTCAAAATTAGGATTGGTTTTATCAGGTGGAGGAACTCGCGGATTGGCTCATGCGGGTGTACTGAAGTTTTTTAAGGAGAAAAATATAGAACCTGATATTCTTTCCTGTTGCAGCGCTGGCTCTATTGTTGGTTCGTTGTATGCTGTTGGGAAAACTCCTGAAGAAATTTTGGATTTTTTTCAATCTATTTACTTTTTTCATTGGAAGCATTTTACGTTTAATCAACCTGGTTTCGTTTCATCAGCAATATTCACGACTTATCTCAATCCTATTTTTCAGGATATGACTTTGGGAGATTTGGAGAAGGATGTGAGAATTGTAGCCACAGAATTAATTACAGGCCAGCAAAAAGTTTTCGAAAAGAATTATAAAATTGTTGATGCTATTATTGCTTCGTCTTGTATTCCGGGGATTTCTACGCCTTATTTTATTAATGACGAAATGTACAGCGATGGGGGTGTTCTAAATAATTTTCCAGCCGATGTCATCCATAATGAATGTGATAAATTGATTGGAGTTTATGTAACACCGCCACAAGATGTGAAAGTTAATGACCTGAAAACTATTCGTTCTGTTACTACAAGAGCTTATGAATTGTTATCTCATAGAACAGAGATTTATAAATTCGCTTTTTGTGATTGGTTTATTACTTCAAAAAAATTGTCCAAATACGGAATTTTCGAAAGAAATCCGCAGAGGTTAAAAGAAATATTCGATATTGGTTATGAAGAGGCTAAACGTACATTCAACGAAAATGAAGAAGATTTTACTTTATTCTTTCTAAAAAAGGAATAATAGCCTGCCAGTTTTCTTCAGCATCATCGTTAAAAGAAGATAAAGCAATTGTTCCGTGATGACCTTTTGTTTTTGAAGGTAAATAAAAGTTTTTCCTTGAACTTACAGACTTATAAATTGATTTCCAATAATATTCTTCATTTCTGGCAGATGAAATATAGACCGGAATTTTAATTTCTTTTGCGTACTCGTTGATGCTTTTATTTTCAATTTTAAAATATTCACCGGGAGAATAAGCTATGAGAGCTTTGTAGTCTTTTGGATTTTTAGCAACCATATAAAATCCTAATGAAGCTGAATACGAGCTTCCCCAATAAATTATTTTTCTTGCTTTTAAGTGATTCTTTGCGTAATTATAAGATGCTTCCAAATCTGGAATAACATCTAGGAATTCAGTAGATTTTCCTAAGGTAATGGCTTCTTTGTTGGTGAGATTTGTAACTTGGTTGACGATGTCTCCAGACCTAAGATCAACAGCTAAAACATTGAAACCTAATTCCAGTAATTTTGGTGCTATATTTCTAAACTCGCCTCTGCTAAAACCTGCCTGATGGTAAAAGATAATTAAAGGATTATGTTTTCCATACTTCGAATAATGATCGGCATAAACAGTAAGGCCATCAGAAGTTTTAAAATTGACTGTCGTATAAATATGATTTCTAACAGAAAGAACGTGCGATGGTTGAATAATAGTTGTTTTTTTGGAAGAACAACTGCCAAAACAATTAATGATAATAATCCAGATTATGAAATTAAATGCTTTCATTGAGATTATATTTAACTGTTGAAGTATTATTAATTATATTTTATTTATGTTGAAGTATATCAAATTTAAGTATTTATATATTATTATTTGTTAATGGATATGAATTTATTTTTAAATAATTTTTTCTCCGCAGATTTTGCAATAACGAGCGTTTTCATCATTATCCTGATTGCCGCATTTATCGCACTGAAAATTATTTTTCTTTTGCTTCCTGAATTCTGAAGTCACAATTCCTGTAGGAACCGCAATGATACTATAACCACAAAGCATTACAATCATCGATAGGATTTTGCCAACTGGCGTTCCCGGGGAAATATCACCATAGCCGACTGTAGTAATGGTTACAACCGCCCAATACACACTCTGCGGAATGCTGCTAAATCCATTTTTTCCTCCTTCTACAACATACATCAATGACCCGATAATGACAATAAAAATTATCATAAATAATAGGAAAATATAGATTTTTCTGGAACTGTGTTTCAGAGCAGAAACAATAAACCTTCCGTCGTGCATATAATCAGCCAAGTTGAAAATTCTGAAAATCCTTAGGATTCTTAGAATTCTAATAACCGCCACAAAATGCCAAATAGGGAAAAACAAGCTAATGTAAAATGGAATAATTGAAAGAAAATCAATAATTCCCAAAGGACTAAAAATGTATTCCTCACGATCTTTTATACAGATTATTCTTAGAATATATTCTATGGTAAATATTATAGTGATAAAAAATTCTGCGTAATAAAATTCTTTATAATACTGCAGTCTTATTATTGGAATGGTTTCTACCATCAGCAAAACAGTAGAAATGAGAATTAGAATCAATAAACTGATGTCGAATATTTTACCGGCTTTTGTGTGTGATAAATAAACAGTTTCGTAGATTTTTTTACGCCAACCTTCCTCAGGAATAAGGTCAAATTCTGGTTTTATTCTCATAACTCAAAAAGTGAAATTAAAGTTATAAAAGTAATTAAAATAAACTCTGTTTAAAATATTAGACAAAAGTCTTTTTTATTTGGACAAAGTTCGTATATTTGTAAAACAAAATAAAGGACGATGAAAAAATATAAAATCACAGAAACAATTGATACTGTTCAAGAATCCGCTGCAATCTATGGATATCAGAACTTTGATGATGCCGGTGTTTTCAAGATTATAGATATTGCTCAAAAAGGTATTTCTTTTAATTTTTTTAATAATCTTGTGAAAAAATTCCCTTTTAGTTTTCAAGAGTGGGCCGGTTTTCTTCATATTTCTGGGAAAACTTTATCCAGATATCAGAAAGAAGAGAAAACATTTGACACTTTACAGTCAGAGAAAATTCTTCAGATAGAAATGCTTTACACAAGAGGCAAAGAAGTTTTTGGTTCTTCAGAAAATTTTCTGATATGGTTACAGTCTGAGAATCTTGCTTTGGGTAAAACAAAACCACAAGATTTATTGGGTAGTAATTTTGGTATTTCTCTTCTTATGGATGAGTTGACTCGCATAGAGCACGGTGTTTTAGCGTAATATCGGATGATTGTTTACAGGCTTTCAAAAGAAATCTATGCCAGCGACCTCTCGGGAAAAGGAGCAGAGATTGCTGGCGGACGATGGAATAGCAAAGGAAACGCTGCATTATATACAGCACAATCTATTGCTTTGTGTGTGACGGAGATCGCTGTTCATATTCCTTTGGGGATTTTACCACGAGATTATTGCCTTGTGCATATAGAGATTCCGGATGTGGATCTCTTTGAACCGAAACGATTGCCGAAAGACTGGAATACTTTTCCACATCCGGACAGCACCCAGAAAATTGGAGATAAATTTTTACGGGAAAACAAATTCTTAGCAATGAAAGTTCCTTCAGCTGCGGTTCAAGGAGAATTTAATTATATTATTAATCCGAGACATATTAATTTTACGGAAGTGAAAATTAAGAAAATAGAAAAATTTACTTTTGATGACCGATTGTTCATCAAATAATGTATCAAATATGAAAATCAAAGAGTTTATAAAAGATTTTGAACAAATAATTCCGGCAAGACAAGCGGAGGATTTTGATAATGTTGGTTTGCTTTGTGGAAATCCAGAAAGGGAGATTTTCGGTATTTTGATTGCTCACGATGCTTTGGAATCTGTTGTTGATGAAGCAATTGAAAAGAATTTCAATGTGATTCTTTGTTTTCATCCAATCATTTTTTCCGGGTTAAAATCGATTACAGGAAAGAATTATGTTGAGAGAGCAATTCTGAAGGCTTTGGAGAATAAAATCGCCATTTATGCAATTCATACGGCGTTTGACAATGATTATTTTGGTGTTAATTATAAAATCTGTGAAGCCCTTGGTTTGAAGAATCAAAATATTCTAATGCCGAAACAAAATCAATTGAAAAAGCTGGAAGTTTACGTTCCTGTTGATTCTGCTGAGAAATTGAAAAATGCTTTATTTGAAGCTGGAGCAGGAAATATCGGTTTTTATGATGAATGCAGTTTTTCGATTAATGGAAACGGGACTTTTAGACCTTTGGAAGGCTCAAATCCTGTAACCGGAAGTCATAATGAAAGAGAAAATGCTAATGAAGTTTTGCTTTCTGTGATATTTGAAGATTATAAAAAATATCAGATTCTCTTTGCGATGAAACAAAATCATCCTTACGAAGAAGTCGCTTATCAATTGATTTCTCTCGAAAATGAAAATCAATATACTGGTTTGGGAAGATTCGGAGATTTGGAAAGAGAAATGGATGTGGCTGATTTTCTGAAATTCGTAAAAGAAAAATTCAATCTTAATGTCATCAGGCACAATTCTTTAACTCAGAAAAAAATCAAAAAAGTAGGTGTTTTGGGAGGAAGCGGAGCAAGTGGGATCAAGTCTGCAATATGTGCTAAATGTGATGCTTATTTGACTGGCGATGTGAAATATCACGATTTCTTTTCAGGCGAAGATAAAATGCTGATTTGCGATATTGGACATTTCGAGTCAGAACAATTTGTAACTCAACAATTATTTGAAATTTTGTCCGAAAAATTCACTACATTTGCAATCGCTAAAACGACAATAAAAACAAATCCTGTTAATTATTTTATATAGATATGGCTAAAGTAAACGAAATTTCTGTTGAAGAAAAATTAAGAGCTCTTTACGATTTGCAAATCATCGATTCCCGTTTGGATGAGATTCGCAATACAAGAGGCGAACTGCCGATTGAAGTAGAAGACCTTGAGATAGAAATTGAAGGTCTTGAAAAAAGAGCCCAAAAATTCGAATCTGAAATTGCTGAGCAAAATGCTGAGATCAACAGCAAAAAAGATTTGATGAAGCAAGCTCAAACTCTTATTGATAAATATAAAACGCAGCAAGATAACGTTAGAAATAACAAAGAATTCGAAGCTTTGTCAAAAGAGGTAGAATATCAGGAATTGGAAATTCAGTTGGCTGAAAAAAGAATCAGAGAATTCGGTGGAAAAATCGATCACAAGAAAGAAACTTTGGCTGATTTGAACGCTAAAATCGATGAACTGAAAAATCACTTGACCCACAAGAAGAATGAGTTGGATAATTTGGTTTCAGAAACTCAAAAAGAAGAAGATTACCTATTGGAAAAATCTAAAGAATTTGCTGAGAAAATCGATGACAGATTGTTAGCTTCTTATCAAAGAATCCGTCAAGGTTCATCCACTGGCCTTGCGGTTGTAGGGTTGGAAAGAGGAGCTCCAAAAGGTTCTTTCTTCACAATTCCGCCACAGAAACAAATGGAAATCGCTCAGAGAAAGAAAATCATTATCGATGAGCACTCTGGAAAGATCTTGGTAGATGACGAGTTGGTAAATGAAGAAAATGCCAAAATGGAAGATATCATCAAGTTCTAATCGGAATTTGATTTCAATAAATACAAAAGAGACCTGAATTTCAGGTCTCTTTTCAGTTTGAGAAAATAATATATAATTACCGGATATTAACAGAACCGGAACTGCTTTCGTTTTTGGTCACTTTATTCAGGTCGCCTCTTTTCACGACGTTGATATCTCCGCTGGAAGATGCGCTAGCTGTCAGGCTTTGACGAACACCAATCGTAATATCGGCCGAAGAAGAAGTCGTGAGAACCGCACTGTCTGCAGTCAGATCTTCAGCTTTGATGTCTCCTGAAGAAGAAGCTTGCGCATTCACATTGTCTGCTTTTCCTTTGATGTTGATTCCGCCAGATGAAGAAGATTGCATATTAAGGCTTTTTGCAACGATATCTCCGTTGAAGTCCCCACTGCTGGAAGCCTGGATATTCACATTGTCTCCATTGATATTCCCTTTGATAGTTCCTGAGCTGGAAACTTTCACATCAAGGTCAGAGAATTTGAAATCATCTTTCAAAACAATACTTGCGCTGGAATTTGCTGCTAATCTGTCAAAGTCTCTAGCATAAACTTTAATTTTAATTCTATCAGTTGATATGTTCAATTTACCTTCAGATTGGATTTTTACCTGAACTTTTCTTCCTTCCTGCTTTACAACTACATATTGCATTAGGTCAGAAGGAGCGTAAACAACAATTTTTTCTTCGCTGGATTTATAAACTTCCGCACTTAGAGAAGTCGAAATTTGCAATTCGTCAAAGTCAACCGAATAAGATTTTTCAATCACTTCGCCTTTTCCGGAATCTGATAATAGGTGAGAAAACATCACATCATTTGAACCGTTTTTGGTTTGTATGCAAGAAAAATTGGTAACCGATGCCAAAAGAACTAGGGATAAAAGTTTTATTTTCATAAGAATAATTTTTTATAGTTTCTTGTTTTAATATATGGGTAAGACAATTGGAAAGTTTGTTTCGTTACATCAAAAAATTATTTTTTTTGCAATTAATTTAATTTTCTAAATTTACATCATAAAAAATAAATATTAAATTATGAAATCGTTTAGATTCCATATGACATTAAAAAATTAATAAATAACTTCATATGAAAAATATATTATTCGCATTCGTTTTGATTGGTTTGTCTGTTTCTGCATTTGCACAATCTGGTCCACCAGCTGGCGATGCCAAAGTAGGGGAGTTTTACGGTCAGGACGTTTCTGCAAAAGCAGTTAAAAAAGCTATTTCTACGGATGAACTTAATAAAGAATTAAAAACAACTCCAAAAATCGCTAAAACTTCTGTAAAAGGAAAAGTGACTGGCGTTTGTCCGAAAAAAGGATGTTGGGTAAGTCTTGCAACGGATTCCGGCGAAACATTCTTTGTGAAGATGAAAGATTACGCATTCTTCGTTCCAACGGCTTTGGAAGGCAAAACGGTTATTTTGGAAGGTAGTGCGGAAAGCAAAACTACATCTGTAAAAGAGCTTCAGCATTACGCAGAAGATGCTAAAAAATCGCAGGCAGAAATTGATGCAATAAAGGAACCAAAAACCGAAACCAGATTTTTGGCAAGCGCCATCAAAGTTGTAGAATAATTATTTCAACATATAATTGATAAGCTTCAGATTTTTCTGGAGCTTTTTTGATTAAATTTTGGGGTTTGTCAAAGACAGAACTTTTTAGCAGAAATTAAATATTTTGTAAATGCTCAATTGAAGCAATTTAGCTCTGCTCTCAGAGAATTCTTGTTATTTGTTGTTGTATTTTTTTTCGGTATTTATTTTAATCTCGATAATGAAATCATTGTTATAATCATCATTATTGATTTTTGATTTTTTTACTAAATTACCGTTTGCATACTTTTCTTCAGTTGCTTCTTTAAAATTAGTAACATAAATTGTGTCTGTTTCTTTTTTCAATCTATTAGGATTTTCAAAACATTCAGTTCTAGAAACAGTAAATATGATAGAGTCACTTTTAGAGTCAAATAAATAATAACTTTCACTATCACACATTTCTCCACTGCTCTTCAATATTAATAATTTTAATTTTGAATTTACAAAATAGGATTTTTGTGGGTGTAAAATAAAATCGGTATATTCAAATTTTTCAGCATTATCTATTTTAATAGAATCTTTTAAGTTGTTTTCAAATTTTGTGTAAATCCTATCGTTTGGAGTTGAACAACTTAATAAAGTAAAAATTAAAATAATTATTATGAAAATTTGTTTCAACATAGTTTTGTTTCTTTAACAAACAACTCTCAAAGATATGAAAGTCTGTTTATAATTATTATAAAATATATTCATATAAATTTTAGGCAAATTTATCGCTTCCATCAGTTTACACAATTCCTTTGAAACACCATCAATTCTGCTTATATTTACACTCTAAATTTTCAAAAAAATGGCAGACTGGAAAATCGTCAAAGAATACGAAGATATTACTTATAAAAAATCAAATGGCGTAGCAAGAATTGCTATCAACAGACCAGAAGTCAGAAACGCTTTCCGACCAAAAACAACCTCAGAACTTTACGACGCATTTTATGATGCTTATGAAGATTCTTCAATCGGTGTTGTGCTGTTGACAGGAGAAGGTCCAAGTCCAAAAGACGGCGGACACGCTTTCTGTAGCGGAGGCGACCAGAAAGCGCGTGGCCATCAGGGTTATGTTGGCGAAGACGGGAGACATCGTCTTAATATCTTGGAAGTTCAGCGTTTGATTCGTTTTATGCCGAAAGCTGTGATTGCTGTGGTAAATGGCTGGGCAGTTGGTGGTGGGCATTCGCTTCACGTGGTTTGTGATTTGACTTTGGCAAGTGAAGAGCACGCTATTTTCAAACAAACCGATGCGGACGTTACAAGTTTCGATGGTGGATATGGTTCTGCTTATTTGGCGAAAATGGTTGGTCAGAAAAAAGCCAGAGAAATTTTCTTTTTAGGTAGAAATTATTCGGCTCAGGAAGCGGCTGATATGGGAATGGTAAATGCCGTAATTCCTCACGCTGAATTAGAAGATACAGCCTACGAATGGGCTCAGGAAATCCTTGCAAAATCTCCAACTTCCATCAGAATGCTAAAATTTGCAATGAATTTAACAGACGATGGAATGGTTGGTCAGCAAATTTTCGCTGGAGAAGCAACACGTTTGGCTTATATGACAGAAGAAGCCAAAGAAGGCAGGAATGCGTTTTTAGAGAAACGTAAACCTAACTTTGGTGATGACCAGTGGATTTCTTAAAGTAATTTAGTTTAAATATATTTCTAATGTTCAATCCATCTTTTATTTGCAGAAAAGCAATGTTGCCACAAATGGCTTTTGCTTGTGCATTGTTTTCGGCTCAGAGTCCTTTACAAAAAAGTGTTCCTGAGAAAGAAGGCATTTCATCAGAAGCAATTGTCAAGTTTTTACAAGCTGCAAATAAATTGCAATCCACCGAGTTTAAGAGCTTTATGCTTCTCAGACACGGAAAAGTGATTTCGGATGTGCATTGGAATCCTTATCATAAAGATTTAAAGAACAGATTATATTCTTGTAGTAAAAGTTTTACTGCAACTGCAATTGGTTTTGCCGTTCAGGAAAATAAGTTGAAAGTTACCGATAAAGTGATTTCATTTTTTCCTGATAAACAGCCTTCTGAAATCAGTGATAATCTTAAAGAATTATCAATTCAAAATCTCCTCACAATGTCATCGGGAATGGCGAAAGAACCTGATTTTATCCGTGGAAGCGAAAACGATTGGGTAAAAGCTTATCTGGCTGTTCCTATTGATAATAAACCAGGAAGTAAATTTAATTATAGTTCGTTGGCGACATTTATGCTTTCGGCGATTATCCAGAAAGTGACTAGCCAAACTGTTGCAGATTATTTGAAACCAAGATTATTTGATCCACTTGGAATCAAAGGTTACGATTGGGAAAGTAATCCGCAAGGCATCAATACAGGAGGTTGGGGATTGCGTGTGAAAACGGAAGATATGGCCAAATTTGCCCAGCTTTTCCTCCAAAAAGGAAAATGGAACGGCAAACAAATTATCTCTGAAGATTGGATTAATGAAGCAAGTTCTGCACATATTTTACAAAATCCAAATGCTGACGAAAAATTAAGAAGTGAAAACGATTGGGTTCAGGGTTATGGTTATCAGATGTGGAGGAATCGTTTCAATTCCTTCCGTGGTGACGGCGCTTACGGACAATATATGTTGGTTTTACCAGAACAAGATGCAGTTGTTATTATGACGGCAGAAAGTAACAATCTTCAGGAAGAATTAAATCTCGTTTGGGAACATCTTTTACCAGCTTTTCAACCAAAAGCGATTCCCGAAAATAAATCAGCTTACCAAAAACTCAAAGACTTGGAAAACAATCTTTCCATTGAACCTTTGAAAAGCGAAATCTTCCCGAAAATTAATAAAACTTTCAATTTCGTTGACAACAAGGACAAATACCAATCGGTAGAATTAAAATCGAATGGTCAAAAATTCGAAATGAAATTAACAATTGACGGAAAATCATATCCATTCGAATTCAATTCTGGAAAATGGCATCAGCAGGAAACAATGTGGATTCAGCCAACTTCGGACAGGAAATCGATAACGGACAGCTACAAACTTTATCCTGCGAAAATCACAAATAGTTTCCGTTGGAAAGATGAAAATACTTTGGAACTGAAAACGATTTATCTGGAAACACCACACTCACATTTAATGGATATCACTGTCGATAATGATTCTATCGTTTTCGAATTAAAAAATAGCGCGGATTTTGGAAAAAAATCAACGATTTTAAAAGCCACAGAAATAAAATAAATGAAACATTGGATACAGGCTGCGAGGCTTAGAACATTACCACTTTCACTCAGTGGAATTATTATGGGAGCTTTCATTGCAAAATGGAGACTTTCTGAGAATGGAGGAACTTGGGATTGGAGAATTTTCGCTTTGGCACTTCTCGTAACATTATTATATCAAATCCTTTCCAACTTCGCTAACGATTATGGCGACGGCGTAAAAGGAACGGACAAAAATAGGATAGGTGAAGCAGAAAGCAGAGCAGTAGCTTCTGGAAAAATTACAGCAATCCAAATGAGAAATGCAGTTATTCTGCTTTCGATTTTATCTTTTGTAGCAACAATTGCATTATTGTACGTTGCTTTTTACCCAGCGAATATCAGAGAATTCTGGATTTTTATAGGATTAGGAATTGCTTGTATTTTGGCAGCAATTGGATATACAGTGGGTAAAAAACCTTACGGATATATGGGATTGGGCGATATTTTCGTGTTTGTATTTTTTGGATTGGTTTCGGTTTGTGGAAGTTATTTTCTGTTTACTAAATCATTCAGTTGGGACGTTTTATTTCCTGCAACAGCAGTCGGAATGTTGAGTATGGCAGTTCTTAATCTGAATAATATGAGAGACATTGTAAACGACGAATTATCTGGAAAGAAAACTTTTGCATTGAAGCTTGGTTTTAAAAAGGCAATGATTTACGAAATCATATTATTGCAATTACCAATTCTTTTGATGTTGGCTTTTCTAATGTACAACGGATTTCAGGAAAAAGGTCTTTATTATCCATTTATCGTAATGATTTTGATATTTCCTTTTATGAAATTACGAAGAACAATTATGAAAATCCAAGAACCAAAATTGCTTGACCCTTTTCTTAAACAAGTCGGTATCTTAACTTTTATGATGGCAGTTTTGACGGCTATCGGACTTAATATTGTTAATTAATAAATCAAATAAAAATGAAAATAAAATTCTTAGGACAAAACTGTTTTTTGTTCGCATATAACGGCATAACAATTCTTTCTGACCCTTTTTACAACTATCAGAAAGCGCAATCTGGATTTGATATCAAAGCTCAGAAAATCGATTATGTGTTGATTACGCACGCTCACGGCGACCATATCGCTGATGTGAAAGAAGTTCTTGAAAATCATCCTGATGCAACTGTAATTGGACAACCAGAGATTTGCGGATATTTTGGACATTCCAATAATATCGATATCAATTTCGGAGGTTCTGCTAAGCTTGACGGTTTGAAGATTTCTATGGTTCCTGCGTTGCATACAAGCTCTTTCCCGGATGGTTCTTATGGCGGATTGGCTTCCGGATATATCTTCAGATTTGCTGATGGAAGAAATCTTTATTTGGCTGGAGATACAAGTGTAACTGCTGAAATGAGTTTGTTTCCGCAAGTTTTCGGGAAATTGGATTTATCAATCCTTCCAGTTGGTAAACATTATACAATGTGTCCTAGAAAAGCCGCTTTTGCAGCATCAGAATTATTGAAAACTCCGAAAGTGATTGGATGTCATTTCGATACTTTTCCACCGATTGAAATCAATCACGAAGAGGCTGAAAAGCTTTTCATAGATAAGAACATCGATTTTACTTTACCAAAACTAGGAGAGGAGTTCGAATTTTAAATAAAAAAAATTCTGAGATTAAATAATTTCTAAATCACTTAATCTCAGAATTTCTTAATGTATAGATACAAAAAATGGCAAGCTACCTAAATCACACCGCTACAACCGATTACCTTTGCTGCGTTCCCACCCTGGAGGATTCTCAGGAGCTGGTTGTTTAGGACTTGCCGGTGCAAAGATAAAATTTAATATTGAATTAAAAAATGAGAAACACAGGATATTGAGATTATTAATCCAATTATGAATTTAAAAAACTGATTCTCAGAATTAAAAATTTTCAATTTTTTTAGAAAAATAAAATTATGACAAAAAATCCTGTAGCCGTTGGCTTTGGTTTATTTTTAGCGACAATGTTGACTTTCTTCGTTGTTTATTACTTTTTCGCAGATGCCAATTATTTTGATACAAGTATGAAAGTCAATGCATTTGGGATGACTTTCCTGTATGTTTTGGCTGGATTTCTTTCCGTTCTTTGGCTGCGTGGAAACAACAAAATCACATATCCGCAAGCTTTTAAACAATGTTTCCTGACTTTGTTCGTAGGTGGTGGACTTTCTATGTTGTCCATTTTCGCTTTCCTGAATTATGTTGATACAGATGCCAGAGAGATGCTGAATCATCAATACATCCAAACAGAAATGGAAAATCTGGATGAGTCTTATGCAAAACTGAAAGTAGAAGCAGCAAATCAAAAAGACCGTACGAAAGCTAAAGAATTGGAAGATAATTACAACGATGCAAAATTAGCGAGAGAGATTGCTAAAAAAGAGAACAAAAATTATTTTTCTTTCCAATTTTTATCAGCCATCTTTGGTGGTTTTTTACTATTTTATTTACTTTTGTCTATTATCATCGCTGGCTTTTTGAAAAATAAGAAACGCTACGAATAAGAGGTTGGATAATAAATAGTTAAATGGCTTTTGTTAAATAAATCATTTATCTTAAAATTTGAAAATCTAATATCAATATCTAACATCTTTTATAAAAAAAATGAATCTTTCTATAATCGTTCCATTGCTTAACGAGCAAGACTCTCTGGAAGAGTTGTTCACAAGGATTGACACTGTTTGCCGTTCCAATAAATTATCTTACGAAGTTTGGTTCATAGACGACGGAAGTACAGATTTGTCCTGGTCTATCATAGAAAATATGAAAATCCAGAATCCACAGATTCACGGAATTAAATTCTCCAAAAACTATGGGAAATCACAGGCACTTCACGCGGCTTTCGAAAAGGTGAATGGCGATGTTGTGATTACAATGGATGCTGATTTACAGGATTTTCCGGAAGAGATTCCTGAATTGTACGAAATGCTGAAAGCAGGAAATTACGATATCGTTTCCGGATGGAAAAAGAAACGTTTCGATAATGTAATGACCAAAAATATTCCGTCAAAATTGTTCAATTCGGCGGCTAGAAAAGTGTCTGGTGTTTCGCTTCACGATTTCAATTGCGGTTTGAAAGCTTACAGAAAACAAGTCGTAAAATCGATTGATGTTTATGGTGATATGCACCGTTATATTCCCGTTTTAGCGGCTAATGCAGGTTTCAGAAATATTACCGAAAAACCGGTTCAGCACCAGGCAAGACCTTATGGAACTTCGAAATTTGGAACAGAACGTTTTGTTCGCGGATTTTTAGATCTGGTAACACTTTGGTTCGTAAGCCGATTTGGAGGCAGGCCGATGCATTTCTTCGGAGCTGCAGGAACTTTGATGTTCATCATCGGTTTCTTATCTGCGATTTGGTTGGGTGTTTCAAAACTGATTGACGTTTATATTTTCAAAATCTACGGCAATTTGATTGCCAACAATCCTTGGTTTTTCATTGCTTTGACGATGATGATTCTGGGAAGTTTATTGTTTGTTGCGGGATTCTTAGGCGAGTTGATTATCAGAACCAACCGTGAGCATAAGAATTATCATATTGAGGAAATGATATAAATTATTGGGACAGCTATTTCCGTCTTCCGCTCCCAATCTTTTTCCAAAGCTTAGTCCAATGCGAAAAAGGATTTCCGCTCAAGCCGGGCTGCGAGCTTTCAGTATTAAAATTTAGTTTCAATCAAGAATTAAAATGAAAAAACTATTATATTTATTTCTAATCTTAACAATTGTTTCCTGTGGAAAAGTCTCTCCAAAAGGAGAAATCCAGTCCAAAGATGTGGAGTTAGCTGAATTTTCCAGACTGGATTTGAAAGGTAAATTCCGTGTTTTTTATGTTCAGAGTCCGCACAATTTCGTGAATGTGGAAACTTACCCGAATTTCTTCGATAATCTTAATATTGAAGTTAAAGACAAAAATCTGTCAATCTCAGAGAAAAGCGAAACAGACAAAGTGGATTTCTATAATATCACCATTTATGGAAAAAATCCTTTTGATGTGATTAAAATCGCTGATTCTGTAGAACTTAACATTTCAAGTCAAATGAAAGTCGAAAATTTTTCTCTTCATTTAAAAGATAATGCTAAATTTATAGGTTCAGTGATTTCAGAAAAGTCTGAGATTGAAATGACGAATAAAAGCCGGGCTAATCTGTTGGGAAAAACGACTTTAGCCAAGCTTAATATCAAAGATACAGCTAGTATTATTTCGCCATATTGGTATATTAAAGATTTGGAAATCGAGTCTCAGAACGGAAATTATGCAGAACTGAATGTAGATGAAGAAATCAAAGGAAAAATCGGTAACACTTCGAAATTGGTTTATTACGGAAATCCTTCGAAAAAACTGAAAGTAACTGAAAAAGCGACTTTGGAAAACAAGAAAATTAATTAAAATAAAAAACTATAAATAATGTCAGAATTATCAACATTAGATAAAGCAAAACTTTGGCTTGGAGAAGCATTTGATGAAGAAACCAGAACTGCAGTACAAACTTTAATCGATTCCAATTCACCGGATTTAGAAGATTCTTTTTACAGAGAATTAGAATTCGGAACAGGCGGAATGCGTGGCGTAATGGGCGTTGGAACTAATCGTTTAAATAAATATACTTTAGGTCAAGCGACTCAAGGATTGGCAAATTATCTACATCAGCAGTTTTCTGGTGAAGAAATAAAAGTAGCAATTGCTTATGATGTTCGTCACAATTCAAAAGAATTCGGGAAAATTGTTGCTGATGTTTTGACAGCGAACGGAATCAAAGTCCTGCTGTTCAAGCAACATCGCCCAACTCCGGAATTATCTTTCACAGTGAGAGATAAAAAATGTAATGCAGGAATCGTGTTGACTGCTTCTCACAATCCACCGGAATACAACGGTTATAAAGTATATTGGAATGACGGCGCACAAATCGTTCCACCAGATGACGAAAATATCATCCGAGAAGTTTATTCAACTAAGTTTGAGGACATCAAATTCAATGGAAATGATGACCTAATCGAATGGGTTGGCGAAGACCAAGATGATGTTTACATCGATGCTTGTATAGAAAATTCTCTTTACCAAAATGTTGGAAGAGATAATCTGAACATCGTTTTCACATCCATCCACGGAACAACTTATACAACCGTTCCAAAAGCATTGAAAAAAGCTGGATTTACAAAACTGGATTTGGTTCAGGAACAGATGATTCCAAGCGGAAACTTCCCAACGGTAGCTTCCCCGAATCCTGAAGAACCAGCTGCGCTTTCTATGGCGATGGATTTGGCAAGAATTACCAATGCTGATATCGTTATCGGAACAGACCCGGATGGCGATAGATTGGGAATTGCAGTTAGAAATCTTGAAGGAGAAATGCAGCTTCTTAATGGAAATCAAACCAATACAATCTTAACTTATTATATCCTTGACCAATGGAAAAAAGCCGGAAAAATTACTGGAAAAGAGTTCATTGGTTCTACAATTGTGACTTCTGACGTTTTCTTTGATGTTGCAGAAAAATTCGGAGTGGACTGCAAAGTTGGATTGACTGGATTCAAATGGATTGGAAAAATGATTCGTGATTTTGAAGGTCAAGAAAAGTTTATTTGCGGCGGCGAAGAAAGTTTCGGTTTTATGACTGGAGATTTCGTTCGTGACAAAGATTCTTGTGGCTCAATTTTAATAGCTTGCGAAATCGCTGCTTGGTGTAAAGCCAATGGAACAACGGTTTACGAATATATGATTGACATCTACAAAGAAGTTGGTTTCTATTATGAAGGCTTGATTAATGTTGTAAGAAAGGGTAGAACTGGAGCGGAAGAAATTACGCAGATGATGAGCGATTTCAGAAGTAATCCGCCGAAAGAAATTGCTGGTTCTCCTGTAGAAGAAGTGAAGGATTTCAAAGAGCAGACTTGTTTCGTAATTTCTAAGAACGAGAAAAAAGTAATGGACGATATTCCAAAGTCTAATGTATTGATTTTCTACACTCAAGACGGAACGAAAGTTTGTGTTCGTCCTTCAGGAACCGAGCCAAAAATCAAATTTTATGTTTCTGTAAAAGACAGTATCACTTCAAAAGAAGATTTTGTTGCCAAATTGCCTAAGCTTGAAGAGAAAATTGCCAAGGTAAAACAGGACCTCAATTTGTAATTGAAAATTTTTATTAGAATAGAAATATAATCTAAAATATTTTTAACATAAAGTTCTCAATTACTGATTTAGGTTAGTTTTGAGAACTTTTTTGTTATGTAATTTGATTTACTCAGTTACATTTAAGACTTTTGTAAATCATAAAAAGTAAAAATCCGGATTAAGTTCCGGAAAAACATCAAAAAATAATTAAGTGAAAGTATCTAAACTCGCATCTAACCTAGTTGGTTCAGAAATCATCAAAATCGGAAATGAAGTAAACGATTTGAAGGCCAAAGGTGCACAAATCTCAAATCTTACAATCGGCGACCTTAATTCCAACATCTATCCAATTCCACAAGAATTGAAAAACGGAATCGAGAAAGCTTATAAAAATAATCTTACCAATTATCCGCCGGCAAACGGTTTGCAATCTTTGAGAACATCTGTGAGTAACGACCTTAAAAAACGCTGGAATCTGGATTATTCCGCTAATGATATTTTGATTACGGCTGGTTCAAGACCTTTGATTTATGCGGTTTTCAAAACAATTGTTGACGAAGGCGATAAAGTAATTTATCCGATTCCTTCTTGGAATAACAATCATTACGCTTATTTGACGGCAGCAAATGCGGTTGAAGTTCAAACTCAGGAATCCAATAATTTCTTACCGACAGCGGATGATTTAAGACCACATTTAGAAGGCGCAGTTTTGCTTTGCCTTTGTTCTCCACTTAATCCAACTGGAACAATGTTCACTAAAGAACAATTGTCTGAGATTTGCGAATTAGTTTTGGAAGAAAATAAAAGGAGAGGAGCAGACGAAAAACCGCTTTACCTGATGTATGACCAAATCTATGCAATGTTGACATTTGGTTCAGACCATTACAATCCGGTAAGCCTTTTCCCAAAAATGAAAGATTACACGATTTATGTTGACGGAACGTCTAAATGTTTCGCAGCGACTGGAGTTAGAGTTGGTTGGGGATTCGGACCGAGTTTGGTGATTGATAAAATGAAAGCTCTTTTGACACACGTTGGAGCTTGGGCGCCAAAACCAGAACAGGAAGCAGTTGCTGAGTTTTTAGCTGATGATTCTGCAGTAGATACTTTCTTAGATGATTATAAACAAAAACTGAATACAAGTTTAAAAGAACTTCACGCAGGAATCCAGGATTTGAAATCCAAAGGTTTTGACGTCGAAAGTATCTCACCAATGGGAGCACTTTATTTGACAATCAAACTCGATTACCTTGGAAAAACTGCACCAGACGGAAAAGTTTTAGAGGATTCTACAGATTTGGTTTTCTATCTGATTAATAACGCAGGAATGGCTTTGGTTCCGTTCTCAGCGTTTGGAAATGATAAATCAGTTCCTTGGTTCAGAGCTTCTGTTGGGGGGTGTTCTTTGGATGATATTAAAGATTGTTTGCCGAAATTGGAGAAAGCTTTAAATGCTCTAAGCTAAAGTCTTAATAATATAAATTAATGTAGCAATTGATTATGATTGCTACATTTTTATTTTTAAATTGATATCAATATGAAAGTTATCGCAGTCATTCCTGCTCGTTATAATTCTACAAGATTTCCAGGCAAAATGATGGAGATTTTGGGAGACAGAACTATTATCACAACTACTTATCAGAATGTTGTGGAAACAGGTTTGTTTGATGAAGTGTTTGTCGCTACAGATTCCGAATTGATTTTTGATGAAATTTCCAAAAACTGCGGAAAAGCTGTAATGACAGGCGAACACGAAACCGGAAGCGACAGAATTGCAGAAGCTGTTCAAAACATCGATTGTGATATTGTGATTAATGTTCAGGGTGATGAACCTTTCCTTAAGAAGGAACCTTTAAAACAATTGATTGATGTTTTTTCTAAAGATGATAAAAAAGAAGTTTCTTTAGCTTCATTAAAAATTCAATTAAAAGAATCTGAAGAAATTCAGAATCCAAATAACGTAAAAGTCGTTACTGATAATAATGGATTTGCATTGTATTTCAGTCGTTCCGTGATTCCTTTTCATCGAGAATTATCTTATAATGTCAAATATTACAAACATATTGGCGTTTACGCTTTCAGAAAAGAAGCTTTGCTTAAATTCTCTTCTTTAGAAATGACTCCTATGGAAATTTCGGAAAAATTAGAGCAATTGCGTTACTTAGAAAATGGAATGAAAATTAAAATGGTAGAAACCGATTTTGTCGGGATTGGGATTGATACGCCGGAAGATTTGGAGAAAGCCAAAAAACTGATTTAATTTAGTCATTATTAATGTCAAAATTAACGTTCTTTAAGACAAGAAGCCAATTGAAAATTTTATCTTAGCAACCTTAAAAATTTTGAATGAAAAAATTAATTCTCATATTTTCCATTATGTTTTCTATCATTATTTCTGCTCAATCGGCAAAAGATATCATTGATAAAAACATAGAAAATTCTGGAGGTCTTACCAACTGGAAACTTCTGAATACGGTTCAGATACAAGGGCGAGTAACTTTGGGAATTAATGATTCTTACTTAATGAAAATCTATCAGCAACGCCCTAATCTTACAAAAACGGCAATTGTAGTAGGTGGAAAAGAAACACCTGTTGAAGGCTATGATGGGACGAATGGCTACGCAATGAACTACGCTCAGAACAAGCTACAAAAGTATAACGATTACATTCCTGAGAGTTTTGACAATGACTTTATAGACTGGGAAAACAAAGGTTTTGAAGCAGAATTGTTAGGTAAAGAAAAAATCGGAGAACAAGTTTATTTCAAAGTTGAATTGACGAAAAATGTGAATAAAACCATTTACTTTTTTGATGTCAAAAATTATATGTTGTTCCGCGAAATTAAGAAAGACGAAATCCTGACGTATTCTGATTATAGAAAAGTGGGACAATTACTGATGCCTTACAGAATCGAATCTTCTTCCCCTAAAAAAGACAGTGATTATGTAATGATGATTAATAAAATCGAAATCAATAAAGAACTTCCGAAGAATACATTCAAATTCTAAAATATTAGATGAATTTTCTAATTGAAAGAAACAAATTATTAAAAAAACTGGAAGACTTAATTTATGAAATTCCAGAAAATAGAATTTTGACTTCATTAAAAAATACTTTAAATGAACAAAATTCTATACTCATGCTTAATGGTACATTGAGTAGAACTGTAGTAGATAGTTTACAAGTTGAATCAAATATTGGCAATGAGATATTATCTTTTGAACAATATTTTAGGAATCCATTAAATACTATCGAGTCTGAAGATTTAAAGAAGGTAGTTAGTTACCTGATTAAGAAGAAAATTCCAATTAATTTTATTGGAAAAGCTTGGTCAAATGTTGATTCTATTTGGATTTATTTTGATACA